>Ga0207952_1000784_pt1 | contig 18955 bp, 15 predicted proteins | sample SubbioR12Aug_8Ca_FD_184831 | JGI IMG/M metagenome (GOLD analysis project Ga0207952, IMG submission 184831) | Serpentinite rock and fluid subsurface biosphere microbial communities from McLaughlin Reserve, California, USA - CR12Aug_8Ca (SPAdes) | ecosystem: Environmental > Terrestrial > Deep...
ACTATGTAGTAGTGATTTCAGGGAATGGTGTTGTATACAAATCCAGAATTACCGCACAGTAATACAATCAAAACAGCCAGGGTTTATCCCACAAAAAAAGTTCGGTCGCCAGCCGGACTTTTTTATTGGTACAATCATTTTACAACTGCCCTGATTACTTTTGCCATCTGATGGCAGATTCTCGGGATACATTAAGACAAAAGAGACAGGAATCGAAACTGGGCGGTGGCGAAAAACGCATTGAATCCCAGCATGGTAAAGGAAAATTAACAGCAAGGGAGCGAATTGACTTGCTGCTGGATGAGAATACCTTTTGTGAAATTGGCGCGTTTGTTACACATCGCAGTTCCGATTTTGGAATGGAAAGACAAAAGATATTGGGCGATGGGGTAGTTACGGGTTACGGCAAGGTAAACGGAAGACTTGTTTATGTGTTTTCACAGGATTTCACTGTTTTTGGAGGTTCTTTGAGTGAAACGCATGCAGAAAAGATCTGCAAAATCATGGATATGGCCATGGAAAACGGGGCTCCCTTAATCGGGCTGAATGACAGTGGGGGTGCCAGAATTCAGGAAGGCGTTGTTTCATTGGGCGGGTATGCCGATATCTTTTACCGCAATGTAATGGCCAGCGGTGTGGTGCCACAAATCAGTGCTATTATGGGCCCATGTGCCGGTGGTGCAGTGTATTCCCCTGCACTAACTGATTTTATTTTAATGGTGGAACATACCAGTTATATGTTTGTAACCGGGCCAAACGTAGTAAAAACAGTGACCAATGAAGATGTGAGCAGCGAAGATCTGGGAGGCGCATCTGTACACAGCCAGAAGAGCGGTGTGGCACATTTTGCAACAGCGAATGAAGTGGAGTGTATCCAAAACATTCGCAAAATGTTGTCTTATATGCCTCAGAACTGTGAGGAAACTCCATTACAACTGGAATACCATGCCCAAAATGAAATCAGGGAAGGTTTGAAGTCAATTGTACCTGATAATCCGAATCAGCCCTATGACATGCACGAGATTATTGAAAATACCGTGGATTTGGATTCATTTCTCGAAGTGCACAAGAATTATGCAGAGAATATAATTGTTGGTTTTGCAAGACTTGCGGGCCGCAGTATAGGTGTCGTCGCGAATCAGCCCGCACATCTTGCAGGAGTTCTGGATGTTCATAGCAGCCAAAAAGGAGCGCGCTTCGTGCGTTTCTGTGATGCATTTAATATACCATTATTGGTATTTGAAGATGTACCCGGATTTTTACCAGGAACCGATCAGGAGTGGAATGCCATCATCACCAATGGCGCGAAATTGCTTTATGCCTTCAGCGAGGCAACAGTGCCGCGTATAACAGTCATTACCAGAAAAGCATATGGCGGTGCCTATGACGTGATGAACAGCAAACATATTGGCGCCGACATGAACTTTGCCTGGCCTTCAGCGCAGATTGCTGTAATGGGTGCCAAAGGTGCAGCTGAAATTATCTTTAAGAAAGAAATAGATACCGCCCCAAATACGAACGCTGCTTTGAAGGAAAAGGAACAGGAATATGGCGATATTTTTGCAAATCCTTACAGGGCCGCGGAACGTGGATTTGTGGATGAAGTAATATTTCCGGAAGAGACGCGGGAAAAATTAATTCGCGCTTTTGATATGTTGAAGAAAAAGGTTCGGAATTTGCCCCGTAAAAAACATGGTAACATTCCCCTTTAATTTTCCAGGCCTAAAAGCGATTCCACTATTGGCAGCGGTTAGTTTGCCAATAGTTGCTTCTGCTGTAACATCAAATCCGTTTGAATTTAAAAGAATTACAGACGAAAATCCGGGTACCGGGTTTGAGAAAAAACATTTCTATTTATCAGCAGGCCCCGGACTGGGGAATTTTAGTGCGGGACTGGCAAATACCATCAAAAAATCTATAGCTCCAAATTGGAAAGGGGTTACAATTGATGGGAAAACCATTTGGTATGCCAAATTGGAGTATGCAGTCGGTGCGCATCACGGTCTTGGAATTTATTACGCACACAGCGGATTCGATATTTCAGTGAATTTGGATAGTGTTACCAAATATAACGTACCAGTCACCGGCAAATTGAAGTACCGCAGTTGGAGTTTGCTCGGCAGGTATAATTTTCATTTTATAGAATCAAAACCTTTGGACATTTACCTTGGAATATCCGCCGGTTACAGGGCCAACAGGTTTAGTGTGGAAGACAATGATCCGGAAAAGAACTGGTGGGATTTTCCAATAGATTTAAAGTTCATTAAAAGGAAAATTCCCAATAGTATTGGAATACCAACATTGGGAGGAGACCTAACCCTTGGAATCCGATATGAAATTATGCATAAGATATTCCTTTATACGGAGTTGGGATTGGCTAAAACCTTTCTGCAAGGTGGGTTAGCGGTGAAATTCTGAGATTTTCAATTTTTGCTAAAATCGCCAGAATTTTGCCCTATTTTATTAAAATTTATGCAGTTTTTGCTTAAAAACGAATAAAAATGGCTTGAAATCGTGAATTTTCATTTTCTTTGCCCCCCACTCCAATCAAAAAATTTATGGATTTAAAAGAAATACAGGCATTGATCAAATTTGTATCGGTGAATGCTGTGGATGAAGTAGAGATTAACCGTAAAGACTTCAAACTGGTAATTAAAAAGAACCCCATTCAGGTGACCCAGGCAACCATGAGTCCTCAGGTTGTGAATATTCCGGCGCCAATTGCGGCTCCTGTACTTGGGTCAGCACCTGTGCATACTCCGGCGGCTATGCCTGCTCCGGCAGCTGCATCGCCAGTTGGTGAACCAAAGGCAGATAATTACATCACTATTAAATCTCCCATGGTTGGTACTTTTTACCGTACGCCAAATCCGGATGCTCCTATGTTTGTAAATGTTGGTGATGAAGTGAAACCAGGTAAAGTGGTTTGTATCATTGAGGCAATGAAGCTCTTTAATGAAATTGAGAGTGAAATAAGTGGCAGAATTGTAAAAATCCTGGTAGATAATGCCAGCCCTGTAGAATACGATCAGCCATTGTTTTTGGTAGAGCCCGCATAAGCACAAACATCCATGTTTAAAAAAATTCTGATTGCCAACCGCGGCGAAATTGCACTGCGTATCATTCGCACTTGCAAGGAGATGGGAATAAAAACAGTTGCCGTGTATTCCACCGCGGATGCCAGCAGTTTGCATGTGCGATTTGCAGATGAAGCAGTTTGTATTGGCCCACCTCCGAGTAAGGATAGCTATCTGAATATGGCGCGAATATTGGCAGCTGCAGAAGTAACCAATGCGGATGCCATTCATCCGGGTTATGGTTTTCTGAGTGAAAATTCAAAATTTTCCGCGCTTTGCAGAGATCACGGAATTAAGTTTATAGGTGCTACTCCGGAACAAATTGATTCCATGGGGGATAAGAGCAATGCCAAAGACACCATGAAAAAAGCAGGTGTACCCACAATTCCCGGTTCTGACGGATTGTTGGACAGCATTGCGGATGGAAAGAAAATTGCGAAGAAAATAGGGTACCCCGTTATCATCAAAGCCACTGCAGGTGGGGGTGGACGCGGTATGCGTATTATTTGGGAGGAATCCGAAATGGAAGGTGCCTGGAACAGCGCCAAGCAGGAAGCCGGTGCTGCCTTCGGAAATGATGGGCTGTACATGGAAAAATATATTGAAGAACCCAGACATATTGAAATTCAAATTGCAGGGGATCAATATGGGAAAGTGTGCCACATGAGCGAACGAGATTGCTCTATACAGCGCAGACATCAGAAGTTAGTGGAAGAAACTCCGAGCCCGTTTATGACTCCTGAACTCCGCGATAAAATGGGAACTGCAGCAAAAGCGGCAGCTGAAATTATCAAGTATGAGGGTGTGGGAACAGTTGAATTTTTGGTAGATAAACACCGCAATTTCTATTTTATGGAAATGAATACCCGCATTCAGGTAGAACATCCCGTAACAGAAGAAGTAATAAATTTTGATCTGGTAAAGGAACAAATTCTGATTGCGGCTGGTGTGCCAATTTCAGGAAAGGATTATACGCCGCAAAAGCATGCCATTGAGTGCAGGGTAAATGCCGAAGATGTCTACAATAATTTCAGACCATCTCCCGGAAAAATTACCAATTTGCACAAACCCGGTGGGCATGGTACACGTGTGGATTCGCACATATACGCTGGCTACACTATTCCACCGTATTATGACAGCATGATTGCGAAACTGATTGTGAGTGCACAAACCAGAGAAGAAGCGATAGTTAAAATGGAAAGAGCGTTGAGTGAATTTATTGTGGAAGGTGTAAAGACAACCATACCACTGCACCAACAATTAATGCGAAATGAAGATTTCCGGAATGGAAATTTCACTACGGCATTTATGAACACTTTCGAAATGGAATAATTGAAAAGCCCCGAAAGGGGCTTTTTTTATGGAATGATCAAACCTTTGGCCTGAAAAATTATATTGACTTCAGGACTTTGGATGGCAGCAATTACCGAATCCGGTTTTCCTTCGTCTTTTGCCCACTCCTTCAGTTTTTCAACTGAAGTGGTATCTCTGTAGAAATATCCATTTGCATAAGCTTTCTTTCCAGCACTGTTTTTAGGAATTTCAAATTTGTGATCAAAATCTACCATAAGATTTTCTCCGGTTGATTTATAATAAAACCAACAGCCCTCCGTTTGGCAAACTTGCGAAATTTCGCCCTTAACAATGGCATCTTTGGTACCATTTTCGGTAAAGGATTTTAACGCCGCTTCAACCGGTATTGCATTTTTTTGATCAAAGGTTTCCCCGAATTTACCACCATTTCCACAAGCTGAAATTGCCAGTATCAGCATCAAGCCCGCTATTCTATATTGCATTTTATGCATGTCGCAAATTTCGAGAAATTTGAGGAATTTTGAAATTATTTCCGCAATTGCTCAGCGCGATGCTGCATATAGCGCGCATGCAGCATCAGCGTTTTTTTGTAATCGGTTTTTGTACCGTTGGATTTTTTATCTTCAAAATAATTTCCATAACTATCCACTCTGGAATAGTTTTCCTGATTTAAAATGCCATAGTAAGCGTCTGAACTCAGAATAACATAAGGTCTTGACTCGGTAAATAAGTTAAATCCAAATACATCTTCCGGAATTTCTATTCCCAACAAATGGCAAAGGGTGGGATAAATATCCGATTGATTCCCGGTTTTGTGTATGATCTGCGCATGTATACCCAAGCCCGGTGCATATATTAAAAAGGGTATGTGATGGAGGCTTAAAGGCAGGGCGTAGTCCTGCTTTCCGGAATGTTGTCCATGGTCTGCAACCAAAACAAAAAGTGTGTTGTTAAACCATTCTTTTTTTGAAGCGGATTCAAAGTATTTTTTTAAACTCCAATCGGCATATAATTCTCCGTTTTGCGTTTTGGAAAGGCTTTTGTTATAAGGGAAATCTGCCGGAAAAAAATATGGACTATGATCACTTACTGTAAGACAGGTTTGAAAAACAGGTATTTGTTTTTTCATCAGACTGTCCATGGTTTTAATGGCAAATTTCAAATAAAGATGGTCACTTGTACCCCAAATGGAATTGCTACGGAAAGCGGGCACCATGGAAGAAACATCGGTAACTGAATCGAAATAATGGCGGTAAAGAAATTTGCTCATATTATCGAATGTACGGGCATGCGGAATCTGAAAAATGGTTCTGTAACCATTTTGTTTCATAACAAATGGCAAACCTTTCACCTCTGCGCCTTCCATCCAGCGAAGCATATGTTTTCCCATAATAGCACCTTCGCCATATAGACTGGAATATACCCCGTTGTAAGTGTGCTCGCCTGTACTGTAAAACGAATCGAAATAAATTCCTTCTCTGGTAAGAGAATCCAAAAAAGATGTACGTTGCAGTTTATGGGAGGCAAATCCTTCCATCAGAATAAAAACCACATTGCAGCGCGGTTTTAATTTTGGAATACCAAATACAAATGAATGCAGATTGGTGTTTTTTTTTCTTTCTTGTAAAAATGCTTCAGCTTCTTGTTCGTCCAATGGTTTTTCCAGAATATTTTCGAGCACGGTTTGCTCATAAAAATTATATATCGGACTTAATGCGAGTTGGTTAAAAAAGTAATGCTCTGAATACCAGGAATCTTTGATATTCAGAGGTTTGGCGCGAAGACCTCCACGCATACCAATAAAGAAGAAACAACTGAGTATGGCGTACATCCAAATTTTTCCGGACGTGGATTTTTCCAATTCTGCAAACCTGTACATGAATCGATGCAAAAAGAAAAATAACAGAAATATTCCCAAAATACCCGCCAAACACCAGATAAACAGACTGTCTCCAATGATGATTCCGAGCATTTCTACCGGGTTTTCGCTCCAGTTAAATACGGAAAGATTAAGATGGGTATAATAAAATTTATAATATGCTATATCAGCAACAGAAATAAATGAAATACCTAAAAAGCCCAGCAACAGGTACGTTCGTTGCAAAATTCGAGTCCATTTCGGCATGGATTTTTTAGCGGAATGGAGAAAAAATTGAAGCAATAAAACCGGGGCCAGCCAATAACAAATTACGGAAAGATCAAATCTGACTCCAATGAGGAGTGCTTGTGCAGGTGGGGCTTCCACCCATTCATGATTATTTACATAAAAGAATAAAATGCGGCATATTGCTGTAACTATAAGCGTGAAAAACGCTATAGCAGGCAGGTACCACCACTTCTTCATACCGGCAAATTTATTTTAAAGTTACGGAAATGCTAAGTTTCCGTCAATATGGTGTTCTATTTATTTAACACTTCTGAAATGGGAAAGGTTAAAAATGGAAATGCTAATAGATGGTAATTCCTTCGGATTCGTCGCAAGAATAAAGCAGGAATTTTCTGCGCATTTGAATAAATTCATCGATACCCGGTTGCCATCCAAGTCTGATTGTTTCTTCGCTTCTTCCTTCTGCCAGCTGGGTTCGCAGGCTTGCTGTTCCTGCCAGTTTATCAAAATAGGGATTAAAGAATTTGTTTTTATCCGGATATTCTTTCATCAACAAATAGAACCATTCGAGATATATTTTGCGATAATCCTGCAAGTAATTACCGGCAAAATCTGCTATATAGAATCCTTTGCAGCTATCTCCCAAATACGGAGGTTTCATTGTTTTTCCCGGAATTTCTCTGGGTACAAATTTGTATTTCCCCGATTTTACCCATGGTGCGCCAAAACATTCAAAAGGATGTGGCGTGCCGCGTCCCACGCTGATATCAATTCCTTCAAAAAGGCCCAGGGTAGGGTATGCAATTATTGCAGCATCGGAAGCGAGGTTGGGAGAAGGAGAAATAGGCAATTCATATTTCGTATTGTGGTTCCAGTTCTGCACTTTAATTACGGTTAACCTGCAGGTATCTGCCGTTTTCAGCCAGCCTTTTCCATTGATCATGCGGGACAGTTCTCCCAATGTCATACCATGCACCAGAGGAATGGGATGTACACCAACATCACTTATATATTTTTCTTCTAAAATAGGTCCGTCCACATAATAACCATTGGGGTTGGGTCGATCCAAAACGAGCAAGGTCACATGGTTTTCTGCGCAGGCCTGCATGATGTAGTGAAGCGTGGTGAGGTGGGTGTAAAAACGCACACCAACATCCTGCAGGTCAAAAATCATCAAATCAATCCCCTTCAGGTCAGATGGCAATGGTTTTCTTTTTTTACCATAAAGGGAAGTTACCGGTAATCCTGTTTTTTTATCCAGTGAATCGGAAACCTTTTCGCCATTAGCTGCAGTTCCTCTAAATCCATGTTCAGGACCGAATACTCTTAAAATTTGCATTCCTGCATGTTGCAGAGAATCCACCAGATGAATTTTGCCAATGGTACTGGTTTGGTTTGCAACAATGCCTATTTTTTTACCTTTAAGAATTGGAAAATATTGTTTGGTTTGCCAGGCCCCGGGTTTTACTTCCGCTGTTTTCTTCGTTACATTTTGCGAATAAATAGCACCATGAAACAGAAACAGGCAAAGGCCTAAAACCGTACTTTTGGGAAAAAAATTGAACTGGCCTTTTCTCATTGCAAAACACATTGCCACAAAGGAACAAAAATCGTTCTCAAAAACGATTATTCGTTTGGCAATAGTCTCTGTGGCTTTGAGCACAGCGGTAATGATCATAGCGCTGGCAACAGTTTCAGGGTTTCAGAACGGAATAAAAAATAAAGTTCTGGGCACCAACGGTCATGTAGTTGTAGATAATATTTCGAATGTGGAAGGATCGGTTCCTGCACCGCTTTCCAAACAAATGGAGTCATATGCCAAAGACATGAAAAAGCTGCCACACGTTGCCAGCGTGAATATTTGTTTGATGCGACCCTGCATTGCAAAAGGAGAAACTGAAATTGAGGGAATGGTGGCAAAAGGAGTGGATGATCATTATGATTTTACCTATTTCCGCAATCAATTGGTGGCCGGTAAACTTCCTGATTTTAAGAAGGATTCCAACCAAATTCTAATTTCCTCTGTTACTGCAGCCAGATTGAACCTGAAGGCAGGAGAGCGATTTACCGGTTTGTTTTTTAAACAGGATAGTTTTGGAAATCAAAAAATAAAAGCAATGAATCCGGTAATAGCAGGAATTTTTAATACCGGATTGGATGAATTTGATAAAACTGTGGTAATCACATCTCGCAGGGTTTTAAAGCGAATGGTGGATGGCAATGAAACTTTTACCCAGTTTGAAATTCGCGTGGATGATTATACCAACGCACCTTCCGTTGCTTATGAAATTCAACAATTATTGCCTGCCGGAAAATTCAATGTCAATACCGCTGAGCGATTTAACCGCCAAATATTCGACTGGCTCCATCTTTTGGATACCAATGTGATTATCATTCTCGTGCTAATGATTTTGGTAGCATGTATCAATATGTCTACCACATTATTGATTTTAATTACAGAAAGAACGCAGATGGTTGGAACCTTAAAATCCCTGGGGGCAAAGAACAAGGGCATTACCTCCATCTTTTTATTTCATGCAATTTTTATTGCACTCATAGGTCTGGTAATTGGAAATATCATTGGAATTGGATTTTGTTATTTTCAGGAAAAATACCAGTTCATGAAATTGAATGTGGAGACTTATTATGTTGACCATGTATTGGTTGAAATGCAGCCCTGGCATATTCCGGCTGTAAATATTGGTACATTGATAATTTGTGTTTTGGTATTGTTGCTGCCCTCTCTGGTAATAAACCGTTTAACTCCTGTGAAGAGTATGCGCTTTCAATAAATATTTTTTTTTCACATATGACATTAACTATACCACTTTTTCTTGTTTTTTATCCCGGGAATTTCCTGGATAACTTACGTGTATCGAAGTCTGAAATTAATTCGCAGGGATCTGGATTTGTTGCAAATTCAAATTACAAATTCTGATCATGAAAACCTTAAAAGAATCATTGGGGAAGAATTTATAACTTCAAGTAATTTTATTCCTGTGGTTGATACTTTTTCCGGGAAGCAGATTGTGGATCCCTATGGCACTGAATATGATCAGCCAATGGAAGAAAAAGTAGGCTATGCCATTGAATTTGGAAATAAAAAACTCGTATACTGGACTATGGAAGATGCACTGAGAAGCTCCTATTCCATAGCCAAAGAAGGCAAATGCACATTGAGTGGTATTTGCTCCCTAAAATGGCACTAGTTCTGAGTTGATTTTTGCTGCACTTTTTCAATTCGCTTGTTCAATTTTTGCATTCTATCCAGCGGTAATTTATAATCCAACCTGCCACAATTGGTGCAATAAAATGCCAGGGGTTTTTCATCTCTAAAAATACCAAAGGGTATTATAGATGAAATTTGAAACAAGGAGCGCATGCGTTGTATGGTGCTTTCGCCTTTGATTTTCACTTCAAGACCGCGAACGGCAAAAAGTTCTAATTCTAAGAGTGGATTTTCACAGTATGGGCAATTCATATTAAAAAAAAAGGGGAGTAGATACTCCCCAAAATTAATTCAAATTTGCGTTTATGCGTCGATTCTCGCGTATTTCGCATGAGTCTCGATAAATTCCCTTCTTGGTGGAACATCGTCGCCCATAAGCATGCTGAAAATGCGATCGGCCTCGGCAGCACTTTCCAGTGTAACCTGTTTCAAAGTTCTGCGTGCCGGATCCATGGTGGTTTCCCACAATTGTTCCGCATTCATTTCACCTAAACCTTTGTATCGTTGTACGTGCACGGAATCTTCTTTTCCTTCTCCGGCGAATTCCTTGATTTTACCGTCGCGTTCTACATCTGTCCAGGCATAAGCCATTTTGGTTCCTTTTTTTACCTGATACAACGGTGGAGTTGCAATATATAAATATCCGCTTTCCACCAGTTTTTTCATATAGCGGAAAAACAGGGTCAGAATCAGGGTTCTGATATGCGATCCGTCCACATCCGCATCCGTCATAATAACTACTTTGTGATAGCGAAGGTTATCCAAAATCAATTCCTTGTCACCATCTTCGTTGGTACCGATATGCACGCCCAAAGCGGTAAACATATTGCGTACCTCTTCGTTGTCGTATATTTTATGTTCCAGTGCTTTTTCTACATTCAGTATTTTTCCGCGTAAGGGCAAAATTGCCTGAAATTCGCGGTCGCGACCTTGTTTTGCGGTTCCTCCTGCTGAATCTCCTTCCACTAAAAATATTTCACAAACAGAAGGGTCTGTTTTGGAACAATCGCTGAGCTTACCCGGTAATCCCATTCCGCTCATGGCACCTTTACGCTGAACCATTTCACGTGCTTTTCTTGCCGCGGCTCTTGCCTGTGCTGCCAGAATCACCTTATCTACAATAACTTTTGCTTCCTTTGGATGCTCCTGAAGAAAATTCTCCAGCAATTCTCCTACTGTGGAATCCACGGCACCCATTACTTCATTGTTGCCAAGTTTGGTTTTGGTCTGACCTTCAAACTGAGGTTCCTGTACTTTTACGGAAATTACTCCTGTCAGGCCCTCCCTGAAATCATCCCCGCTGATTTCCACTTTTACTTTATCAAGTAATTTTTGTTTTTCTGCATAGGATTTTAAGGTTCTGGTTAATGCTCTTCTAAAGCCGGCAACGTGTGTTCCACCTTCAATAGTATTGATGTTATTTACATAACTGTGCAGATTTTCACTGTATCCTGTATTGTATTGGAATGCAATTTCAACAGGCATACCGTATTTATCGCTTTCCGCATAAACTGGTTCCGGGATAAGATGTTCGCGCGTTCCGTCTATAAACCGAACAAACTCTTTCAATCCACCTTCGGATAAGAAAGTCTTGGAAAGAAAGTTTCCTTCTTCATCGGGTTCGCGCTCATCTGTAAGGGTTAAGCGAATCCCTTTATTCAAAAAGGATAGCTCACGAACGCGGTTTTCAAGAGTTTCAAAATTGTATTCAGAAACCTGAAAAATGCTGTCATCAGGTGTAAAGGTTACTTCAGTTCCTCGAATTTCAGAATCACCGGTAATTTTTACATCGTACAGTGGTTTTCCGGCGCTATATTCCTGTTCAAACACTTTTCCTTCACGAAATACGCGGGCATGTAAATGTTTGCTGAGTGCGTTTACGCAACTCACACCCACACCGTGTAATCCGCCAGAAACCTTGTATGTGTCTTTGTCAAATTTGCCACCTGCATGCAGCACAGTCATTACTACTTCCAATGCACTCCTTTTTTCTTTGGCATGCATTCCGGTAGGAATTCCGCGCCCATCATCCAGTACCCGAACAGAGTTTCCTGGGAGTATGGTTACATCAATGTTTTTGCAATATCCAGCCAGCGCCTCATCGATGCTGTTGTCTATCACTTCATAAACCAAATGGTGAAGGCCTTTGGGGCCGATGTCGCCAATGTACATGGCCGGTCTTTTTCTAACTGCTTCCAGTCCTTCTAGAACCTGGATATTATCCGCTCCGTAATTTCCGCTATTGCTCATTTATCGATTAATAAAAACAGGTTGTAAAAATACTACGAATTGGGCCCGAAATGCCCGATTTTATTGGTAGTTTATCCACATTTTAAAATAAAATGGGACTTACTTTTCCCAAATATTCCTGTTCATTTATTTCTAAAAAAATTATTTGCTTTTTTACTAACAATTACAGACCAATAATAGTTTTAAATATTGCACAAATAATTTTAGAGAAAACCAAGATCTGACGCTTATTTTCCTCGGCCTTGCACCATGATTAGGGCGGTGTAAATCATGATTTTAATATCCAATCCCAACGACATGTTTTCCAGATATAAAATATCATATTTCATGCGCTCCACCATTTGATCCACATTTTCGGCATATCCAAATTTCACCTGACCCCAACTGGTAATTCCGGGTTTTATGCGGTGAAGTCTCAAATAATATGGGGCTTTTTCCATAATCTGATGGATGAAAAACGAGCGCTCTGGCCGCGGTCCGACCACGCTCATATCGCCTTTTAATACATTGAAAAATTGCGGCAATTCATCCAGTCGGCTTTTGCGCAAAAATATTCCAACTCTGGTCCTTCGATCATCATTTTCTGTACTTAGTCTGGGCCCCGAGTTTTCAGCATCGGTCCGCATACTTCTGAATTTATATATCATAAACGGACGACCGCGATATCCAATTCTCTCCTGCCTGTAAAAAATAGGCCCTTTGCTGTCCCATTTGATAGCTGCTGCAACCAGTATGAATACAGGAATCGCAATAGTTAATGCCAATACAGCTATCAGTATATCAAAAATCCGCTTGGCTGTTTTTTGCCAAACAGGCATTACCTCAAAGTCAACCTCCACCAACATGGCACCCAGAATGTTGTTCATCTTCACCATTCCCAGAACCAATCCATAACTATCCGGCATGATTTTCAGGTGGATTTCTTCATTTTGCACCAGATCTACAATTTCCGGAACTTTATCGTGGTCTTTGTCGTCCATGCATATGATTACATCCTCCACTTTATTATCCCTTATTACAGAAGGCAAATCTGACCAAATTCCGAGATTGGGAAGACCGTTCACTGACATTGATTTGTCTGCTCCCCCGGTTAGAAATCCTATAAGTCTGAAACCTTCTGAGCGCTTGGCTTCCTGTAATTCCCTGTACAGCTTTTGCGCATTAGCGCCATTTCCTACCAAAACAGTTGTATATCCCCATTTTCGGTTTTGAATATGGTGTATTGTACGCGACGAAATAATCAATCTGCCGGCAAATGTGAGAGTAAAATGCAATGCAAATAATGTAAATAAGGAACTATAATAATCTTTATAATTTGCAACGGAATCATCCAATAACAATGCAAAAAATATTACCAAAATTCCAATTGCGGAAATCACCAATGTATTCTGAAAATCGCGCAATCGGGACCTTCTGAAAATTTCTCGGTAAAAGCCTGTAACCGCATACAACGCAATCCATATAACCGGCAACAACAATACACCGATCAATAGTTTTACATCGTTATTTACCGGAATATCGTATCCATGTTTGGAAGCTTCTACTACATGTTTTCTGTAATTGAAAAACAGCCACCACGCCAAAGAAGCAGATATTAAATCCGATAAAATATAATATAAAATCTGAAGGGTTTTTTTCAATTGGTGAAGCTTAATCGGATATTGTCCAGTTGAATGATATGCGAATTCGCAGAAGCATTAATATTGCTGCTAAATAAGATCTGATAGGTACTTCCTGCTTCCTGACCACTGGTTTCATATACCAGATTTACATAAAAATGTTTCCATTTTTTTTCTGTATTGTAAATATATAAATATGGCACATAAGAAGGTCCACCAGAGTTTGTTCTCTTCAATGCCAATTGCACATCCACATCGCAATAAACATCAAATTCCAGTATTACATCCCTGGAGTCATTTGGTAAATTATTGAATGCATTAAAAGAGCCCAGATCTACATATTTAAAAGTGTCACTGGGTTGAATATCTACCTTAAATATTTTGCTGTTTCCAGTATACCTTCCATTTAAATCGTACCAGGCGTCTGTTATAAATCCCGAATCTCCTTTCACCATGGAAATCCCAACAATAGTGGAGCTGTTGTCTTCAAAATCTTCATTCCACGCAATTTTTGCATTACTCCGAAAGGTGAACACCGCATTGCTCCAATGGGTTGTTTTTCCTCTTACAAATTCCAAGATAGAATCTGCAGGCATAAGTACATTGTGTATAGCAATCTGATTGTTGCTGCCATTGAGGAAAAAAGCGGGAGTCAGTGTTATTTTATGTCTGCCTTCTTTTAAGACAGGAATTGTTGCCGGTAACTCAAATTGCCCCAATAATTCACCATCTGCATATGCGTAAACAAATCGCAGATCCTGAATTCTATTTCCCTGTCCGATAAGCGGGTTTAAGGACGAAGAATCAATATGAATATACGCAGGTATAGGCTCTTGTTTTCCTTTACAGGAAAACAAGAAAATGGATAAAAAGGATGTAGCAATCAGAACTCTGAACACCATGACTTGCAAAGGTAAGACAAGTTGAGCGGCTATGAGAACCAGCTTTGGATTTTTGACTTAGAACTGGTGATATTATCTATACTTCGGCATATTTCCGTTGTATCTTTTCTACAATTACGGAAGTCGCATTTGCGATGGTATCCAATTCTTCTAAACCTGTTGCAGGACTTAGATGCTTGTTTATATTTTCCAGAAAATTCCGAAATTCCATTTTCCAACTGTCAAACGGCATTACCGGTCTTGAAATTTCAATGAATTCATGCTGGGCATGGTCATCGGTTTCACTTAAAATACTCAACTGATCACTTGGGTTTAACGGTCGCAGTTCCAAAAGATAATTATCCGCAAGATCCAAATGGTAAAGCCTGTCCTGCTGAAAAACCCTGAATTTATGTATGCCGGATTCAACCGCTCTGCCTGCAGAAATATGGCAAATGCTGTCATTGTCAAATTCTATATGCACATTCAACAAATCCGGACTTTTTCCAAAAAGGAATAAAGGACGTGCGGTTATATTTCTTATTCCGGATTCAGCTATACGCAAAACGATATCCAGTTCCTGCGCGAGATTTTGAAAAAACCAGCGCTCAAATTCACCGGGTTTAGGTGCATTGCAGTTTTTTTCAATTTTGATAAATCTGGGTTTGCGAATGAATTGGGAGGCTGTAGTAAACAGCGGTTTGTTGTGTAGAATATTGGAAACCTGCACACAAGTGCCTGCCTCGTGTTTCAGACTTAACAACCTGCCGGTAACATTCGGATCAGAAATAAGCAGGCCATCCATCATGATGTGTTTTCCGAATTTGATGAATTGTTCCAGCATTTCCGGGTCCAAATGTTTGATATGGCGGTCAATAATGAAAACATCGGCCTTATCGCAGAGTTCCATGCTGTACAATAATTGTCCGTACATATCCGCATTTGCCTGGTCATCAGGGTCGTAATATCCCCGAAACTCCAGTTGTGGAAATGCAGAAATAAGGTGTTGGAATATTTCCGCCTTGCGCTGTGAACCGATGATAACCGCTGTTAAAACTGCCATTTTTTATTTGCTAGCAGCAACAAATATTGGATATTTGCCGCAGCCGAAGGGTTTGCTCTTTTTAACAGATGTTTACAACCGATAATTTTAATGAAGAAGACAGGATGCGCGGCCAGCGTACAAAGCTGGTGGTGGAATTGCGCAAAAAAGGAATCAGTTCCGAGAAGGTTCTTGAAGCCATAGGCAAGGTTCCGCGCCAGCTTTTCTTCCCCAAAGATTTTGAGCAATTTGTATACCGTGATGCCGCTTTTCCAATTGGTCACGGACAAACCATTTCCCAACCCTATACGGTGGCATTTCAAACAGAATTGCTACACATTCAGAAAGGCGATAAAATTTTAGAAATTGGCACTGGAAGTGGCTATCAGGCAGCGGTGCTTTCAGCAATGGGAGCCAACGTTTATTCTGTTGAAGTAGTGAAATCCTTGCTGGTAGAGGCTACCAAAGTGCTTAAAAATATAGACAGCAACATAAAGTTGTTTCATGGAGATGGAACATTGGGTCTTTCCTCAGAAGCACCGTTTGATGCAATTTTGGTTACCGCGGGTGCTCCGGATGTACCTGAGACTTATATGCAACAGCTGAAGATAGGCGGCAGACTGGTGATTCCGGTAGGGCAAAATCGGGAAAGTCAGCAAATGCTCAGAGTAACACGCACGTCTCAAACAGAATTCAGAACTGAAGTGTTCGGGAATTTTAAATTTGTTCCATTGCTTGGAGCAAAGGGCTGGAAAACCTGATCAGGCCCTGGCTGTGCGGCCGGTTGCCATGGCACTTTCAATTTCCTCGGTTTCTATAGGCAGGCCTTCCATAAAATCCATCAGTCCATTTTCTGTGATGAGAACATCATTTTCAATACGCACGCCTATCCCTTCTTCCGGAATATATATGCCCGGTTCCACAGTAAGTACATTTCCTATTTCAAACTTGCCCCAGCGATGCATAACATCATGCACATCCAGTCCCAGATGGTGGCTGGTTCCATGCATATAATAACGGCGAAAGGCATTTTTATCTTTCTTTACTTCATCGGTAGTTAGCAAACCCAATAAAATGAGTTGTTCGGTCATTACCTCACATACTGCATCGTGATAATCAGGCAATCGAAGCCCTGGTTTCATTAATTTTTTTGCTTCACGCTGCACATGAAGAACCGCATTATAAACTGCTTTTTGTCTGGGTGAAAACTTGCCATTGGCAGGTACACAGCGGGTAAGATCACCATTATAATTGGCATATTCCGCTCCAAAGTCAAGCAAAATCAAGTCTCCATCTTTAACCTGCCTGTTATTTTCTATATAATGTAACACACAGGCACTGGCTCCCGATGCAACAATCGGATCAAAAGCAAAGCCCGAGCCGCGCAGCCTGGTGAATTCATGAATCATTTCAGCCTCAATTTCATATTCCCAAACTCCCGGCTGAATATAGCGAAGGAGGCGTTCAAAACCTGACCTGGTTATGTCAATTGCCTTTCTCAGTGCTTCAACCTCTTCGGGTTCTTTGCGCATGCGCAAATCAGCCATAATAGGTGCGGTACGCTCCAGTTTGTGTGCCGGGTACTTTTCGCTGATAAAACGAGCAAAGCGGAGACCATTATATGGTACTTTATCTGCTGCGCGATCGTTCTCATTTAAATTGAGATAGATATTTTCAGCAAGTAAAAAAGCTGCATGAACGGTAGGCCAAAATTCCTGATACCAGAATATCTGTTTGATACCGCTGCACTGCATTGCCTGTTCAGGCGTGAGTTTAGCTCCGTCCCATCTTGCTATAGTCTCGTTGGTCTCCTTGATAAAAAGCATCTCCTTATACAAAGGATTGGGGGAATCCGGGAACAGCACCAGAATAGTGTCTTCCTGATCTACACCGCTGAGGTAGAATACATCTGAATTTTGTTTGAATCTAAATGTCGCATCACCGTTTCTCGGAGTTTCATCATTGCTTTGAAAAACTGCAATGCTCCCTGGTTTCATCCTGTCGGCCAATTTTTTTCTGTTCCTTTGGAACAACTCATTGGATAATGCGTCGTATTTCATAAAGATTTGGCGAAATAAACCAAGAAAATCTGGTTTTTAATGAAGCTTGCAAAATCATCGGTAAAAATCCCGTTTTCATGGCTGTACGGTTACAATTCGCTTGACAATTCAAACATTATGAACTAAATTTGGGGGAAACGGCCTTTTTTACCTCTTGCCGGGTATTTTGGTGTGAAAATTAAAATCGAAAATGGCAATTGGTATTTCGAACGGGGCAGAAGGTAAAATGGGTGAAAATCGGTATCCATTTTTTCTTAGATTTGGGGCAACGTTTGTTAATTATCTGTTGTCAAAAGATCACAAAGAGTTAATAAACGGAATGAATCACCGCACTTTAATAAAAAGAATGAATAGAAAACTACTGTCAATTTTCGTATTTCTGTTGGCCTTTGCACCTCGCATTCATGCCTCTCACATGATGGGTGCAGATATGAGCTACAAATGCCTGGGTAATGGCAAATACCTGATTACCGCCAAAGTATATCGCGATTGTCGTGGTATTTCTTTTAGTGGTCCTTCCGTTGGGGTTTTTGGAGGTACCAATGGTGGTAATGGTTGTGGAACCTATGGGCTTTCCGCTACCAGAACCGGCATCAGGGATGTAACGCCAAGATGTTCTACTCAGGGTAAACCCTGCAATCCTCAAAATACCTATGGAACTGGTGAAGGAATAGAAGAACATACTTATGAAATTTCTGTAGATTTCAATGCATCGCCATTGAATAATTTTACCAATAAAAGTTCTTGTTGCGAAGTGACATTTTATATTGGTCAGTGCTGCAGAAACGGAGCAATTACTACCGGTCCGGCGGGTAATGACTTTTACAGTACCTGTATGATCAATATCTGCAACATTCTGAAGACTACGAATAAATGTAACTCCAGCCCCAAACTCAGCAATGAGCCGGTTGGATTTTTGTGTTGCAACCAGGCATATTATTTCAATAACGGTGCAATAGACACTGTTGATTTTGATTCATTTTCTTACAGAGTGGTTCCGGGGATTTCCAGTCTTCCAAACAACTCCGTTACTTATTCTTCTCCGTTCACTTACCAATATCCAATGACCGTTTATTGCGTGCCTCCAACCACTATTAAATGTGCACCTAATATTAAAACCAACCCGCCAAGGGGCTTTTATATGGACTCCAGCACAGGGGATTTGGTTTTCACGCCAACCAAGTGCGATGAATCCGGTGTAATTGTGGTGGAGATAATCGAATGGCGAAAGGATAGCTCTACCGGGAAATATATTATTGTAGGCAAGACCCGACGGGATATACAGCTATGGGTGAAGGATGATTGTGACTATAACAAAGCTCCAACCATTACTGGCCCGGTGGTGAACAAAGTGTGCGAAGGCGATAAAATCTGTT
>Ga0207952_1000785_pt1 | contig 18916 bp, 16 predicted proteins | sample SubbioR12Aug_8Ca_FD_184831 | JGI IMG/M metagenome (GOLD analysis project Ga0207952, IMG submission 184831) | Serpentinite rock and fluid subsurface biosphere microbial communities from McLaughlin Reserve, California, USA - CR12Aug_8Ca (SPAdes) | ecosystem: Environmental > Terrestrial > Deep...
GGGGACCCCCTTCAGGGGGCAGCGACGCCTCGGTCGCCTTCTTTGGCTTACTTTTCTTGGCGAGACAAGAAAAGTGAGTAGCTGTCGGGCTACCCCCGACCTGTAATCGTAGATTACGTGTGAAGGTATTAAGAAAAAAGATACGCAATCACGACGAATCAGAAATTAACTCGCACAAAATTTGCCACGAACGCCTCTGGATTCCAGCCAAAAGCACGCTAGAGCGCCAGCCCGGTGGAATGACGTAGCTATGGACGTGGCTGCATTGATGTATAGCAGTTTTACCTGCGGCTATCTGTTGTAATGTATATCAGCCAACAAAGCGTTTAGCATAGAAGATTGGCCGAAAAAGCAACAAAAGCACGAACGTACTGATTCTCCATCAAACCCCATCCACCCCCAATCAAACCCACCCACCATCCCCAAGCCCCAGTAATTCCATCAAATAAATGCCAATTTATTATTAAATTTCACATTAAACGCGCAAAACCCGCGCAAAACCGTATGGTCTGCAAGCGGGCTTTGGTAAAATAGCGGGCTGAGAACTTATGCAGTAAATATGCATTAAATTTACTGGCGGAATTCATTTGCCCGGCTCTCGCAGGCAAATGCGCCACCCTTCAACCTTGCCAACTCCATATCACGATGCAATTCAACCGACTCAGTGACCTGATCGCAGCAAACCAGCTCCAGGGCAAACGTGTTTTCATCCGCGCCGATTTGAACGTTCCTCAGGACGATGACGGCAATATTACCGAAGATACCCGTATCCGCGCATCTGTCCCGGCGATACAGCAGGCTTTGCAGGCAGGTGCTGCCGTGATGGTGACTTCGCATCTGGGGCGCCCGACTGAGGGTGAATTCAAGGCAGAAGATACGCTGGCACCGGTTGCCAAACGCCTCTCTGAATTGCTGGGCGTGAATGTAGAACTGAAGCAGAACTGGATTGATGGTGTGGACGTAGCGCCAGGCCAGGTGGTCTTGCTGGAAAACTGCCGCGTCAACAAGGGCGAAAAGAAAAACGACGACGCACTGGCGCAAAAGATGGCTGCCCTGTGCGATGTGTATGTCAATGACGCCTTTGGTACTGCCCACCGTGCAGAAGCAACTACCCACGGCATCGCCAAATTTGCACCTGTCGTCTGCGCTGGTCCATTGCTGTCAGCAGAACTCGATGCATTGGGTAAAGCACTGGGCCATCCTGCACGCCCGCTGGTGGCGATCGTGGCTGGTTCCAAGGTATCGAGCAAACTGACTATTTTGAAATCGCTGGCAGACAAGGTCGATAACCTCATCGTCGGTGGCGGCATTGCGAACACCTTCATGCTGGCATCCGGCCACAAAATCGGTAAGTCCCTGGCAGAAGCTGATCTGGTGGAAGAAGCCAAAGCCATCATCGACATGATGGCCAAGCGCGGTGCATCTGTGCCTATCCCTACCGATGTAGTGTGCGCCAAAGAATTTTCACCAACCGCAGTGGCAACTGTCAAGGCAGTGGCAGATGTGCAGGACGACGACATGATCCTCGACATCGGCCCAACGACTGCTGCATTGCTGGCAGAGCAAATCAAAAAAGCTGGCACGATAGTCTGGAACGGCCCGGTAGGCGTATTTGAATTTGACCAGTTCGGCAACGGCACCAAAGTGCTGGCGCAGGCGATTGCCGATTCAGCAGGCTTCTCGATTGCTGGCGGTGGCGACACCCTGGCCGCAATTGCAAAGTACAACATCGCTGACAAGGTAGGCTATATCTCCACAGGTGGCGGCGCATTCCTCGAATTTTTGGAAGGTAAAACCCTGCCAGCAGTAGAAATTTTGTTGCAACGCGCGGTAAAGTAATTCAAGGTCAAGATCAAATTCAAGACCATTAACCACAGAGACACGGAGACACAGAGGGGACACAGAGAAAAGCAGATAAGCGTTCAGTCATTGGACCTTCGTTGTCTGAAAAGATTTTCTCTGTGACCCTCTGTGCCCCCTCTGTGTCTCTGTGGTGAGATTTTCGGTCTTAATAAGTTTTTCAGGTTTTATGTAATCAACATATAAAAAAATTTTCAGGAGACCAGATGTCACGTGCCACCAAGATTGTTGCCACCATAGGCCCCGCTTCGAATGACATGGCTACGCTCAAGCGCATGATCCATGCAGGGGTAAATGTGGTGAGGCTGAATTTCTCGCATGGCAAGGCGCAGGATCATATAGACCGGGCCACCATGGTGCGCCAGGCAGCAGCAGAGTGTGGCCGCGAAATCGCCATCATGGCGGATTTGCAGGGCCCTAAAATTCGTATCGGCAAGTTTGAAAATTCTCGTATCAACTTGGAAAACGGTGACAAGTTCATCCTCGATGCTGACTGCACCATGGGCACGCAAGAACGCGTTGGCCTTGATTACAAAGCTCTGCCACGCGATGTCAGAAATGGCGATCTGCTCTTGCTCAATGATGGCCTGATTGTGCTCGTCGTTGAAAAAGTCGTTGGCAATGAAATCCATACCGTTACCAAGATAGGTGGCGAGCTGTCCAATAACAAGGGCATCAACCGCCAGGGCGGTGGCCTGACAGCTCCGGCACTGACTGGCAAGGATATGGAAGACATCAAGACTGCGATGTCTTTCCAGGCCGATTATGTGGCCGTGTCTTTCCCAAAAAATGCGACGGACATGGAAATGGCAAGGCAACTCTCGAATATCGCGGGTGAGCCTTACAACCACAAACCCATGATGATCGCCAAGATAGAACGTGCAGAAGCGATACCGCTGCTGCAAGAAATTCTGGATGCTTCTGACGGCATCATGGTCGCCCGTGGTGACCTGGCTGTAGAAGTTGGCAATGCCGCTGTGCCAGCGCTGCAAAAACGCATGATCAAGATGGCGCGTGCCTCCAACAAGGTGGCCATTACTGCGACCCAGATGATGGAATCCATGATCGTCAATGCCGTGCCTACCCGTGCTGAAGTATCTGACGTGGCCAATGCTGTTTTGGATGGCACTGATGCCGTCATGACTTCGGCAGAAACGGCATCTGGCAAATACCCTGTAGAAACCGTGGAAGCGATGTCGCTGATTTGCCTGGAAGCTGAAAAATTCCAGGAAAACAAGCTTGATGCCGACTTCCTTAACATGACCTTTACCCGCATCGACCAATCCATCGCCTATGGCGCGCTGTTCACAGCGCACCACCTGGGTGTAAAAGCCATCGTGGCGCTGACCGAGTCGGGTTCTACTGCCTTGTGGATGAGCCGCCACAGCGTCGATGTGCCACTGTTTGCACTGACACCAAGTGTCGCTACCCAGCGCAAGGCAGCACTGTACCGCAATGTCCAGACCTTCAACCTGCCTTACTCTGATGACAGGGAAGCGGTGTTGAAGTCTGCCGAAACCGTCTTGCTGGAAAACGATGTCGTCGTCAAGGGCGACATGATCGTTGTTACCTGGGGTGAACCCATGGGGCAGGTCGGCGGCACCAATGCAATGAAAATTGTCAGGGTAGGTGAGAACCAAGCGTAGCAGGGACAAAGATTTTTTTTATAAAGCAATCTGGAGTTAATTATGCCACTCGTATCCATGCGTCAATTGCTGGACCACGCCGCCGAAAACGGTTACGGTCTGCCAGCTTTCAACGTCAACAACCTCGAGCAAGTCACTGCCATCATGCAGGCCGCCGATGAAGTTGGCGCACCTGTCATCATGCAAGCTTCTGCAGGTGCCCGCAAATATGCTGGCGAAGCATTCTTGCGTCACCTGATTGAAGCCGCGGTAGAAGCTTACCCGCACATCCCCGTCGTCATGCACCAGGACCATGGTCAGTCGCCAGCAGTCTGCATGGCTGCAATCAAATCCGGCTTTACGTCGGTGATGATGGACGGCTCGCTGGAAGAAGACGGCAAGAGTGTCGCCAGCTATGAATACAATGTCGAAGTATCGCGTGAAGTGGTCAAGTTTGCCCACTCCATCGGCGTCACGGTAGAAGCAGAACTGGGCGTGCTCGGTTCTCTCGAAACCATGATGGGCGACAAGGAAGACGGCCACGGTGCCGACGGCAAAATGACGCGCGAACAATTGCTGACCGACGTGCAGCAGGCGGCTGACTTCGTCAAGCAAACTCAGTGCGATGCCCTGGCAATTGCCATCGGTACTTCTCACGGTGCCTACAAATTCTCCCGCAAGCCTACTGGCGATATCCTGGCAATTGACCGCATCAAGGAAATCCATCAGCGCATTCCTAACACCCATCTGGTGATGCACGGTTCTTCATCCGTACCGCAAGAACTGCTGGATGAAATCCGTCAGTTTGGCGGCGACATGAAAGAAACCTATGGTGTGCCGGTGGAAGAAATCGTCATCGGTATCCAGAACGGCGTGCGCAAGATCAACATCGACACTGATATCCGTCTGGCAATGACAGGCGCGATCCGTCGCTACATGTTTGAAAACCCATCCAAGTTTGATCCACGTGATTATCTGAAACCAGCGCGTGAAGCTGCGAAACTGGTCTGCAAGGCGCGTTATCTGTCTTTCGGCTGCGAAGGCCAGGCAGGCAAGATCAAGCCTATGGCATTGGAAAAAGTGGCAGAGCAGTACAAGAAAGGCGCTTTGGCGCAGATAGTAAATTAAGAAATAAGTTTGTTTCCTCATTCCGGTGCGAACCGGAGTGGGGAAGTTCAGGGTTTAGACAAAATTGTTTCTGTGTCTCCGGCAAATTGCCGTGATATTCCCTCCCCTTCAAGGGGAAGGGGCCAAAGCTAAAACAATACCAACAATTTTGTGTAAACCCTATCCAGATCGAAATAAAGAAATCCCTCATGACTACGCAAATCAATTCCACTCTTCATTCCCTGCCTTTGCTGGGCCGTGGCAAGGTACGTGACAATTACGCTGTCGGCGACGACAAGCTGCTCATCGTCACCAGTGACCGCCTGTCCGCATTCGATGTCATCATGAATGAACCCATCCCTGACAAAGGCCGCGTGCTGAACCAGATGGCGAATTTCTGGTTTGAAAAGCTGGGCCATATCGTGCCTAATCACCTGACAGGTGTCTCACCAGAATCCGTGGTATCCGCAGATGAAGTCGCGCAAGTCAAAGGCCGTGCGGTCGTCGCGAAACGCCTGAAACCCATCATGGTAGAAGCCGTGGTACGTGGCTACATCATCGGCTCAGGCTGGAAAGATTATCAGGACACAGGCGCGATCTGCGGCATACAATTGCCAGCAGGCTTGCCACAGGCTGCCAAGTTGCCAGCACCTATCTTCACCCCGGCTGCCAAGGCAGAAATGGGCGAGCATGATGAGAACATCAGCTATGCAGAAACAGAACAACGCATAGGCGCAGAGCTGGCCGCTAAAATCCGCGACATCAGCATACAGCTCTACACCGAAGCCGCAGAATACGCCGCCACCCGCGGCATCATCATCGCCGACACCAAGTTTGAATTTGGCCTCGACGACAACGGTGTCTTGCACCTGATGGATGAAGTGCTGACTGCCGATTCTTCCCGCTTCTGGCCTGCTGACTCGTACGCCACCGGCATTTCACCACCGTCTTTTGACAAGCAGTTCGTGCGTGATTATCTGGAAACCATCACCAGCTGGAAAAAAACAGCACCAGCCCCAGCCCTGCCGGATGAAGTCGTGCAAAAAACTGCCGCCAAATACCGCGAAGCACTGGAACGCCTGACCGGCGAAAGCCTGAAGGATTGATGATGGCCACTACAGATAAAGTTGTTGTCGGCGTCGTCATGGGTTCCTCCTCAGACTGGGATGTCATGCAAAACGCCGTCGCCATCCTCAAGGAATTTGGCATAGGTTTTGAAGCCAGGGTCGTCTCTGCCCACCGCATGCCGGACGAAATGTTTGCCTATGCAGAAACTGCTCGCGAGCGCGGCCTGCGCGCCATCATCGCCGGTGCTGGCGGTGCAGCCCACCTGCCAGGCATGATCGCCGCCAAGACCATCGTGCCAGTATTGGGTGTGCCCGTGCCATCCAAATACCTGCGTGGCGAAGATTCATTGCTGTCCATCGTACAAATGCCCAAAGGCATACCGGTGTCGACTTTTGCAATAGGCGAAGCTGGCGCAGCAAACGCCGCCCTGGCCGCGATTGCGATATTGGCGACGACCGATGATGCACTGGCCGCGAGGTTGATCGAGTTCCGCGAAAAGCAAACGCAAGTTGCACGCGATATGGTGTTGCCGGTTTGAGTGTGTTTGTAGGTTGGAATAATCTCGTAGGTTGAGTTAGCTTCGTGAGTTGTGCTGACCCCGTAGGTTGGGTTGATCTTGTAGGTTGGGCTACGCTTCACCAGCCCAACACTGGGCCTCAACAAACGTATACTTTATTTAAACGCCGAGTGTTGGGCTGATAAGGCGTAGCCTAGCGAGGCCCAGCCCAACCTACGATAAAGCCCAATCTACGACTCAACGAACACGAACAAATTCGCCTGAGTATCCGTATCCCATTTGATTTGTACTATTGTGTACAAACGATTCCTAGTTTGAAATCACTACCATGACCACTCATCCACAGCCCGCACAGCCCCGCCAGCCATTGTTACCCAATACTCCCGCCAGTTGCCTGGGCATCATGGGCGGTGGCCAGTTGGGCCGCATGTTTGCCCAGGCGGCACAAGCCATGGGTTACCAGGTAGCCGTGCTGGAACCAGAAGCAGGTTGCCCGGCTGCCCAGGTGGCTGACCAGCATATCCAGGCTGGTTATGAAAACCACCCTGGTCTGATGGCGCTGGCAAAAGTCAGCAAGGCCGTCACCACCGAATTTGAAAACGTCCCGGCAGACAGTCTCAAACTTCTTGCGCAAACAAGCTTCGTTGCCCCGGCGGCTGCTTGTGTCTCCATCGCTCAGGATCGCCTGGCTGAAAAACACTTCTTCACCCGCTGCGGTGCGACTACGCATGTCTATCCAGCACCGCACTGGGGTATCACCAGCCAGGACGACGTCGCCAAAGTCGGTGATGACCTCTTGCCCGGTATTTTGAAAACCGTGCGCATGGGTTATGACGGCAAAGGCCAGGTACGCGTGCGTGACCGCGCCGAGCTCGCCGCTGCCTTTGCGGGCATGAGCGGCCAGGTCTGCGTGCTGGAAAAAATGCTGCCGCTGGCCTACGAAGTGTCCGTCCTTGTTGCCCGTGGTGTCGATGGCGAAGCAGTCGTTTATCCCATCGCAGAAAACGTCCACCGAGATGGCATCCTGTTCACCACCATCGCCCCCAGCATCCATGTGACCGATGCTGTCGCCAGCAAGGCCCAGGCAGCGGCCCTGCACATCATTGCCGAAATGGGCTATGTCGGCGTGCTGTGCATAGAATTCTTCGTCCTCAAGGATGGCAGCCTGGTCGTCAATGAAATGGCACCACGCCCGCATAATAGCGGCCATTACACGATAGATGCCTGCATCACCAGCCAGTTCCAGCAACAGGTCAGGGCACTCGCACAATTGCCGCTGGGCGATGTGCGCCAGCATTCTGCTGCGGCCATGCTCAATCTGCTGGGCGATGTCTGGTATGAAGGCGACACCGACACCATGCGCGAACCCGCCTGGGACCAGGTCTTGGCCATCCCTGGCGCCCACCTGCACCTGTACGGCAAGGTAGAAGCCCGCCGCGCCCGCAAGATGGGCCACATCACCTTCGTCGCCATGACCATGCCAGCAGCCCAGGCCAACCTCAGCAAGGCTTGCGCCATCCTTGGCATCGAAGCACCGGAGTGGGCATGAAGTCGCAAGCCAGTACACCTGAGGCAATCGCGCGAGCAGCATTAGCACTGGAAAGCGGCCAGCTGGTCGCCTTCCCGACCGAGACCGTGTATGGCCTGGGTGCTGATGCAGAAAACCCCGCCGCCGTTGCCAATATCTACGCTGCCAAGGGCAGGCCGTCTAACCACCCTGTGATTGTCCACGTTGCCCCAGGCGCTGACATCAGCTACTGGGCCAAAGACATACCGGCAGAAGCGCAGCAACTGATAGACGCCTTCTGGCCCGGCCCGCTGACGCTGATCTTGAAACGCGCCGACCATATTCCCGACGCCGTCTCAGGCGGGCAAGACACGGTTGGCATACGCTGCCCATCGCACCCGGTGGCACAAGAACTCTTGCGCGCCTTCAAAGGCGGCAAGGGCGGTGTGGCAGCACCATCGGCCAATAAATTCGGCCACGTCAGCCCCACCATGGCAGCCCACGTAGAAGAAGAGTTCGAACAAGAGATACAACCCGGCGGCCTCATTGCCAGCATACTCGACGGTGGCCAGAGCGACGTCGGCATAGAATCCACCATCGTTGACCTCAGCCGCCTCGCCACCCACGGACCAGTATTGCTGCGCCCCGGCCATATCACCGTCGCCCAAATGGCCGCCGTGCTGGGCACCACGCCAGCAGCCCCGGACGCTGCCGCCCCACGCGCATCTGGCACCCTGGACGCCCACTACGCACCGCATACGCCCGTGATCCTGGTGGAGGCCGCAGAACTAGACGACACCGTCAATCGCCTGCACGCCAAAAACAAAAAACTCGCCCTCATGAGCTACCAGGCCCACCCCGCTATCCACGCAGAAGCCTGGCGCCACCTGCCTGCCGACCCGGCAGGCTATGCCCACGACCTCTACGCAGGCCTGCGCGAACTCGATCATGCCGACGCAGATTTGATTTTGGTAGAAGCGCTGCCGCAAGACAAAGACTGGCAAGGCGTAAACGACCGTTTGCGCCGGGCGGCGTTTGATTCAAGGGATGTGTTGCAGGAGATGTTGGGGTAAGGCTGACCTGGCACTAATTTCCGCTGCACTTTAGGAGGGGCTTTGGCTGCGAGTTTTTCGGTTAATCGCGATGGGTATTTCATTTGCTTTACCATTTCTCTCTTTCTGCCATCACATCCGGTGCGTTGCGACGCATATCCTGCTCGCAAAAACGAAAAATATAAATGAGAGTGGATGACTTGAAAAATAGACAAATTGTGCAACCCTTCTTTTTAACCAAGATAGATGAAGATAAGTTGTCTAACGAATTGCGAAATGCATTTCCATCAATAAAAATTTCAGATGACAATCGATGGGCAACATCTTCTCCGGTACTTTGTAATTCGATTGCAAATTGCTCAAGTAATTATGCATTTCTATGGCCCTCTGACTTGTTGAGTGATTTATCCGTTAGGCCTGTGGGCGCACAATTTGAAGGTCCTCAAACTTCAGTTGTGATGCAATTTATGAGATCTCGACAGATTGACAATTGTTTGATGTCTGGGCAGCTTGGCGTTGGCTTCTATGACACTGATCCCTGGATGCCAACTTGGTCCAGATCCGTTGTCGGAATCTTGCGTAAGTTAAATGTAGCGAAATTAAAATCTGTTGGCCTCAATTCAACCCTCACAGGCGCATATGTTATAGGTGCCGATGCGGAAAAATTTCTGAAAGAGGGCGGGTGCTTTAGACACAATACTGCCGATGTAACATATGAGCTGGCGTAAGTATTCCTGCGTGGAAAAGAAAAACGTAGAGCAGCCATACGCATGCCAATTAACTCCAGACTCGGCCATTGAATGGCAGTGTTCCATCTGCTAGTCATGTTAAGAAGATTGAGCGAATTAGTTTCGTCAACACCTTAAACCCAACAAGCAAAATGTCCACAAATAATTTTCCAGTACCGCAGAAAGCGGGAGCCGCGATTTCAGAATGCGGTCAGTATCGATACGGGCTATGGCGTATCTGGGATGCCTCCAGGCCGTACTGTCTGTTTGTGATGCTCAATCCATCCACTGCAGATGAGACAGACAATGATCCTACGGTGGAGCGTTGCCTGCGACGTGCACGTGACATGGGATATGGTGGCCTGCACATCGTCAACCTTTTCGCATGGAGATCGACAGATCCAAGTATCTTGACTGGATTGGATGATCCAGTAGGGCCAGACAATGACAAGGAGATTGTCGCGCTCGCCCAAGACGCCGGGATTGTCATTTGCGCATGGGGGAAAGATGGGGCAATCCTGGGACGTGCAAATGTAGTGCTGGCGATGTTGCGTCAGGCAGGCATCCAGCCGCACGGCTTGAAATTTAATTTGGATGGCTCTCCAAAACATCCCTTGTATGTCGCCTACGCAGAACAGCCAAAGCCATTTTGAACTAACGAGATTGGCAAGCAGCAAGTAGGTGCGAGGAGTTTAAAGCATTCGTGCGCATAGAATAGTAATACAGTTTCACTACTTGTATCTATGCTGCGTGCAACCTATATTTCGCCAAACTGGCAATCACAAGCGCCAGCAGCACTACACCGTCCACCATGACGACACGGCCTATAGCGGCGTTATATGCACCTACCATCATCGCAATTGCCAGGAAAGAGATGACGCTGACCAGCCCGGCACTCAGGGCCAGCCACTGCAATTCAGACTTTGCCGCAGCCCACAACATGAATGCGCCAGACAAGCCGAACAACACTGCTCGGTGCCGTAGCAATATCTCTGCATTGGGGCCGTCGATACTTATCCCGTACAAGGCAGCAAGCTGCGCCTGTCCCAGGCAACCAGCAACAGGCGCCAGATGCACTAGTCCTGCTACAAGCAGACCCGCCGAAACAACATGAGAAAGTGAAAAAGTCATGACGCCGTCCTCAATAAATGTAGCAGCGATCATAAACGCATCACAAAATGTGGCAATTACCTGAAAGGTAAAATCAAATTGAAAATTGCCAGTTTGACCTGATTGCAATATACCAAAACACGCTATGTCCATAGAGAAACACGCACCCAAACATGTTTTCAGTATCTGTTGTTATTCACCGCTTTCTGATGATAGCTGCCAAACTCCGTAGTATATTGTCGTAATTAAATTGCCTGGCCAGGGTGACTTCTCATGCCAAACGTCAATATCACCTATAACGATGTCGCAGGGAAACTGGCAGCTTTGCCGCTTCTGGCGGCGACCATCAATGCCGCCATCAGGTATCTTGATCAGTTTGTTGTCTTCAGGGGCACGATAGATATACAGATCAATGCAGAGACTACATCCACCGGCCGTTTTGGCGGGACTAACACTACATCTTACTTTGGCAAGAAAAATGGCCTGGACGTATACGAGGCTTCGCAAACTGCAGAGTCACGCACGGGTATCGATCCCTCTCCCGACAAGCCTGACCTGATCATCAATATCGACCCGACCTCATCCTATGCTACCGGGCTGTACTGGGACCCCACTATTGCCGATAGCATAAGTGGCAAGGTTGATATCAGCAAGGTGGATGCTTTCAGCGTTGTTTTGCATGAACTTTTGCATGGCATGGGTTTTATTGGCTATCGTGATGCAAGCGGCAAATTGCCGGGTAATTATGAGTCAGTCTGGGATTCATTTCTGACGGTGAATAGCAATAACACAGCCTTTCTGGCAGGCCCCGCCATCGTCGCTCTGTTAGGCGAACCAGTAGAGGTGCGGGTTGGTGGCAGCCAGACCATGTATCACCTGGGCACTGGCCCCAATCTGGCGGACAGCAAGATGCCCTGGCTGGAGGCGAGCAATTCCAACGGCTATTACTATATCTATGGTGAGCGTTACCTGCTGGGGCGGCTGGAGCTGGCCATGTTGCAGGACATGGGCTGGGCACTCAAGCCCACAACCATCACCAATGTCACCAACATCTGGGACAATAAAATTGCCTCGCTGTATATGATAGGCTGGGATACCAGTGAACAGATCATAGGCGACGTCAAGGATGACCGTCTGGAAGGCCGCGGTGGTAGCGATACGCTGATCGGCGGCCTTGGCGACGACAGCCTGTATGGTGGCACTGGCAATGATTTTTTGTATGGTGATGGTGGCAGTGATGTGGCGGTGTTTTCTGGTAATGCCAATGATTACACTGTCACTTACAACGCGGCCAATAACAGTTATACCGTCAACGACAGTGCATTCAACCGGGATGGTAGCGACATCGTTTTTTCTGTAGAAAACCTGAAGTTTGCCGATGGCATCAGGACCCCGATCAGCCTGATCAATAACACCACTCCCGGCACAGGCACGGGCAACTTCAACACCATCAATGGCACGGCAGGCAATGATACGCTGACGGGTACGACAGGCAATGACACCATCAATGCCCTGGCGGGTGACGACAGCCTGCGCGGTGCGGCAGGCAGCGATATCCTGTACGGCGGTGATGGCACTGATACGGCGTTTTTCACCGGCAGCATTGCTGACTATACTGTCAGCTATGATGCAGCCAGCGCCAGCTATACCGTGACTGACAAAGTCAGTGGTCGCGACGGTAGTGACACCCTGTATTCGATAGAATTACTGTCATTTTCTGATGTGGTCAATATCCGCCCCAACTTGTTGATTGCCTCACCCAGCCTCACGATCAATGGTGGCCCCTACAATGATTATCTGCTAGGCACCACAGGCAATAACACCATCAATGGAATGGGCGATAATGACACCCTGATTGGTGGTGCGGGTGACGACAGTCTTTATGGTGGTGACGGTAACGATATCGCCAATTACACAGGCAACGCTGGCGACTATACCGTCACTTACAATGCCGCCAATACCAGCTATACCATCCAGGACAAAACCAGCAATCGCGATGGCACTGACACTTTGTATTCGATAGAGCTACTGAGCTTTGCCGATGGCAGCCGGACACCAACCAGCATGCTGGTCAGCAGTGTCATCGGCATCACCATCAATGGCAGCACAGCGAATGAAGCCCTTACCGGAACGGCAGGGGGTGATTACCTGTATGGTTTTGCCGGCAAGGACACGCTGACAGGCGGTGCCGGTAATGATTTGCTGGCGGGCGGGGATGACCTGGACATGGCTAGTTATAGCGGCTTGCGCACTGGTTACAGCCTCAGCAAAAGCAAGGACGGCCAGTCATGGACTATCACTGATCTGGTGGGCAGCGACGGTACTGATCAGCTCATCGGCGTAGAGCGTCTGCAATTCAAGGACCAGGCGCTGGCGCTTGATATTAATGGCACGGCAGGGCAGATGTACCGCTTGTATCAGGCGGCTTTTGACCGCAAGCCTGATCTAGTGGGCCTTGGTTACTGGATCAATGATATGGACAAGGGGGCCAGTTTGACCCTGGTGGCGGCAGGTTTTTTTCTGTCACCTGAATTTCAGAAACTGTATGGCGTTGCACCCAGTAACGCGACCCTGGTCGGCAATTTCTACCAAAATGTCTTGCATCGCGCGCCTGACCAGTCAGGATACGATTATTGGCTTAACCAGCTCAATACGGGCAAAATCAGCGCAGCTGGCGTGCTGGCCAGTTTTTGCGACAGCCCGGAAAACCAGGCACTGGTCGCTGCCTCCATACAGAACGGCATAGACTACACGCTCTGGCTGGCTTAGTATGTTTTGCTTGTTCGTTTTACTTATTCAGTGCGTGTGGATCATATGATTTGACTGGCTAAGCTCATAATTACGCAAGATGATCCGGAACGCCAAACCAATCCTCCATCGCCTTTAGTGCGCTGTCGTTCGACGGAATAAATGCATGGCTTGCCGATACCGGGACCGATACCGGGACCGGAACCGACAGCGCAAGTGAGGATGGAATGGCTTCTTCAGCGTCAACCATGCCATCGTGCGGAAAACCAAATCCAAAGAAAAATCCAAAAGCGCCCAGCCATGGCCATGTGCCATAAACATGTGCAGTGGGAATATCCAGCATGGGGACCTTGCTCATGCGATCTTCATCGGCAGCAAACTGGCCGCATTCACCTGTCAGGGCCCGGTAGATTTTCCAGTCACGCAATCTGCTGGCTAGCCGCATGGCGCGTAGTGGCGATGCCAGCAAGACGGCGCGTTCTGGTTGCAAATTTTGTTCTATCAATTGCTCATTGAGGCTTCTGAGAAGTACACCACCAAACGAGTAGCCTACCGCATGGTAAGTGCCTGCTGTCGCTACTCTGGAAAGAAATTCAATGAGATTTTTTTTGATTTCATCAAGGGAGTGCGATGACGCAAGGTAGTCAAAACAGTGCACGGTGTAGCCGCGTCGCTCAAAATAGCGGACCAACTTGCCACGCATATAGCGTTTGCCACCGACGCCATCGATAAAAACAATCTGGCGGGTACTGCTGTTCATGCAAACATTCCATTAAGATTTGAAGTGCAGTTCTTCGCATGTTTGATTTATGTACTTGATGCGGATTACATGCGCGAAGATGAGAAAGTATACATCCTTATTTTTGATGCGGAACCCAGGAGCTGGATTTTTTCTTTCTCTCGTTTTGCGGTTTTGCTTTTTGATGCTTATCTCGCTTCCCTTTCCAGTTTCCAGTGCCCTGGGGTTTGTGCGCGACACTGAAATTTGGAGACAAGCCATCTACACGAATTTGCTCACTGGCATTTGCACTGAACACTGCCAATGCTAAAAAAATTGGAAGAACATATCTCATTTCTATTCCTGTATCTTAAACGGCGTGTAGATGGAAAAAAACGGGTAGACTGAATTAAACTATATTTGGATCTCATAGACAATCAATTTATGCTCGCGCTTGCAGACACGATGGGCAAGATGTCATTGTACGTAATTAGCGAAAACGATCATCATTGCCTTCTCTAAGTCCAAATTAAAAAGCCCACACCCGCATGCCGAAGGCAAACGGGGGTGGGCTACTTATTGGCGATTAACTGAAGTTCAGTATGTGGCGTGTGTGTGCCTCAAGTGAGGCTTATTGTGGTGGCTTGACCGGCACCGTCAGTTCGCGCGAAATGCCACCGCTTTGTGCGTTGCCGGATTGGGTTCCTGCTCCGCGCATGCGTTGCAGGCAGTATTCGCGGTCTGCTGCCGGGTGGGCATCGCAGCGGCTTTCGCGGTTACGCTGGAGCTGGTCCTCGCTCAGGGTAGTGAGCGCACCCTGGCGGGCTTGTTGCTTGGCAGCACCGGCTTCGCGCAGGCAGGTTTCTTTTGCTTGATTGGTCTGGCCTTTGTTGCACAGGCTGCGTTCATATTCGTAACGTGCGCTGGCGCTGGTGTCCTGGCGATCTGCCGCTACACAGGTGCTGGCGAGAACAAAGGATGAAATGATACCGGCAAGCAGGCCCGCGGCTTTTCTGCCAGCAGATTTGTGCGACGCTGCATGCAAGTGATGAATGGGAGTAATTTTTGTCTGATCTTGTTTCATGGCATAGCCTCATTGAAATTATAAAGATTCTGTCTATGCGGGCATGGGGGAAGGCATCATTGCATTGCCATTCAGCCTGCAATTATCTTGTCACTATCATGAGTGTAGCCGCCATCGTCATTTGCTTCTGCGTGTTAGCGCACATTCGCCAATAATTCTTTAAGGCACTAGCGGGATGATAAATGGTGACTTCAAGTATCATATCTGCAACCGTACTGCAGATGCCTGCACATGTCAGTCTTATTGAAGCACGTCAATATTCTTTATCATTCCTCGTCAGAAAGAAAAAACCATGAAGCTTGCCACGCCTATCCAATGTGCCGCCTTGTTGCTAGGGATGCTGATGTACCACGGCAGTCAGGCGCAACAGAGCACGGTCTTTGGAAAAAAAATGCCAGCCACGGCACAGGCATTGCAAGACTTTGTTCCATCTGGCTGGAAGGTGGAAAACCAGGTCAGCGGTGACCTCAATGCTGATGGTGTGGCAGACATTGCCGCCGTGCTTGTGGAAGGAAAGAGCACTGCAGATGACAGGCAGCGTGGCCTGATTGTGTTAAGCGCGAACGCTGGCAAGGGTTACAGTTTATTGGGCAGCAATAGCAAGCTTTTGCAATGCCAGGGTTGCGGCGGCATCAAGGATGGCGTCAACCTTACCATCAAGAACGGCGTGCTGATTGTCAGCCAGTATAGTGGTTCACGTGAATACTCGGTCTACACCTGGCGCTTCCGCCTCGATGCAGCCAGCCAGCGCCTGCAAATGATAGGCATAGATGAAGAAGAGGCCGATGGCATGGTGGGCAAAGGCTCTACTGTCAGCACCAACTTGCTGACCGGCCAGCAAATCAGCGAAAGCTATCAGTATGATGAGAAGCGTGATCGTAAAGTCATACTCAGTTCGAAGAAAGGCAAGGTCGCCAGGAGCATGACCTTGCTGGAAGATGCGGTTGGGAGTCAATAGGTAGCAACTGTGATTTGTTGCATTTATCGCGTCCACGCTGGTGCAATAATAAAAATCGTATTTTCAATTTAAGTTTATGCAAACACCGCCACATATACCAGACGAAAGAATAGTCGAAGAATTGCGAAGACTAAAATCTTTGGGGCAACCGCCATCTGTCTTGCTAAGGTATTTAAAAAATGAACTCCATGTACTTTCTGGTGTGTATTTCATTAAATATTTCAGAACTGCATTTGGCATGTCTTTAAAAGCAGCGTTGCCTGTGGCAAGTTGGTTGACTGATGGTCTTTCAGATGAAAGAGTTGATCAATTCATTTCTGAGGAATGGTAAATTCATTTTTCATAAAAACTCATCCCGTTTGCATAGCGGCAAACGGGAATGAACAAGCGCTTTAGTTAAAACTGGCAGAGCTGGTATTGGTATTCGTCAGCGTCTGGTTCTTGAAATTGATGGTGAAGCGGTCGCTGGGTTTGCCTGAGCCCAGTCCTTTGAGTATGCTGAATACTTGTTTGAACTGGTTTTGGAAAAGCACGTTGACAGCATTCTGGTCTGATGGTTTTCCATCCAGCATGCTGATGGCTGCCGGGCTGGTGGGGAAGGCGTTCATCAGGACCTTATATTGCTTGACGCGGTCTGTGCCCATGTCACGTAGGGCGAGTTCGCCAGCATAGACTGTGCGGTGGAAGTCACCGTAGAACTCGTATGCAGTGATCTTGGCAAAATCGTCGAGTTTGTAACCTGCTGCGGTTGCAAGCTGGCTTGCCTTATTGGTCGCCACTGTCCAGTCGGCAGTCAATTGGCTGGCAGAGACAGGTGTGCCGCTGGCGCTGCCTTTGGACATGCAAGTGGCAGTCAGGGGCAAGACGCCGGGTATGTCTTTCAATTGCGCGAACGTGACCTGGGTCTGCAATTGCGACAGGATCAGCATCTGTTTGCCATCAAGGCTGGTGGCGGCTTCTTTCATTTCGCAAGGCCAGTATTCATCCATGAAGCGCAGGCGTGAGAGTTCACCAAAATAAAAGCGGGTGAATTCGCCATAGGATTTGGTGGCGAGTATGTCTTTGCTCCAGCGTTTGCCCACATCAGCGGCAAGGCTGCTGTTTTGCAGATAGTCGTACTCTGTCTGGTAATACTTGAAGAGTTCGTTGTAACGCGCGACATTGTTGAGGGACACGGTTTCTATGTCCACCGTATCCTGGTCCTTGTATTTGACGATTTTATAGGCGGCACCATATACAGCCAGTGAGGGCGACTGTACATTGACGAAGTAATTACCTGCGGCGTCTTTGTAATCATTGCTGCCATTAAAGTGCATGTGGCCGCCCATGTGCAATTGCATGCCGGTGGCTGCAAGTGCGCTGGTGGTGGCTTGGTCAGGCACACGTGCCACCTGGAAGGCACCTGACTTGAAGACGGCTTTCATCGAGTCAGTCTGGTTGGCGTAGAAATCCATGGTGGGATAATGCGAGAAAGCAATCAGATGCTTGCCCTGGGACTTGGCGCGGGCGGTGACGGTCTTGATCCACGCCAGCAAGTGTTTTTTATGCGTCAGTACCTTGTTCCAGCCTGCATTGCCAGCGCCATCAAAGCCTTTGAAGGCTTTTGCATTAAGAGGATCAAATGCGCTGTTGGGGATGTGGACATTGGCATCGATCGAGAGTAACCAGACACCCTTGACCGGTTCCACCAGATAGCTGGAATCGATAATGCTGGTGCATTTGCTGAATGCCTTGCCCAGGGCTTTTTCGCCTTCTGCCTTGTAGCTGCCGCCTTCGCCTTCTGCGCAAATCTCAAACTGGCGGTTTTTTACGTCGGCGCTGGTCAGTGCTGCATCATAGCTGTAGGTGGCATTGGCATAGCTGGAAAACGGCGTTTCCCAATACACGTCGGCCTTGTTGGGCATATAGCCAAATTCACCCAGCTGGGCGATGAGTTTTTCGTAACCCATTTCCATGAGCTGGTTGGTACAGGCGACAGAGGCGTCCTGTGATTTGCAGCCGGAATAATTGACGGCATAGACTTTTTGTTCCTTGCCTTCTGCCGTCAGGAAATCATTTTTACCCGCTTCATCATCGTCATAAGGCTCATTAGGATCGTGATTGCCAGGCGCGATAAAGAAGCGCATGCCTTTGGCCTGATACTCTTTCAAGATGGCTGCAATGCCGTCGATGTTGACGGGTTGTGCATCATCTGAATAATCGCCGGACAATGCCACCAGCCTGATGCCGCGCGCATAAGCGTCATCCAGTGCGCCACGAAAGGCGAAGTAGTTTTCATTGAACAGGCGGGTCGAGGTCAATTGCGCATACATGGTACGTATGGTGGCAAATTTGCCGTCACCAGTCGGTATGCCAGAAAATTTGGCATTTTTCAGGTCACCATAAATGTTTTCAAAATGCACGTCAGACATGACGGCCACAGCTGGTGTTTCAGCGACGGGTTCTGGTGTGGGTGCTGCGGCGTCCTTGTTGCTGCTACAGGCGATCAATGCCAGCGGCAAACATAATGAAAGCAATTGCCTTGCAGCTTTGCCTTCGTTTGAAAAACGAAAATTCATGGTCATTCCTGTCACAGGTTCGGGGTCACACCTGGTGCATGTGCATCGGGTGGATAGGGATAGTGGCACTGGTGGCGAGGCGGAAAAGAGCAGCAATGGCCGCCTTCAGTGGCTGGAATTGTAAAGTTGCTTGATGACAAGCCTGTGACGATGCAGTTTCAGATGACGTGTAGCTATGTTGCATGACATAAATGCGACAGAAATTTGATTCAAGACCTTGCATTTACTTTGCGCATGGAGAGCAAGCGACCCATACCGGCGATGAGTAAGGCCATC
>Ga0207952_1000786_pt1 | contig 18874 bp, 13 predicted proteins | sample SubbioR12Aug_8Ca_FD_184831 | JGI IMG/M metagenome (GOLD analysis project Ga0207952, IMG submission 184831) | Serpentinite rock and fluid subsurface biosphere microbial communities from McLaughlin Reserve, California, USA - CR12Aug_8Ca (SPAdes) | ecosystem: Environmental > Terrestrial > Deep...
GGCCGACACGAACCGCCCGCCTCCGCTCAGTCGCGCGCGATCGGGCATCTATCGCTCAGAGAACAAGGGTCGCAGCTGGACGATCGTGAGCAACTGCAACGGGCGTCCGATGTATTTCAGCAACATCCGCATTGACCCCACCAACGACAAGGTGCTCTACGTCTCCAACGTCCGCGCGTCCAAGTCGCTCGACGGCGGAAAGACATTCATCGGGATCGACGAAGGGCTTGGCTTTGGCAACCAGACGGTGGACCAGCACGCGTACTGGATCAATCCGCAGAACCCGAATCATGTGCTCCGCGGTTCCGATTCCGGCCTGGCCATCAGCTGGGATCAGGGTTTGACCTGGGACTATGTCCGCACAATGGCGACTGGACTTCCGTACTGGGTCACCGCCGACATGCACCGGCCGTACAACGTCTATTCCGGCATGCAGGACAACGATGTGTGGGGCGGACCAAGCGCAACGCGCGCGCGTGTCGGGATTCGTAACAGCGATTGGTTTCGGGCGAGCTTCGAGAACAGCGGGGACGGGTTCCAGACGGCTGTTGATCCCACCGACCGGAACATCATCTACTCCGAGGCGCAGGACGGACGCACCGTGCGCACAGACCTTCGCACGGGGCGAACCGTGAGCATCCGGCCTGTCGCTCCACCAGCACCCGGTGGTGGCGCAACTCCCGCGGCGGGATCCTGCGTCGACGGGCGCACGATCGCGGCCGGCGGTGCCGGAGGACGTGGGGGTGGCGGTGGCCGCGGCGGCGCAGCTGCGGCAGCAAACGTGGTGAACGGCCGCGCGGGCGACGCCTACCGATTCAACTGGAACACCCCGATCCTCCTCTCGCCGCACAATCCGCAGAAAATCTGGATGGGTGGCAACCGGCTCTTCCGGTCAGAGAATCAGGGGGACCTGTGGACGGCGAGCGATGATCTCACGAAGCAGGTAGATCGCTGCAAGATCTCGCTGATGGGCATGCCGGGTACGGCCGCACAACTCTCAAAGAACGACGGCGTGTCGGCGTTCAGCACGATCATTTCCGTCTCCGAGTCGCCCGCGGCTGCTGGCGTGGTGTGGGCCGGCACGGACGACGGCAACATTCAGGTGAGCCGGGACAACGGCGCAACCTTCACTGAAGTCGGTAAGAACATCACAGGGCTCCCTGCTGGTGCGCTCACGGGCGACAACCCGTACTGGATCGCGCGCATCGCCGCGTCGCACTTTGACGCCGCAACGGCCTACGTGGCGATCGACGGTCATCGCAGTGACGACCTCAAGCCGTACGTCTATGTCACCCGGGACTTTGGGAGGAGCTGGGCGAGGCTGAGCGACGGGCTCCCGCAGTACGGAAACCTGCAGGTGGTGAAGGAAGACCCCAAGAATCCAAACCTGCTCTATGCCGGAACGGAGTTCGGGCTCTTCATCTCACTTGATGCCGGCAAGTCGTGGGAGAAGTTCATGAACAACTATCCCACGGTTCGCACCGACGACATCCTGATTCACCCGCGCGACGGCGACCTCATTGCCGCGACGCACGGGCGCAGCATCTGGATTGCCGACGACATCACGCCGCTCCAGCAATGGAATGCGCAGGTGGCGGCAAGTGACGCAACGCTCTTCGACGTGCGCCCGGCCGTGGCGTACCTCGCCGACATCCGTCGCGACATCTCGACGGGCGGCGAGAAGGAGTTCGAGGGAGAAAACCCGCAGCGTGGCACGGCCATCCAGTTCTATCTCAAGACGGCTGGCGAGGCGAAGGTCACGATCTCCGATCCCAGCGGGCGTGTGGCCTGCGAGTCCACGCTGCAGGCGCGCGCGGGAATCAACCGCGTGCAATGGACCCTCGCGGCGCCGCTGCTCAACGCGCCTCCGGGTGGCGCCGCGAACGTGGCAGCGCGGAGTTGCACCGGCGCAACCGGCGGTCGAGGCGGCGGCGGAGGCTCAGCCGCACCAGGCAGTTACATCGTCAAGCTCTCAGTCGGCGGCCGCGAACTCGCGAAGCCCGTGCAGGTGCTCGAAGACAAATGGATGGTGGAGCGATAGATGATGAATCGACAAATCGGCACTTTCAGTGCGCTTGCGGCTGCTTTGGCCGTATTCGGCGGCGCCAGTGCAGACGCACAGGCATCGCGCGGGCCCGCGATTCCCAACCTCGAGCAACACCTTGGCTTCAAACCGGGGGCGGATCGCAAGCTGCCGAGTTGGACGCAAATCACCGAATACTTCGCGGCGCTCGACAAAGCGAGCCCACGCGTGTCCGTTCGTACTATTGGCAAGACCGTGCAGGGACGTCCGTTCATTGTCGCGTTCATCGCCGACTCGTCCACGCTTGCCAACCTGGAGCGTTATCGCACGATCCAGCGCAAGCTGATGGACCCGCGCACCCGTACGGCGAGCGATGTGAAGGAGCGACTGCTCCAGGACGGCAAGAACGTCATTCTCGTCACCTCGGCAATCCACGCGAACGAAGTCGGCGGATACACCACACCGTTGATTCTCGCCGATCGGCTTGCGCGCGCGGCCGATGCCGAGGCGCGAATGATTCTTGCCAACACGATCATCATGCTCGTGCCCAGCCAGAATCCTGACGGTGTCGACATCGTCGGTGACTGGTACCGGGCAACGCTTGGCACGCCGGCTGAAGGCACGAACCCACCCGAGCTCTATCACTTCTATACGGGACACGACAACAACCGCGACTGGTATGCGTTCACGCAGCCGGAGACGCGCGCTACGGTGGACTCCCTTTACACGCCCTGGAATCCGCAGATCGTGAACGATGTGCACCAGCAGGGCGCCGGTTCCGGACGGATCTTCGTACCGCCGTACATGGATCCGGTCGAGCCCAACATCGACCCGATTCTCACGGCGAGCACCAACGCGCTTGGTCTGCAGATGACCTGGCGGCTCATCGCCGATGGCAAGACGGGCGTCGCCAACAATGCGAGCTATGACCAGTGGAGCCCGGCGCGGCAGTATTCGCTGGTGCACCGCGGCGCGCGCATCCTCACCGAGACGGCGAGTGCGCGGCTCGCGAGCCCGATCGAGATGCCGTTCGAGCGGCTCGGCAGTGCCCGTGGCTACGACGCCAAGGTGACGAGCTGGAACTTCCCCGTCGTCTGGCCCGGCGGAACGTGGACCTACGGCAACATCGTCGACTATCAGGTGAGCGCGTCGTGGGCGTTGTTCGTGCATGCGGCGCGTGACCGGCGCGCCTGGCTGGAGAGCTATGCGGCATTGGGTGATCGCGCGATCGGCGCGATGCCGCCGTGGGGCAAGGATCCCTGGCCCAGCGCATTCATCGTTCCCAAGTCGCAGGCAAACGCGGCATCGTTGCAGCGCATGCTCTGGACGCTGCAGCACGGGCAGGTGGAAGTGCGGGAGACCACCGCGCCAGTCATGGTCAACGGCACGACGTATCCGGCAGGGAGTTACGCTGTCCTTACGCAGCAGCCGTTTGGCGGATACGCGAAGTCGCTGCTCGAACGTCAATCTTATCCAAACCTGTTCGAGTATCCCGGCGGTCCTCCGAAGCGGCCGTACGACGTCACCGCACACACGCTGCCACTGCTCTTTGGTGTGGACGTCGCGACGCTGATGGGCGCGGCGCCCGCGACGGGAGCGCCAATTGGGCCGGTGTCCTGGCCGACCTTTACGGCGCCGTCGTTGAGCGGCGTGAGCAGCAAGCGAATCGGCATCTACAAGAGCTACTCGGCGTCAATGGACGAAGGGTGGACGCGTTATGTGTTTGACACGTATCGAATTCCGTACACGTCGTTGTTCGACAAGGAGGTTCGCGCGGGCAACCTGATCGCGAAGTACGACGCGATCATCCTGCCGGACGATGGTGCAGCATCGATCGCGCGCGGGCTCGGCAACACCTACCCGGATTCGCTGCGTGGGGGATTGGGCGCGCAGGGATCGGCGGCACTCGCCGCATTTGTGGAGGCGGGTGGCACCTTGCTCGCCTTCAATGACGCCACCGAATATGCGATCGACGAACTCAAATTGCCGGTGACGAACGCGCTCGCCGGTGTGCGGAACACGGAGTTCTACGCGCCGGGTTCGATCTTCGGAGTTGAGGTGGACAAGGCCCACCCCATCGCCCGTACCTTCAATGCCCCGACGCCGGCAGTCTGGTTTGAGAACAGTGCGGCGTTTGAGGTCACCGACCCGGCGAGTGCGACGGTGGTGGCGCGGTACCCCGCGAGCGGGAACGCGCTCCTCTCCGGCTGGCTGCTTGGCGCGCCAAAGGTGAACGGCAAGGCGGCGCTGGTGGACGTGCAGAAAGGGAAGGGACACGTGGTGCTCTTCGGGTTCCGCCCGCAGTACCGCGGGCAGACCGAGGCCACGTACCCGCTGATCTGGGGCGCCATCCTGCGCGGAGAAACGATTCGTCCGTGACGCTGAACAAGCGGCAGGTACTCTCGGGCCTGCGTTGCCACAAGAAACTCTGGCTTGAGTTCCACGAGGATGACGCACCGGAACTCAGGCTGACGGACGAAATGTTGATGCGCTTCGCCGAAGGACGCGAGGTGGGCAAGCACGCCCGACTTGCCCGCGGCGACGGTGTGAATGCTGCTCCCGAAGGGCGTGTGTCCCAGGACGTCGTAGAACAGCGCACGGCTGCGGCAATGTCGGACGGCGCCGCGCGCGTGTTCGAGGCCGGCTTCACGGCTGGCGGCGCCAACATCCGCGCCGACATCCTGGAGCGTGACGGCGACGCCTGGCGCCTGATCGAGGTAAAGTCATCCAAATGGCCCGAGAAGGACCGCGACCGCGAAAAGAAATTTGAATTGCACGTACCCGACGTGGCGGTGCAAGCATGGGTCGCGCGAGGTGCGGCACTCCCGCTGGGCGCAACGCATCTGATGTACCTGAATCCGGACTGCCGACATCCCGACCTGTCGAATCTCTTTTCCACGGTCGAGGTCACCACGCGCGTCGAGCCCGTGGTGCGAGAGCTGCCGCAGGCCGTGGCCGCGATGCAGGCGATGCTGACGGGCTCCGTTCCGGACACGGCCGTGGGCGACCAGTGCACGGACCCCGACGACTGTCCGTTCTACGACCGTTGTCATTTGCCGCTGCCCGATCATCACGTCAGCGAGCTGTACTATGGCAAGCGGTACGCAGAACGATTCGAGTCAGAGGGAAAGCGGCTGATCAGCGACCTGTCCGAGTCCGATGCGCCGAACGCCGCAGCCAAGCGACAGGTGCGCGCCGTGAAGGCGGGAGCGCGCATCGTGGAGCCCGGGCTTGGCGCGAGGCTGGCGATGTTGCAGACGCCGATCATTCATCTCGATTTCGAGACCGTTCAGCTCGCCGTGCCACGCTGGCCCGGCTGCCATCCGCAGGACATGGTCGCCGTCCAGTTTTCCGTGCATCGCGAACGAGCGGACGGAACGGTCGATCATGTCGCGCACCTGGCCCAACCCGGCGGCGACCCGCGCCCGGCCCTGATCGATGCCCTCGTCGAAGCCTGCCGCGGGGCGGCGACGATTCTCGTGTACTTCGAGCAATTCGAGAAGAAGCGGATCGAGGAGCTCGCGGAGTGGTTCCCCGCACGTGAAGGCGAATTGATGGACATCCACCGGAGGATCGTGGACCTGCTGCCGATCGTGCGGGACCATCTCTACGATCCGGACTTCCGTGGCTCATTCAGCCTCAAGAAGGTGCTGCCTGCCCTGGTCCCTGGCCTCGGGTATTCCGACCTCGCCATTCAGGAGGGCGGAACCGCAACGGCGGCGATATACCGCCTGCTGTTCGACGATAAACTGAACAGCGACGAGGCGGGTGTGCTGAGAGCGAACCTGCTCGCATATTGTGAACGGGACACGGAGGCTATGGTGAGGTTGTTGCAACGACTGCGAGAACTCGAATGAAGACCCGTCGCCCCCGTGCGCAGGTCCGGTTGATCTACTGGACGTGCATTGCTGCGCTCGGATGCGGCGGCGACGCGCCGCCTACCGCGGCCACTCCCGCGACATCATTCAGCCGGCTGCAGGCACAGGTCTTCGCGCCGTCGTGCAGCTTTGCGGCCTGCCACGCCGCGGAGAACACCAGCGGATCCGGGCTTGTGCTCGCCGGCAACGGTGTGTTCACCGCACTGGTGAATGCGCAACCGCGCCAGGCCAATGCCCGCGCCGACGGACTGCGACTGGTGGCTCCCGGTAAGCCGGACTCGAGCCTCCTCTGGCACAAGGTGAACGGATTTGCGAGCGGCCATCACGCGCGCGACTACGGTGCTCCGATGCCCTTCGTAGGTCAGCCATTGCCGGCTGGACAGCTGGAGTTCATTCGCCAGTGGATTGCCGGTGGTGCGAGCGCGGCGACCGATGACATCAGTCCGTCCCTGCTGACCGGAACCGTATCTCAACTCGCGTATACGCCGCTCGCGCCGCCAGTCGTGGGATACCAGGTGCGCATGCCGGCGTTCGCGATTCCCGCGAGTGCCGAGCGCGAGGTGTTTGTCTACGCGCCCGTGGGCAACGCACAGGACGCGTGGGTGAACCGCATCCAGACCAACATGCGCACCGGTAGTCACCACTTCGTGGTCTTCACTTTTGCCGCCAACACGCCCTCGGTGATCGTGCCAGTCGCCGGGCAGGTGCGCGACCTCAAGGACGCCCAGGGCACGATCAACTTCGCGACGGTTGCGTCCATGGCCTACCACGTGTTCTTCGCCGGCACGCAGGCGCCGACCAGCGATTTCACCTTTCCGCCGGGCGTCGCGATTCGGCTTCCCGCGGGAGCGATGCTCGATGTGAACTCGCATTATGTGAACAGCACGGCGTCGCAGGCCACCGGCGAAGCCGAGGCAAACTTGCATACCGTGCCTGCGTCCCAGGTTCAGTTCGAAGCTCAGGCACTCAATTTGGCGCACACCGACCTCACCATTCCGGTCGGTCGGGACACCACGATCCGGCGGACCTTCACCTTCTCGCGACTCACGCGCGTGGTGATGCTCACATCACACATGCACAAGCGCGGGCTGCGGTTCGCGATCCGGATTGCGGGTGGGCCGCGATCGGGAGAATTGGTCTACGAGAGCACCGCGTGGGACCACCCACCGATCAAGACGTTCCCGACGCCGCTGACCCTCAATCCCGGAGAGGGGCTCACCTCCGAGGTGACCTTCCGTGGAGATGCAAGCCGTATTGTGCGCTTCGGGCTTACAGCGGACGACGAAATGGACATCATCTTCGGGTACTGGTACTGATGCCCCGCGCCAAAACCGACGCGCGCCACGCGGCGCTTCGCCGCAAGGCCGTGCGGCACCTGAGCGCGGCGGATCCGGCCATGGGCGCGGTGATCGCGCGGGTCGGGCGCTGTGCGTGGCAAGGGCGCACCGATCACACGCACTTCGGGTACGTGCTCCGGTGCATCGTTTACCAACAGCTCTCGGGAAAGGCCGCCGCCACCATCTTCGGTCGCGTGCAGGCGATCTATGGCGATGCGCTTCCCACGCCCGAACAAATACTCAGGACACCCGTCCCGAAGCTTCGTGCTGCAGGACTCAGCGAGCGGAAAGTTGAGTACGCCAAGGAGCTTGCCGCGCGCGTGAAGTCGGGCGAACTCCCGCTCGAGAAACTGGACACGATGTCCGACGATGCGGTGATTGAGTCGCTCGTGGCGGTGCGCGGCATTGGGCGCTGGACGGCGCAGATGGTGATGATGTTTCACCTCGGGCGGCCCGATGTGTTTCCTGAACTCGATCTCGGTGTGCAGAAGGGAGTGCAGAAGTTGCTTAAAATGCGACAGCTGCCGACTCCGGAGCGCATGACGGTCATCGGTGCGCGGTGGGCGCCCTATCGCAGTATCGCAACCTGGTACCTCTGGCGCAGTCTCGACGTCCCCGAATGATCATCGTCACCGGAGCAAGCGGGTTCATTGGCTCGGCCGTGTGCCGTGCGCTGGAATCTCGCGGCGACCGCGTCGCGCGAATTGGGCGGGGTGCTGACGCCGACTTGCAGTGGCCGGCAATCGGCGCCGGGTTCGGGGCCGAAGCCGCGGCGTTGATCGGCACGGCCCGCGCCGTAGTGCATCTGGCCGGAGCCACGATTTCGGAGCGGTGGACCGCCAGGCACAAACGCGCACTGCGCGAGAGCAGGGTGAATCTCACCGACGCGCTCTCGCGCGCCATCGGGGCGGCACCGATGCCACCACCGCTCATTTCGGGGTCGGCCGTTGGCATCTATGGTGACAGGGGTGACGAATGGCTGACGGAGGCGAGCGCCCCGGGCTCGGATTTCCTCGGTACCCTGGCGCGCGACTGGGAAGCCGCGACGCTCCCGGCATCGAAGGCTGGGGCGCGGGTGGTGTTGATGCGCACTGGGGTGGTGTTCGGCAGCGGCGGCGGAATGCTTGGCAAGTTGAAGCTTCCGTTTTCGCTCGGACTCGGCGCGCGCCTCGGGTCCGGCCGCCAGTGGTTGAGTTGGATCGCGCTTGAAGACGCCGTGCAATTCGTGCTGCGAGCCATTGATGACCCCGCGATGTCCGGCGCCTACAATCTTTGCGCGCCTGCGCCAGTGACCAACGCTGAGTTCACGGATGCCTTGGCGCGCGCGCTGCATCGCCGCGCGCTGGTCGCCACTCCGGCATTTGTTCTTCGGGCGGCGTTTGGCGAAATGGCGGATGGCGTGCTGTTGGCGAGCCAGCGTGTGCGCCCGGCGCGGTTGATCGAGATGGGATTTCCGTTTCGGTTCCCCGACGCAGCGGGTGCGCTGCGCGACGCGGTGGCCGGATGAACGCGACTGACGTTTGGTACACGGACTTCCACAACCACCTCATCCCGGGTGTAGACGACGGGGCGCAGGACGCGGAGCACAGCGCGGGGGCGCTGGCGGCGTTTCGGCGGGCCGGGGTTCGACAGATTGTGGTGACGCCGCATTTCGACGGCTCACTCACGCAGCAACCGGAACGACTGGCGCAGCGCCTTGCCGAGTTTGACGCGGGGTGGCAGGTGCTGCGGGGCGTTGTGGAGGCCGATGCTGAGGTGTTCGGGTCGCCGCTCCGCGTGGAGCGCGGTGCCGAGGTGATGCTCGACATTCCCGATCCCGATTTCAGCGACGCGCGCATCCGGCTCGCAGGAACGTCTTTCGTGCTGGTGGAGTTCCCGATGATGCAATTGCCGCCGGCCAACGCGGCCATGGCCATCGGGTTGATTCGTCGCGGCGGGTGGACACCGATCGTGGCGCATCCGGAGCGTTACCGAAACCTCGACTCTCTCGCTCCGCTGGGAGAGTTCATCGCGGCTGGCGCGTTGCTGCAGGTCAACGCCGGATCGCTGCTCGGCGACTACGGGTCAAAAGCGCAGGAGCGCGCGCGAGAGATCCTCGGTCACGGCCTCGCGTCGTTCGTCTGCAGCGACTACCACGCCCGCGGGGAGCCCCACACGGCCGGGCTCGCGCGGACGTTGGGTGAGGCAGGGTTCACTGAGCAGGCGACGCTGCTCCTGGGCGTGAACCCGGCACGCATGCTGAACGGCGAAATGCCGTTGCCAGTGCCGCCCATGGCCACCGCGCGCGCTGCCGGCGCGCCGTGGTGGAAACGGATACTCGGCTAACCCGGACCTAGCGGCGCAGTCCGCGCAGCTGCAGTTCGAAGTCGAGCGAGTTGTTCGCGAGCGAGAGCGCGACCTCGAACGACACCTGTCCACTGATCACGAGATCGGCGAGGTGCTGGTCGAGTGTCTGCGTGCCGTACTCGGCACGGCCGTCGGCGAGGGCTGAACGCATCTCGCCCATGCGGGCGAAATCGGCGAGCACTTCGCGTACGGCCGGCGTCATCACGAGGATTTCGGCGGCCAGCACGCGCCCGGTACCGTCGGCGCGCGGAAGGAGCCGCTGGGCCACGACGGCGCGAAGCATTTCGGCCAGCTGGAGGCGGCTCGCCTCCTGCTGCTCGGACGGAAGCCCCGCGAGGAAGGCGCGCACAGCGGCCATGGTGTCGGGTGCCGTCATCTTGGCCACGATCATCCGGCCCTGTTCGGCGCCGCGCTTGGCGAGCTCAATCAGTTCCGGGTTGTCGAGTTCGCCGATGACGATGACGTCCGCGTCCTGCTCGAGTGCGGCGCGCATGCCGTCGGCGTAGCTGTCCGTGTCCACGCCCACTTCGCGCTGCGTGATGGAGCAGCGCGAGTTGCGGTGGAGGAATTCGATCGACGGCTCAATCGTGACGATATGCCGCCGGCGGGGCGCATGCATGTTGAGGTGATGCACGATGGCCGCGACCGTGTTTGCGCGGCCCGATCCTGGCCCACCGGTGATAATGAAGAGTCCAGAGCCCGACAGCACGGCCGAGGCGACGGTGTTCGGGAGTCCGAGCGATTCGAGGCTTGGCAGCTCGTCCGGAATCACGCGCATGACGATCGCGAAGCTGGACCGCTGACGCAGAATGCTGACCCGGAAGCGCGCGATGCCCGGCGCGCTCCAGGGCCCCGTAAAGTCGCGCACGTCGTCGATGGCCGGCGCGTTGTGCGACGTGGAGAGAATATGCTGGACCATCTCGAAGGTGCTCACCGCGCTGAGTGGCGGCGTTTCGAGCGGCGTCAGCTGCCCGTCAATGCGTGCATATACGCCGTCGCCAGCTCGGAGGTGTACGTCCGTGGCACCACGTTCGATCGCCGAGGCGAGGAACGTGCGAAGCGCTTCGACTTCGGCCTGTGCTGCGGCCGGTCGAAATCGGCGCTCTTCGCCGCTGTAATTGGCGCTATCCGTGCGCGGTGTGTGGGCCTGCAAGGGGGCGGACAATTCGAGTTGGGGGGCTTCGGATTTTTTTTCGTGTGATGACAACAACCCCGGCTCAGGCCAAGCCCGATCCGCGGTTTTGATGTCGAAAGCTAATACACTGGTCGTTTATTGTCCAGTAGACTACGTTGGATGAGCTTCTTCCTTATAGTTGTGTCTGGCAGCCGTACTAGCGCGCCCCAATGCAGGGGCGCCAGCGACCGCAATGAGGACGACTAGTCGAGTGCAATCGTGACGGACGGCGCTAACAACGCCCCCAGAAATACCCAGCTCGAACTGCGCCACCGCGCATTGGGTCTGCAGCGTCGCAGGTTTTGGCGCGAGCTGACCTATGGGGCGGTCACGCTCGCCTCGGACGTTCTGACGCTCTCGCTGGTGTTCGCCGTGCTGGGGGCGTTGCCGATTTCTGCATCATTCGGTGGATTCGGCGAAGGCGGAGATTCGTTTGTTCGCGGCCTGATTCCGCAGACGCCCCAGGCACTCGCGCGACGTGTCACGCTGCTCGTGTTCAGCCTGTTCGTGACGCGCTGTTACGCGCACACTGAACGTCGGGAGCATCCGGCGCGCATCGGCGCGGCGCTCCTGCTTGGGCTCATCCTGCCGCGCTGGGTCGAGGTATGGCAGTCCGACCTTCCTGCGCGCTGGATGCTGGTTTCGTTCGTGCTGGTGGTGAGTTGGCTGGCGCTCGTGCTGCAGCGTCGGGGCCTGGTGCGCGCGTTGCGCCCGATTGATCCGCGCCGGCACGCTGCGGAGCGAACGCTGGTGGTGGGCATCGCGCACGAAGTGGAGCGCGCGATTGGAGCGAATCCGCTTGGCGACGAACGACCGAGGCCGCGCGCATTCATTCTCGATCCCGCCTGGCCGACGACGGCCACCGAGGGGATGCGCTCACTGGCCGCCGCGCTGGCCGATGCCGACGCCGACGCAGTGGTGCTGGTCGGCCCGGTGTCCGACACGGCGTTGCAGGCCGTCATGATTGCCGCGGCGAGCGCCGGGGCAACGGTCTACGCCTCGCGCCGATCGGCGTTCCACGACATGGACGAACCGAGCTTCGTGCTTCGGCGTACCGAACGGCTGTCGCTCTTGTCGCGTCCGGCATTGGTGGGGTCGCAGCTCGTACTGAAACGCGTCGTGGACTACGTGGGTGCCGCGGTCGGCCTGGTGGTACTCGCTCCGGTGTTTGCGATAGTCGCGCTGACCGTGCGCGTCACCTCGCGCGGGCCCGTCTTCTTTCGGCAAACGCGTGTGGGCCTGGGCGGCGATCTCTTCGAGATGGTCAAGTTCCGAACCATGGTCGCCGACGCCGAGCAGCAGCAGGCGGCACTCAACGCAGCAAACGTCTATACCGAGGATCCGCTCTTCAAGTTGGCGTCCGATCCACGCTTGACTCCGATTGGCCGGTTCCTCCGTCGTTCGTCGCTCGACGAACTGCCGCAACTCATCAACGTACTCAGGGGCGAGATGTCGCTGGTGGGCCCGCGCCCGGCGTTGCCGTCGGAAGTCAGCCGCTATCAGCAGCACCACTTCGTGCGGTTCGAAGTGCTGCCGGGGATGACGGGTCCGTGGCAGGTGGGAGGGCGCAACGCCATCAGGAACTTCGAGCAGGTCGTGCAGCTCGAGGCCGACTATATCCGCGGCTGGACCGTGTGGCGCGATTTCGGGATTCTGCTCCGCACAGTTCCCGCCGTACTCAGCATGCGAGGGGCGTTTTGATACTTGACACTTTGGACTCGAACGTTGCCGCAGACGGTGTCAATCGTTTTGTCACGGGAGCACTCCGTACGCGAGCGCCCGAACTTCAGCTGAGATATATGGCACTGACTCGACGCTTTCGCGCTTCGGCGCGCGTGATGACCGTAGTGCTGCATGCATCGCTGGCTGGCGCCTGCGCCACGCGTACCGCCCCGACGCTGACCCCGGTGGCAACGGTATCGGCCAACATCGTCTGGCGAGTTGAAGAGGGAGACATCATCAAGACGCGCGTATACCGACAGCCGGATCTGGCGTCGGAGCCAATCGTCAACTCCAGCGGTACCGCGTTCTTCCCTGGACTCGGCCGCGTGCAGGTGGCCGGGCTGACACTGGATTCGCTCGAGGTCCTGCTCAATACGCGGTATGCCGCGTTGGTTCGTGAACCGGCTGTTCAGGTGACCATGAACCGGGAGCTCGTGCTCTACGGCCAGGTGCGACTGCCAGGGGTCTATGCCGTGGATCCCGGAGCGACGATGGTCGGCCTGCTGGCACGCGCGGGCGGCCCGTCAAACCCCGGCAACGACCAGGGAATTACGCTCGAGACTTCCGCGGGCCGGCGCCTGGCATTGCCGCGCGAGGCGCGTCTCGGGGGCATCGATATCAAGCGCACCGACGCCATCAAGATCGAGGAACTGAATTTCTTCCTCAAGAACTCGGGCAGCCTCCAAGCCGCATCCGTGCTGTTTGCAACGATTTCGACACTCCTTGGCCTGATTCTCATTGTTTCCCGCTGACCTGACCGATCGTGGATAACCTTCCCGTCCTGCAGTCGTCGCTCGCCGATCCGAACCAGGAGATCGACCTCCGTCGCTACTGGCAGATGATCGCGCGCAGTGCGTGGATCATCGTCGTCTGCATGGGACTGGCGATTGCGGCTGCGATTGCTGCGGTGCGCCGGATCCAGCCGCAGTTCTCCGCGACGGCGACCGTGCGAATCGACGAGACGTCGGGGAAAGGCACGCCGATGGCGATGGCCTACTTCGGCGGTACGGACTACCAGTCGCTGCTTGCGCAGGCCTCGGAAGTCATCACCAGTCGTTCGCTCGCCTCACGTGTCGTCGACGACCTCGGCCTTCGGATCGGGGTGGATCTGCCGCAGCGCAACGCGCTCATTCGGAGCCTGACCATCGCGTCGGCGAAAACGCTGCCCGACGCGCCGTCAGAGCGGTATCGCTTTGTCAAAGTCCCGGCGGGACACGAAGTACGGCTCATCACAGCCACGGGTGATTCGCTGCTCGGCACATATGCCGACACCGGAGTGCTTCCGATCATTGGTGGTGAGATTCGCCTGACCGGTGAGGCCCGTTTGCTGGACCGTGTTGGGATCGGACTCATCCCGCGGATTGATGCCGCGGAAGGCCTGCGTGCAGCGATCGAGGTAGGTCAGGCGAACAAGGACGCCAATGTGCTGTCGATCACGTTCCGCGGCCCGGACCCGATGCTCGCGCGCGATATCCCGAACGCGGTGGCGCACGCCTTCGTGCGACGACGGATGGAGCTCGACCGGAGCGGCGCCAGTGCGCGTGTGGAGTTCCTCAACCGCCAGCGCGCTGAACTGGGCGCCGACATGGCGGAGGCCGAGGATTCGATCCAGACCTTCCTCCTCTCGCAAGGCATTTCGAGCGTCTCGCAAATGGAAGGCATGCTGGGCAATGATCTGATCCAGCTGAGTAACGCGCGTCGAGAGCTGGACGAACAGCGCTCCAGTCTTCGGCATGCGCTGCAGCCGCCGCCGGTCTCAGCCGCCACGGACGTGGCGGCCAGTGCCGAGCAATGGCTCAAGCAGCTGCAGGCGACGCGTGCGTTTGTGGTTTCGGGGGTCGCGACGAGTGAGGTGTCGCGCCTGGAAAACCTCATCTCATCGCGTCGCGAAGCCTCCCAGACGCTGCTGTCCGGGTCCGAGCGTATCACGGCGATTGATTCGCAGATTGTTGCTGCGCAACGGACGATTCGCAATCGCACCGAGGAATTCGTCGCGAATCTGGACCGCGAGTTCACGCGGCGGGGACGATCGATCGACTCCGTCACAGCGCGCATGCAGCGAATCCCCGAACAGGCATTGACCCTGGGCCGGCTGGAGCGGGGCCGGCGCATCGTTGAAGAATTGATCACGCTGGTTCAAACACAACTCAAGGAAGCCGAAATCGCCTCGGCGGTGGGTGACTCCACCGCATCCGTACTCGATGACGCCGTGACGCCGTCGCAGCAAACGGGATCGTCTGAGACGTTGATCTATGCCGTTGCAATCATTTCGGGCCTCGTCGTCGGTATCGCCGTGGCCTTCCTCCGCGACTGGCTGGACACGACGATCCGCACGGAGAAGGACCTCGCAGCCATCGTCGGCGTGACCGTGGTCGGCATCATCCCCAACCTGCAACAGCAGTCGCGATCTGCGGGATATCGATTGCCATCGCCACAAGAAGGTGGCGACCCTCGACCCAACCCGACGGCAGGGCGCGAGTACCAAACGCCGGCGGCCGAGGCGTACCGTTCATTGCGAACGAACCTCAACTACCTGACTCCGCCGCGTGCACCACACGTGATCGTGATCACGAGCGCGCTGCCGGGCGACGGCAAGACCACGACCACCGTGAACCTGGCGGTCACATTGGCCCACCAGGGCCAGCGGGTGATCCTCATCGACGCAGAAACCCGGCGCGGCACGGTGCACGAAGTGTTCGGCATTCCGCCGGCGCCCGGCTTCTTCGACCTGATGTACGGCCAGGCGTCCCCCGGCGAGTGCATCCGCCGCGTGCAGATGGAGGGCGGTGGCACCATCGACGTGCTGCCGCTCGGCAGCGCGCCGAGCGTGAACCCCGCCGACCTGCTGGTGCCCGCACGCCTGCAGCCGCTGTTTGAGCGGTTGCGGGGCCAGTATGATTACGTGCTCCTCGACACGCCGCCGCTCAATCTGTTCACGGATGCGGCGCTGATCGGCGCGCAAGCTGACGCGCTCCTGCTGGTCGCCCGCGCCGACAAGACCGACCGCGACGAACTCCGGTTCTCGGTGCAGCAGCTCCGCAATGTGAACGTGACACTCGCGGGCACGATCCTCAACGACGTGGAGTTCCGGCGCAGTTCGCGATACCGGCTCGGCTACGGCTACTATTATGACTATGCCCGGTGATCGCTTCTCCACGAGCATCAGCGCCCGCCAGAACGCCATGCCTCGGGCGTCGCAGGAGATGGTGCCCGACATATTCGAGACTGGATCGGAGCGCCTCCCGAGTTCGGGGCAACTGAGCGCGGCGTCGCTTGCGGGTATCGTCCTTTTTGCGCTCGAGCTGTTCGCCGTGCCATTGGTGTTTGGCATCACGCTTGCGGCTTCGCTGCTGACATGGTGGCTCCTCGACCAGCCGTGGTCCGGTCGCCGCCGGCGCTCGAAGCGGCGCGGCATCAACTCGCGCTCGCTCTACCTGAGCACGCTGATGCTGATCGGGATGTGGCTGGCCGTGATGTTCATCTTCCGCGCGAGCGACCCCACGTTGTCGGCCGGATTTACGACGACGTTGCCTATGCAGATGTTCGGTGTGGATTTTTCGGCGCTGCAGTCGCTCAACGGCATGCGGACCTACCGCGCGAGTAACGCGCCGTTGGCCGCCCCTGCCTCTGGTGTTGCTCCCTTCAGTCTCTTTGCGCACGGCACGGCTTCAACGATTTCGATCAGCCTTTTGGCGTACGCCGTGGTGACCGGTCGTCGGCGCTTGCGTCGTCGGTTACGCGAACAGCAGGCGGGGCGTGAGCGCGTGGCTGCCGACCCCGGGAGTTCGGCCTAGGGCCAACCGGTGCGACCGGCGTCTGTTCCGATTCCGCAGCTGGCCGGCGGCCCGGTAGTTCCGGGCGCTGGTCAGCCGGTACCGGTGACGCCGTCGCTTGAGGGAAGGCTGGATCGCGGCTCGGTTGGCCTGACGGCGATTATCGGCCCACTGTTCATCGCGGTGGTGGTGGTGCTGCTTGCCGGGTTTGGCGGACGGCTCGCGAACTTCATCTACATCACGGCAGCGGTGCTCGCCGGCACCATGCTCTACGTGCGTGCCCCTACCGGCTACGTAGGGTTCACGCTCTGGCTCTGGTTTGTGACGCCGTTCGTGCGGCGCGTCATCGACATGCACCACGGGTGGAGCCCGGCCAGTCCCATCCTGATCGCACCTCCGGCCGTGGCGCTGCTCTCCTTCTTCACGATCTTGCGGCGCCTCGGCGAGTTGCGCGGAGTCCTGTATGCGCCCTACCTCCTGGTCTTGCTCGCCCTGGCCTACGGGTATTCGGTCGGCGTCATCAATGCCGGACTCGTACCGGCGACGTATGCGCTCGTCACCTGGCTCGCGCCGGCGCTGTTCGGGCTTCACGTTGCGCTTAACTGGCGCATCTATCCGCAGCTGGGTGCGGCCGTGCGCCAGACCTTCGTCTGGGCGGTGCCCATCCTCGCCGCCTACGGCATCTACCAGTTCGTTCGACTGCCCGTATGGGATGCGCAGTGGATGCTCAACGCCGACATGAAGAGCATCGGGGCGCCGAGTCCGTTCCTCGTTCGCGCCTTCGGCACGCTCAACACACCCGGTCCGTTCGCCGCCTTCCTCTGCGCCGGTGCGTTGATGCTCCTGCCGTCCACCGGGCGTCTGCGCTTCATCTCGATTGGCGTGGCGTTGATTTCGCTCTTGCTCGCCCGGACGCGCGCGGTGTGGGTGGCGTTCCTGATCGGGTTGCTCGCGCAGCAGCTTGGCCAACCACTGCGGAAAATGCCGCGGTACGTGATCACCCTGCTCGCCGTGGCCATCATCGCCATTCCCGTGGTATCGATGCCGCAGTTCAGCGCAACGATTGCCCCCCGCCTGCGAAGCTTCACGAACCTCTCGGAAGACAACTCATTCGTCAAACGCTACAACTTCTCCGAGCAGGCGGCGTCGAGCATCGTCGAGACGGCGGAAGGCCAGGGGCTGGGGATGACCGGGGGCGCGATCAAGCTGCGCGGCATGCGCGGCGTGCGTTCGCTCGACAACGGATTCCTGGAAGTGTTCTACATCTACGGATGGCCCGGCGGCGGACTGTTCTTCCTTGGCATTGCCGGTCTGATGTTGCAGTCAGCACGGTTTCGGGAGACGCGCAGCGATCCTTTCGCGAACGCGACGCGTGCCACGTCCATCGCCCTCGTGTCGATCCTGCCCATTGGTGACGTCTTCACCGGCCCGACCGGCACCTTGCTGTGGATGTCGGTTGGCTTTGGCATTGCCGGTCACGCGTACCACCTGACCACCGGGCAGGCCCTCCGCTCGGAAGCGTGGCGCGCAGCGGTAATGGCTCGCACCTCCGCGGCAGCGCCCGGGGGCTCAGGCTCAGCCGAGACACCTGCAGCTGCTCCGGGGGCCGGGGGGCCCGGTACCGGGCTTGCCCCGCCCGTGCGTCCACTGCGGGCCTAGCACGGGCGTGACGCAGGCCAGCGACGCTATCGCGCACAACCGGCGTGCACACGACGCCCTCGGGGCGGAATACGATGCGCGGCACCCGGAGATCTTCAACGCCACCGAACAGGAGCGGCTGCGAACAGCCGTCATGCGTGCTGTGGATCTGGCCCGCCCCGCAGCAGGTGGGCCGGTGCGCGCTCTGGATGCGGGTTGTGGAACCGGAAACCTGACGGGGCACCTGATCGCAGCGGGTGCGGTCGTGACGGCGGCGGATGTCTCGTCAACATTTCTCACCATCGTCCAGGGTCGCTTCCGCGCTGGCGGGCTGGCGGGTGTCGCCCAGTTGAACGGCAGTGACCTGCAACCGTTAGCCGACCGTTCTTTCGACCTCGTGGTCTGCTACTCTGTGCTCCACCACGTGCCGGACTACGCGGCGTTCGTTCGCGAGATGGCGCGCGTGACGGCGCCCGGTGGCATTGTGATGATCGATCACGAGCGCACGGACGCGAGTTGGACGTCAACCGAATACCAATCGTTCCTTCGCGAGGCCGTGGTCTGGCCGCCGCGGCGCTGGTGGTATTGGCTTCAGCCGTCTCGCTACTGGAAACGCATTCGGCCGCTCCTCGAATGGCAGCGGTGGGGGAATCCGCGCTGGATGCCCGAGGGAGACCTCCATATCTGGCCCGACGATCACATCGTATGGGAACGCGTGGAATCGGCACTTGCCGCGGGTGGTTGCGATGTTGCCCTGCGGGATCAATACCTCCTCTTCGAGCCGCGGTATCAGCGAGAGGTGTGGGAGCGTTGGCGTGATCGGTGCAGCGACATGCAGTGCCTCGTTGCACGGAAGCGGCAATGACCGCGCGACCGTTGCGCGTCTTCATGCCATGCACGGGCCTTGGCCGCCAACAGCGGGGGTTTGAGACCTTCACGCGCGAATGCGGGGAGCAGTTCAGCCGGTCGGGCGAAGTGAGCCT
>Ga0207952_1000787_pt1 | contig 18853 bp, 16 predicted proteins | sample SubbioR12Aug_8Ca_FD_184831 | JGI IMG/M metagenome (GOLD analysis project Ga0207952, IMG submission 184831) | Serpentinite rock and fluid subsurface biosphere microbial communities from McLaughlin Reserve, California, USA - CR12Aug_8Ca (SPAdes) | ecosystem: Environmental > Terrestrial > Deep...
TGATAAGAGCTGGAATGACGTGAGACTTTCGAGGATCAAATGTATCTCTCGGGCCATATAAATTTACCGGCAGCAGATAGACAGCATTGAATCCGTACTGCTTACGATATGCTTGAGCCTGAGTTAGTAAAGCTTTTTTTGCCAAACCATAAGGAGCATTCGTCTCTTCTGGATAACCATCCCAAACATTATCTTCCTTAAATGGAACGGGAGTAAATTTGGGATAAGCACAGATCGTTCCGAGAATCACCGTCTTCTGAACTCCCGCCCGATAAGCAGCCTCAATGATCTGAGCGCCCATAATCATATTGTCATAGAAAAGTTCGCCCGGTTTTTCCTGGTTGTAACCGATACCTCCGACTTTGGCTGCCAGGTGAATAACAATATTCTGGTCCCGCACGACCTTCTCGCAAGCCTCCCTGTCTCGTAAATCAACTTCCGATGATCGCGGCACCGTAATCAGGTTCCGATCAACCCCCCGCTTTACCAGAGCTTCAACGATGTGACTACCCAAAAAGCCGCCACCGCCTGTCACTAATATTTTTTTGCCAATTAATTCAGTCATATTATTCAGCAGTTTTTTGAGCCCGATGCCAGTCTATCGTAGCGCGCAAACCATCCTCAAACGAAGTCAGCGCTCGAAATCCAAAAGCTTTCTCGGCATGACTGGTATCAAGCATACGACGAAGAACTCCGTCCGGCTTTTCTGTATTCCAAATAATCTTTCCCTTGAAATCCATTAATCGACAAATCATCTCCACTAGCTCTTTTATAGAAATCTCCCAGCCGGATCCAAGATTGATTGGTTCGACACCCTCATATTTCTCCGCTGCCAAAATAATTCCCCGAGCCGCATCTGTTCCATAAAGAAAATCACGGGTCGGCTGACCAGTTCCCCAAACTTCAATCTCCTCTTTGGCTGTAGCCTGAGCTTCAAGTACTCGACGAATAATATTGGTAATCACAAATCCTCCAGCGGCTTCTTTCCCTGGGCCGTAGAGATTGGTCATCAAAAGATGAACTGCTGGAAAATGATACTGGGCCTGATATGCCTGCCCCTGAACTAGGATCATCTTCTTGGCAACCGTATAAGCCTCGTGAAGCTTTCCCACTCGTCCCATCCAAAGGTTCTCCTCTCGAAAAGGCAACGGAGCATTTTCTGGATATTCGGTAGCGCTACCAATAGCCACAAACTTTTCTACTCCTAACTCCCGGGAAGCTTCCATGAGTTGAATACCCATTATCAAGTTGTCGTAAAAAATTTCTGCCGCTTTCGTCTCATGAAACTGAGCATCCCCTGTTATTCCCGCGAGGTGTAAGACCACCTGACAACCCTGAACCAGTCGACGGCAATTTTTAATATCTCGAAGATCGTCTCCAGGTAGTCGAGGAATGATAATCTGGCTATCGGATATGCCTTGTTTCTGAAGTTCAGAAAGAACGTAACTCCCAAGGAAACCAGAACCTCCAGTTAGGAGGATTTTTTTATCTTTTAACTCCAACATCTTAATACAAAGGCTACCGCCGACGTTTAAAATAATCAAATGTAAAAAACCCCGAACCATCCATTACTGGAAAGTTCGGGGTGTGATGATCTGACTTGGCTAGAGCCAGGATGCGAGAAAGTTGCGATGGGGTACTACCATGTTCTCTGGCAGACTGAATCGGTGAAACCAGTTCAGCTTCTCGCTCGTCTGGATCGGCTGATCCGGAACACAGAGCACGTAGAGGGACAGGGGGTGTCCGTACGGATGCTCTCCCGTCTGCCACTTGTAGGAATCGAGAGTCGAACGATAATCGACTGTTGTGCCGATCTCCCGCTCAGCCACTCGATTGCAGGTGGTCTGGATGTTGGCCTCCTGCCAACGATTGTAGCCCCCGGGGATGTGCCACATCCCCTGAAAGGCCTTGGCACCGCCGTCGTACTTGGCAAGAAGTACCATTCGACCAGGACCAGCGCCGGCCGTGATGACCAGCTCGGGAGCCCAGAAGGAGATAGTGGCGTGAGTTTCCTCCATGGTGCCATCTGGGAAGAAGTACCCATTCTGGCGTACTTTCTTCATGAATCGCACGTAAGCCGCGCACTCCTCCGGGGTAAAAATGACCTCTGACTCCATAGCTCCAACTCCCTTCAGGTTGTATTCTCAGCTTTTCTAATTATAACACATAATTAGAAAAAGTCAATGTTACTTTCCCGAAGAGGAGGGGTGGACTATTAACTTATAGAAGTTTCTTTGCCTTTCAGTTACTACTGCAGAACATCACTACCCTTCTCTAAGTCAGCATCCATCATGATCTTCACGAGGTCATCAAATTTCGTTTTTGGTTCCCAACCAAGCTTCTTCTTCGCTTTCGAAAAATCGGCGATTAGATCCTCTACTTCAGTTGGGCGGAAATAACGCGAATCAATCTCCACATATTTCTCCCAGTCTTCGATGCCGGTGTGCTTAAAGGCAGCGATCAGAAAATCTTTTACCGAGTGACTCTCGCCGGTGCCGATAACATAATCATCGGGTTCTGGCTGCTGTAGCATTGTCCAGGCGGCTTCCATATACTCGGGGGCATAACCCCAGTCACGACGAGCATCTAAGTTTCCCAGATAGAGCTTCTTGTCTAAACCCTTCACGATACGAGCGACTCCTCGAGTAATCTTTTTTGTTACAAATGTTTCTCCCCGACGCGGACTTTCGTGATTAAAAAGAATGCCATTCACCGCAAATAGTTTATAAGCCTCTCGGTAGTTCTGGGTAGTGTAGTAGGCAAAGGCCTTGGCCGAACCATAAGGACTCCGAGGGTGGAACGGTGTTGATTCATTCTGTGGCGGAGGAGTAGAACCAAACATCTCAGAAGAAGAGGCTTGGTAAAATTTAATTTTCTTTCCGCCATGCTCCTCAAAATCTCGAATGGCCTCAAGAATGCGAAGAGTGCCAACCCCAGTAACCTCCGCTGTGTACTCGGGAATATCAAAACTCACTCGCACGTGAGACTGCGCACCGAGATTATAAATCTCATCGGGCTCTACTTTATTTATAATTCTATGGATAATACTCGAATCTGAGAGATCTCCGAAGTGCAGGAAAAAAGTTGCTCCCATAATATGGGGATCCTGATAGAGATGGTCGATCCGCGCCGTGTTGAAGGTTGATGCCCGCCGCATCACTCCATGCACCTCATAGTCTTTCCCAAGAAGAAATTCAGCTAAGTACGAACCGTCCTGACCGGTAATACCGAAAATCAACGCTTTTTTCTTCATGATCCTTACGGAGTGATTTTCTTAGTTGAGGTGGCTTTATTCTGCGCCAGAAAAGCCTCAGTCAAAGTTTTTGTCTTTTCGTCATTTGGCCAGAGAGCCAAAATCTGATCACTCACTTCTATAACCTTCGGGATATTTTTCTCAATGCGATAGATATCAAAAAGGCCATACAAAAACTGCGGACGATTAGGAGAAAGTTCGTGTCCCTTCAGATAGTAAGCTTTAGCCTCGAGAAGATACTTCGGGTCTTTACTTTGAATGAAGATCACCTCGTTCAAAGAACCGAGAACATACAAGTTCTGATTGAAACTCATACCTCGCTCACGCTGCATAATCGGCTGGAAGCTTTCGGTCACATAGTTTGCAAGTTGCATGCTGGTCGAGGCCTGCTCTGGCCCAAAGCGCTGGATGGTAGAGAGGATGACGCTCGAGAAGTGCCTCACTGCTTCTTCCTGCCCAATAGGCGAAGCAATACTAAATGGGATATCGAATGACTGCTGAACCTCCTCAACAGAACGGAGCTGTCCCATTGACTGGAGAGAGACGATAAAAGCTTTTGACTTCTGTCGTGGAAGATACGAGCCAAAATAAATCAGCCAAACGAGAAAGACGCTGGCGAGAACCGCAATAATCTGACGAGCTGTTTTATTGTCCTGTGGTTGATTCATGGTGGTAAAGACTAGGCGTGAGTTGGTTTCGATTCTGTTTTAAAGAGAAAACTCGCGAAAGCCAGGAAGAAGAAGACGTTGATGTATATCGGTAAAACATCAAAGAGGATCAGTCCCTGAACAAGATAGCCGATAGGAACTACGCCCATTAAAGCCCACGCATAGGGAGAAAGATGGAATTTTTCATTCCGAATAGGATCGTGGCCGTGCTCCTCTTTCTTCGGCCACGGTAAATGAATTCCAAAGAACTGAAGGTAGAAGACCACAAACATACTAGCAAAAGAAAGAACTCCGAGAATACCTGTCTCTGCAAGATAGTCAAAGAAAAGACTATGAGCCCGATCAAACCAAGTTTCGGCATTCTCTCCAGGAAGAAAATGGCGAGCATCGAAGTGACGATCGAAAACAGTACTGAAGTTCTCTGGTCCCCAACCTAATAACGGCCGCTCTTTAAATCCTTGCCACGCACTATTCCAGGTCCAAAGACGAGTCTGAGCAGTTCGTTCGCTAAGACTAATATTAAACAATCGGCCAATGGGTAACTTCTCGGCGGCAGGTGTCCGGCCAAACGAAAAGAGAGCGGCTGCACCAATCACTGCCAGAATTAGAATCCCACCAGTCCATTTTCGAGACGCCTTATGAGTAATTGCGAGATAGACCAAGAAGGAAAAACCAGCAGCTAGAATCCCTAAGAAAGTTCCTCGAGTCTGACTCACAATAAAGAAGAAGAAGAAAATAGCAGATAGGCCAACATAGAAAGCGGCTTCAAGATATTTATTCTTAAATCGGCCAAGAGACCAAAGGAAGAAAACATAAACTATTGAGAACATGAGGTACGGTGCTACATAAGCAGGATTACCAAGCGAACCCTGGAAACGATTGCCGAGGAAAATACCGGAAAGCGTTTTTGGAATCTGCTCAGGAGCCGTTCCCTGATACGGCGTGATCATCCGACTGATAAAACCATTACAACTCACAACTTCCCCTTTAAAATCCTGCGTACAAAACCAACTACTGTTATAAAGGAAGAGGTAACCAAAAACGCCATAGAGAACCATAAGAGAAGCGGCAATCAGAGACAGTTTCATAGCCCACTCCCAGTCAGTTCGCTTCCGGAAGATAAGAATGGAAAGCACAAAGAAGCCATAGTAATGAAGCATCTGGAATGCTCCCTCTCCTCGTTCAAAGTTAGACCAGAAAGCTCCATTCGCATCATAGGCGAAAAGGGCAGCCAAAAGGAACATCAGAACAAACAGAGAAACCGCCAAGAAAATTGGCCTTGAGAGGAGGTCCTTTAATGGCTTGGAAGCCTCATCACCTTTGGCTTCGAAAGCCCACCACAGAAGCCAAAACATACCAGCCAGACTGACAACAGTTCTAAAAAAGTAGTACTTACCTCCAATAAACGGAAAGAATGAAGAGGTTGTCACAATCACTACCGCAAAAAACGCAGCGTAGAGAAACCATTTTGAGAGTTTAAGAAGCATAAGGTTGTAAATAGATTATCTAAGAGGTCGGAGATTTTACTTCGCATACTCAACGGCTCGGGTTTCCCGAATAACGTTGATCTTAATCTCGCCAGGATATCGTAACTCAGACTGGACCTTATTGGCAATCTGCCGGGCCATTTCGAGGGCACCAAAATCGTCGATCTTCTCGGGAATCACGAAAACTCGAAGTTCGCGACCGGCTGAAATGGCATACGAACTTTTTACGCCCGGAAACTCACTAGCGATTTTTTCAAGATCGGCCAAGCGCTTTACATAATTTTCCAAAGTACCACGGCGGGCACCAGGACGAGCAGCGGAAAGAATATCGGCGGTAGTGACTAAGAAAGCTTCAGGAATGGCGTAAGGATACTCGTCATGATGAGACTGCATCGCCTCAATGACCCTCTCATCAAGACCGTACTTCTTAAGAATCTTTCTTCCAATCTCAACATGAGTACCTTCAACCTCATGATCGATAGCCTTCCCAATATCATGGAGAAGCGCTCCCTTCTTCGCTACGGTCACATCGAGATTCAGCTCAGAGGCAAGGTAGGATGCAATATGCACCATCTCCAGAGAGTGATTCAGAACATTCTGGCCGAAGCTAGTCCGAAAATGAAGTCGGCCAACCAGTTCCAAAATCTCTTTTGGCAGATCATAAATTCCTACCTCCATAGAAGCGGCCTCTCCAATTTCAAAGATTCTCTTCTGAAGCTCCTGTCTTGCCTCCTCAACCTTCTCCTCAATTTTAGCCGGTTGGATACGACCATCCTTAATTAATTTTTCTAAAGTTAGACGAGCAACTTCACGTCGAAATGGATCGAAGGAAGAAATAATAATCGTGTCTGGAGTTTCATCGATAATAAACTCAGAACCAGTGGCTCGCTCTAGGGCTCGAATATTACGGCCTTCGCGGCCAATAATTTTTCCTTTTATCTCCTCATCTTTCAGATGAAAAACGGTTGTTGTCATCTCTGCCACATGTGACCGAGCATAACTCTGAAGAGAAGTATAAATGATCTCAGACATACGACGATCAATTTCTGCTTGCCGCTCCTGAACCATTTTCTTTGAGATCATAAAGATATCCTGACGATATGACTCCTCAATCTGATGGAACATCTCCTCCTTGGCCTTCTCGGGAGAAAGACCACTGATTTTATGAAGCTGTTCCTCAATCCCCTTCCTCTTATTATCTAATTCCTTTTGATCCTCGCTCATCCGATCGAGTTTCTGTCGAAGAGCACCTTCTTCCTTATGAAGATCACTGAGACGTTTATCGAGTCCCTCTTCGCGCTCTAAGACGCGCTTTTCAAGACTAATAATCTCTGTCTTCCGCTCGCGATCTTCGCGCTGTAAGTCCGCCAGAATATCCGCGGCTTTTTTCTGCGCTTCAACGACAATAGCCGATGCTTTTTGTTCGGCTGCCTCTCTCTCGGCTTTTGACTTTTCTTCTAACGAACTAGCTTTGCGTGCCCCCCAAATGTGACGCACCACATACCCGCTTACCAACCCAACTACAAGAACCCCCAAAAGTATTGGAAGATTTTCCATGTGAGTAATAGATTCCCAAATTCAGATGTAAATTATTAATGTTCATGAACTCGGAAATGAAAAAATAAGTGACTTTTTGACCTAAAATACTTGCTCCTATTATAGATTAATGTAGGGAATAGTCAACAATTCCTTCTCTTTTCATTTTATCCCTATCCCAAAGGCATAACGGATAAAATGAAAAGAGGGCCCATGCCCAAAAGGGGTTAATCCTGGGTCAGATTGAGATTGGTAAAGGGAGCCCCTCATCTCAATCTGACCTAAAATCCCTAATCTTGGATAACCCCACCTCTCAGTGTTTTGGTCAATGCCCTAATTTTCCGATACAATGAACTAAACATCTCTATTTATATGAAACCTGTAATGGTCTTAATTGTTTTGGACGGCTGGGGCATTGGCCACAATGACGAATCAAACCCAATGCGCCAAGCCAAAATGCCTACTTTTGAGTGGTTAGCGGAGCATTTTCCCCTAACCAGTCTCCAGGCGTCGGGTATCAGCGTTGGGCTCCCGTGGGGCGAGACCTCGAACAGTGAGGTCGGCCACCTTACAATCGGGGCCGGGAAAATTATCTATCAGTACTACCCTCGGATTATTCTCAGTATTCGAGATGAAAGTTTTTATCAAAATGCCGCCCTCCTCTCGGCCTGCGAACACGCCCGTAAAAATAACTCGGCCGTAAACCTGATGGGACTACTCTCAAAAGGAAATGTTCACGCCTCGATCGAACACATGAGGGCTCTTATAAAACTCGTCGAAGATCAAAAAGTTCCTTATAAAATTCATATCTGGGCAGACGGTAAAGATAGCTCTCCAAAAACGTTTGAGGAGTTTATGCTCGGTGTTCCAAAAGAAAAGATCGCAACAATCACCGGTCGCTACTATGCCATGGATCATGGTCGCAACTGGCGATCAACCGAACGAGCCTATCAAGGCCTGACGACTGAAAGTGCTGATCTTGTGACTGACTGGAAACCAACACTCGACAATTTATACGAACAAAAACTATCAGAGGAGTTTATACCGCCACTTCGTTTTCAATCTGGCACACCAATCCAAGATAACGAAGCGATTATTTTCTGGAACTTCCGCGAAGATGGCGTTCGCCAGATAGCCGAAGCATTCATTCTTCCTGAGTTCGATAAGTTCGCAGTCAAAAAGTTTCAGAATCTTCATATTGTAACTATGACTAAGTACGAAGATCGTTTTACCGTGCCCGTTGCTTTTATTGCTGACGATGTTAAAAATCCTCTCGGCAAAGTTCTCTCCGACAATAAACTAACTCAGCTTCGTTTGGCTGAGACTTTCAAATACGCCCATGTCACGTATTTCTTTAACGGTTACAACGAAACTCCGTATGAAGGAGAGTATCGCATTCTCATCCCCTCTCTTACCACGCCCCACTTGGCCAGCAATCCAGAAATGATGGCCTCTGCAATCACCGACCGCGCCATCGCGGCCATCCAGGAACACTCTTTTGATTTTATTCTTATCAACTATGCGAACGGCGATATGATCGCTCATACTGGAAATTATGATGCGGGAATTAAAGCAGCTGAAATAATCGATCGTGAAATCGGTCGGATCCTCAAAGTTGCGCTCGCCGCCCCCGCACACGTCCTCATTACCTCTGATCATGGCAATCTTGAAGAGATGTATAATCCCCTGACTGGCCGATATGAGACGGGACATGACCCCAGTCCTGTCCCGTGCTACTTAATTGGCCCTAGTCTCGAAGGAAAAAAATTTATCAACCAAGATACCTATTCCAAAGAGACACTCGGCATTCTCTCTGATGTCGCCCCTACTATTCTCACCGTTCTCGGCATCAAGCCGCCACCAGACATGACTGGACATAATCTGCTCGAAAAACTATTATAAAATCAAATGTTTCGCATTCTCCTTGCTCTTATTGGAAACGCCTTTGCCCTCCTCCTTACTCAAGCAGTCGTGCCCGGCTTCACACTCTCTCCGAACTTTTTTGATATTCTGATTATCGCCCTCATCCTCACGGCGCTTAACTTTTTCCTCAAGCCAATTTTGAAGCTCATCTTCGGTCCCATCATCATTCTGACCCTCGGACTTGGCTCTATTATCGTGAATATGATTATCGTTTATATTCTTGACATTCTCTCCAAAGGGATTACGATTCAAGGTAATCTGCTCCTCTCCCTATTCCTCGTTTCGGTCATTCTCGGAGTAGTCAATATAATCATTCACTGGTCAAAAAAATAACTATGATTTTCAGCCTTCTTCAAGTCATCATCGCCGCCGTCATCGTTGGACTGATCCTCCTTCAGGAGCGTTCAAGTGGCGCCTCCGGACTTCTCGGTGGAAGTGACTCTACGAACAGCTTTTATCAGGCCCGACGTGGTGCCGAACGAATGATCTTTAGAACAACCATTGCTCTCGTTGTTGCTTTCGCCGTTCTCTCTGTTTTCCAGCTTTCAGCCTAAGCTCTTTCGCCCTCTTCTCGTTTCTTCTTACTATAATTCCGAAAAGGCCCTTTTTTCTGGTATACTGAATAACGGTCTTTTAGCTTTTACACTTTCTTGATTCATCGTTTGAAAAAAATTTGGCTTGTATTAAATCGTACTGAGCGACAGTATGCTATCGCTCTTTTCTGTCTTTTTGTTTTAACTGCGATCGTCCTCATTTGGTTTTTTATTATCAATACTACCAAAGAAGTCCCAGCTCGCGGTGGCACTCTTCGGATTGGACTCGCGGGACAGCCTACGAGCCTCAACCCTCTTCTTGCTGTTGAGGAGGCAGAAAAAGATATGGCCCATCTTCTTTTCTCGCCACTCTCCGAAATTACTGAGACGATTGAGCCCACAAAAATAGGTGGCACCTGGAGTGTCCGTCTCAAAGAGAATCTTATATGGCATGACGGTGAACCCGTCACAAGCGATGACATTATTTTTACTGGCGAACAGATTCAGGATCCAAGTACTCAGTCTCCCCTCTTCTCCTTGTGGCAAGGAGTTCAGTTTGAACGCCTCAGTGAGCGGGAAGTTGTGATTACGCCAGGACCCCGATCTTCACCTCTTCTTTTTGAGCAAAACATCGAAAGACTTTTCCTAATTCCAAAACACATCTTCTCCTCTATCCCGCCTCAGAACTGGCCTCTCTCTGACTACAACCTCAGACCAATTGGTAATGGTCCATACCGCTTTGAAAAGATGGTCCTGAAAAATGATGGCTTCCTGGAAAATTACACTCTAAGCGCCTTTACCCAGGGGAGCACTGAGCATCCTCCCTATATTCAAACAATTCTTATTCGGTTCTTTAAGAGCGTAGATGAGCTCGAGGATGCTTTTCGCTATGGAAAAATTGATAGTCTCGGAGGAATTGATCCTTATGAAGCAAAGTCCATCGGCCGATCAGCTCAGACAATTCTCTATCCAACCCCCAGTTACTATGCGGTTTTTATCAACCAAAGTCAGAATGAACTTTTGCGAAGCATCGGAGTGAGAAAAGCATTGAGTCGGGCAGTACCTCGCGAGAACCTTGTTTCTTCTATACTGAATGGATATGGGGCTCCTATTGTTGCGCCATCTGTTGCTTTAGTCGAAAAGGGATCTCCCCAAAGTCAAGAAATTTTAAGTACCGCCGGTTGGACGAAGAACAGCGAGGGTAAGCTTGAACGGTTACTGGGCGGACAATCCGAAACTGCCCAGCCCATTATCCTGACCGTCCCAGAACTACCATTTCTAGAAAACACTGCTCGGGCACTCAAAACTTCTTGGGAAAGCCTGGGCTTCACGGTTACTATCAAACTCGTTTCTCCCGATACACTAACCGAGGAAATTGTCCCACGACGAGATTATCAGATGCTTCTCTTCGGAAATATTCCTCAGCCACAGGAAGATCTTTATCCCTTCTGGCACTCATCCCAGATATTCCATCCCGGACTGAATCTCAGTCTCTATAAGAATCTTCAGCTCGATGGTCTACTTTTCAAGGTTCGCGTTACGACCAGTAGCGTTGATAGAGCTCCTACTCTTAAGGAAATAAGCCAGATCCTCGAAGAAGAGACTCCTGCCATATTTCTCTACTCTCCCTCCTATGTTCACCTCGCCACAAAACAACTCCGGGGCGTAAAGCCAAGCGAATCCTTCCTTTTCCCCGAAGACCGCTTCTCTGATATATCGGAATGGCATCTCCGCACAAAGCGGGCTTTTAAGTAGGTGCTATTGACTAGACTGTTAATTAGCGCTATAGTTACCCTAACGTTTGAAACTCTCCTTTTATGAATGCTTCTTCCCTCTCGACGAAGTGCTCGGCCTCATAGCCGGGTTTTTGGTCCGTGAAGAACAGGTCATAATCCCAAGAGTTTAGCATTGCTGAGGTGGCCCCGCATGGGCGGGACAACAAAGCTTTAAGGAATTGCATGCGCTGAGGTGGCGGAACTGGCAGACGCACTGGCTTCAGGAGCCAGCGACCGCAAGGTCATAGGAGTTCAACTCTCCTCCTCAGCACAAAATAGTGAGCATGTCTCAAGGAATCTGTTTCAATGATCTTTTAGAAAAAAAGAGGTCATCGATACCGATTCCTCGGTCGATAGATTGTCTCATTTATTTTCTAAAAAATAACAAAAAGTAAAAATATATGTCAGAAACAACACAAACAAATCCGAGGCCACAACGACCTCGACGCAATGGCCCTCCCCCGCGGAGAAGTCATGCGCCGCGCGCCGCTCTTGCCCCGGTAAAACAAAAAACAGAAATTCCCGATGACGCAGTTAAGTTCGTGCCACTCGGGGGTTTTGAAGAAATTGGTCGCAACTGCTCTTTCTTTGAGTACAAAAACCAGATCGTCGTTATTGACGTTGGTATTCAGTTTCCAGAAGAGAATACTCCGGGAATCGATTATATTATTCCCAACGTCGCCTACCTCGAGCAAAAGAAAGGTAATGTCCAGGGAATTATTCTTACCCACGGTCACTACGACCACATGGCGGCTATCCACTATGTTATCGAGAAGCTCGGCAATCCGATCATCTACGCATCTCCATTCACACGGGCAATTGTTGAAAAGCGTCACGAAGATTTCCCGAACGCGCCAAAACTTCGATTTATTAATGTCGAGGCTGGAAAGCGAGTAAAAATCTCCGAAGACTTCACGGCTGAGTTCGTGGAAGTTGAGCACACCATTCCTGAAGCACTCGGATTTATTCTCGAGACTCCGGTTGGTAATATGGCGAGCTTCGGAGACTTCCGACTTGATTTCGATAAGCACGGTAAAGCCCGACACACCGAGATATTCGATAAGCTACGAGATAAAAAGCTTCATACTGTCTTTATGGATTCGACGAACGCCGACATCGTTGGCCGAGGCGCCTCCGAAGACACCGTTGAAGAAAACCTTGAGGCTTTAATTAAAGACGCGAAGGGTCGCGTCATCGTGGCCGCCTTTGCCTCTCTTGTTGATCGAATCTTAGAAATCATTAAGATTGCCGAACGCCATGGCCGCAAGGTCACTGTTAATGGTCGCTCGATGAAAACAAACCTTGAGATTGCCAAGCAGCTTGGCTACCTTAAAGACAATAAGGGCATCCTCTTTCCGCTTGAGGACATCAATAAATATAAGGATGATAAAGTCCTCCTCTTAACAACAGGTACTCAGGGTGAGGCAAACGCTGGACTGATGAGAATCGTGAATGGTGAACACCGTGTCGTGGCTTTAAAACCAACAGATACAGTTATCTTCTCCTCCTCAGTTGTCCCGGGAAATGAGCGGAGTGTCCAAACCTTAACCGACAACATTGCTCGACAGGTGGACCAGATCTATAACTCAAAACTCCTTGATATCCACGTGAGCGGTCACGTTCACACTGAAGATGCCCGAATGGTCATCGACAAACTCAAACCGAAATTTATTGTGCCTATCCATGGCTACTACTTTAAACGAAAATCGTACCAAAAAATTGCAGAGTCAGTCGGTATGAAAAAAGAACAAGTGGTTCTGATGGATAACGGTCAAGTTTTAGCCTTAACCAAGGATACGGCTATCATTACCAATCACACCGTCCCCGCCTTCTATATTATGGTGGACGGCTTGGGCGTTGGCGATGTTGAAGAAGTCGTACTCCGCGATCGCATGGCACTCTCTCAGGAAGGAATGGCTGTCGTCGTTCTCACGATTGATCGGAGACAGGGAAAACTCATAAAGAGTCCCGACATTATCTCTCGTGGATTTATCTATCTCAAAGAGAATCAGACAATTTTAGAGGAAATGAGAAAGAAGGTCAGAAACTTAATCGCCCGCATCCCGGCCAATCAGCCGCTTGATGGTGATTATGTGAAGGGTCTGGTCCGCGACCAACTAGGTCAGTTTATCTACCAGAAAACTCATCGAAGACCGATGATTCTGCCCGTCATCATCGAAGTCTAGAATATAAAACCTCCCGATCTGGGAGGTTTTATATTTCTGATAGTTTTCTCATTAAGATTCTAGTGATAACTTCTGGTTGTTCCATAGAGAATATCTGAATATCTCCGTAGTTTTTGTATTTCTCAAATCGTTCTAAGAATCTTTTTCTTTCCTCATCAGCAAAAACATCATCCCATCGATTCAACTGACGCCGAACTATCGCTTCAACACCTTCTTCTGAATTCTGAGAGGGCAAGAGTAAAATTGATGTTCCACTTTTTATAACCCCGAGATGCTTTTCTATGAGGTGAAGTGAATCTTCGTGGACAAGATAGCCCGAGGGAGTGGCAAAGACCGTTCTTGCTGGATTCTTTTTAATAAGACGATCCACTAGTTCGGAATTAGCTTCTGAATATCCCGCATAACTATGTTTCTTTATATAGTGAGGGATCAGTTCGATCTGTTCGCAGAATTCCTTATCGACATCGATAAATTGCCAACCCATCTCATTTGCCAGTAAATTGCCAATGGTTGTTTTTCCTACGCTTGCTGGGCCAACTAAAAAAATGTTTTTGTTCATTTCATCTGTACTCGAAAAAAGTGTCCGAAGCGTTTTTGATCAAGATAGTGAATCTCTGTGGGCGTAATACTATAAATCCTATGATCTTTCTTAAAGTCCTCCGCCCAGGAAAAACGCTTCCGATATTCTGCATAATCTTTCTTAAAATCTTTTTCGGATACGCGCTTGGCTCGACCGGTTATTTGCATCCCTTTTACCTGCCCCGAAGTGCCGTGATCCTGATTAATGACTACAGAAACATATGGGTTTTTGAGAATGTGCCGACAATGTTTTGTGTCTGGTCGAGAGTAAAATAAAATCCTTAGTTCAGGAGTATACGCAAAAAAGACTGTAGCACTCCATGGGCGATTACCTGAAACAGTACTCAAAGTCATCAACTTATTTCTCTTCAGGTAATCAAGAACAATCTTTTTATTTGCCAGCTTCATAGTCATCATTCTATTTCCTTTCTTCATAAAACAAAAACCCCTTTCGGGGCTTTCGGGACTTCATGATGCCTAACGTTATTCTGCAAGAGGAGGCTCCTCAGTAGCCACAACATCTTCTTTCTTCTCGCTATCACCAATGCCATCATGAGTCATATCCTCACAGTTGCAGGTCAAAAGCGGCTGGCCCTTCTTTGTGCATCCCTCAGTTCCACAAGACTTAGCAATTTCCGATACCCCCTTGCAGCTGCCGGTACAAATATAGTGTTCCATAGATTTTTTAGAGTTAGGACCTTTGTAACCTGATCATACCACAGAACCCTACGCTTTCTTTATTCCAAGATAGGTCACTCCCTCCGGATAGTTATCGGGTTCGGTTATCGCGTCTGATTCTTTTTTGAAAAGAATCGTCTTTGCTTTTACTTCTCGGGCAATAAACTTTTCTTCTTTTTTAATTAACGCACAAATATCTTTATTGGCTTCTACAAATAATGTAATAGAATTCTGTGGCGCCAAACCAGCCTTCTGCCGCAAGTCCTGAATCTGTCGAATCATTTCTCGAAGAAATCCTTCCTCCCGCAACTCCTCAGTGATTGTTTGATCAAGCCAAATATCCTCCTTAATATCCTTATCATAAACTACGGTTTTAACGTTAACCTCATCCTTCAAGATTTCTAAAAGAGCGGGTCGTATTTTTCCTACGGATGGACTGAGTTTGAGCGTAGCAAGTGGTTGACGAACCTTAATACCGAGCTCCGCTCGTTTGGCCAAAACCACAGCCGCAGCTTTTCTCACCTCAGCCATTTCTTTTATTAACTTTTTATCAATCAGTTTTTTATCGAGTTTTGGCCAGTCAACAAAATGAACCGAGTCTTTGATTTTCTTGGGTTCAAGTTGGTGATACAGATACTCTCCAAAAAACGGAGTGAAAGGAGCGGTAAGAAGCGTGAGATTATAAAGCACTTGTCCCAACGTTTCAGAAGCTTCTTTATAATCAGATGGAGAAAGTGGTTTTTGCAAACGGCGACGGGAACGGCGAATATACCATCTCGAGAAATCATCAAGAAAGCTTTCGAGGGCGAGTGCGGCTTCACGCACGTCATAGGCGTCGAGCTTTCTACTTACTGTTTCGATCACTTCTTCCAGGCGTGCCACGATCCACTGATCAAGAACTGATTTTTTCTTTCCGATTTTTTTGGCTGGCTGGCGAACTTTCGGCCCATAGGTGTCATAAAATATCCAGGAATTTAGAAGGACAAGATGATACCTTCGAGCAGCTTTAAGAACTTCTTGCTCATCAAAGTTTCTTGGTTCTCCTGCAGCTGTCGCGGTATAGAAATACCAGCGAACCGCATCTACCCCATGCGCATCAATGACTGATCGCGGCTCCACAATATTCCCCTTGGACTTCGACATCTTCTGGCCATTCTTGTCATTAATCAGTCCGAGAGAAACAACGTTCTTATATGGCGCGGGGTATCCAAGGGCGGTAGCAGTTGCCAGAAGCGTATAGAACCAGCCACGCGTCTGATCCATTCCTTCGGCAATATAATCCGCCGGGTAAGCTACGCGCTTATCAACACCATCTTTATTCTCAAAAGGATAGTGGAGCTGGGCAAAAGGCATCGCTCCCGAATCAAACCAAACGTCTGCGACCTCAGGGATACGAACCATTTTCCCTCGACATTTTTCACATGAGAAAGAAACGTCGTCGATAAATGGTCGGTGAAAATCTACCTGACCATTCTTGTCGCGGGGTAAAAGAAGATACGGGAGACTCATATACTCTGCAACTTCAATAAAGTCACCGTCTTTTTTGGCATCCATTTTTTCTTTCTCTCGAATAGCTTGTTTCTCACTCCAACCAAGGTTGGTGTGGAAAAACATCCACGCAGGATATTCATGAGTAATAAAAAGAATCTTTTTCCCTTGATACTTTTTCTCCATATCACTAACGAGTTCTGCAAGGCGCTTTCTCAAATCTCGTAATGTTTCCCCTCCGGGAGGCGCAGACTCAAAGCGGGATTGATATGTTGGGTAGTTGCAATCATAGGCTTCCACTGGTTTTCCGGACAAACTTGGAAGCTGAAACTCTTGAACTCGAGCATCGGTCGCAAAAGGCACTCCAATAATCTTAGAAACAATCCCTGCTGTTTCCTGAGTGCGCAAAACGGGCGAAGCAATAATCAGATCAATTTTTTCTTTCTTTAGTTTTTGAGCAGTCGCCTTAACCTGGGCTTGTCCTTTTTTCGTCAGATGAAAATTATGATTCCCGGAATCGATAATATTTTTTATCTGGATTTCAGACTGGCCATGACGCATCACGAGATACTCGTTCTGACTTCCTCCCTGAGCCTTGCTCAACTCCTCCGCCCCACCAATCACCTTTGTTTCGTGGCACTGATTACACTGCCAAACTGGCAGTGGCACACCCCAGTACCGCTCGCGAGACAAGTTCCAGTCTTTCACTTCGCGTAACCACTCTCCAAAACGACCATCTTTAATGTGTCCGGGGATCCAGTTGATCTTCGCGTTTCTGGAAAGCAACTCTTGCTTCAGCTTACTCATCCCGATAAACCAGGAGGTACGAGCATAATAAACTACCGCCGTGCCACACCGCCAACAAAAAGGGTATTCATGGACATACTCCTCTTTTTTGAAAAGATTTCCTCCCTTCTCCAGTATTTCAAAAATCTTTGCTTCGGTTTCTTTTGCGGAATCCGCATGATCTTTTGCGGTCATTCCGGTAAGCTCTGGCACACCTGAAGCAAACCGGCCATCCTCTGAAACGGTGTGATGTTGGGGCAGATCCATCGCGATACCAAGCCGATAGTCCTCCTCTCCGTACATCGGGGCGATATGAACCACTCCGGTACCATCAGTTGTTGTCACAAAACTAGCCCCATAAATCCTGTGTGAGTTTTCATTCTGCAGTTCTGATACATCAAAAAGTGGTTCGTATTCTAAGCCCACTAAATTTTTTCCTCTTATTCTTTTGCCATCATGACCAAGCTCCGTGATTGGAGACTCACTTGCATACCAAATCTGATCCCCCTTAATTTGAACGGCTTGGTACTCAATATTTTCTCCAACAGCTAAGGCAGCATTTCCCGGCAATGTCCACGGCGTTGTTGTCCAGGCTAAAATATATGATCGATCCCCCGTCTCAAAATTATTTCCAATTTTCTGTCCTGGCTTCAACTTAAATTTCACATAAGCCGACTGATCTTTTATTTCTTTATATCCCTGAGCAAGCTCGTGAGAAGAAAGAGCGGTGCCACACCGCGTGCACCACGGCACCACCTTGTGTCCTTGGAACAATAATTTCTTATCTGAAAGCCTTTTTAGAATCTGCCAAAGGCTTTCAATATACTCGTTCTCATAAGTAACATAGGCGTTCTTCAGATCCAACCAGTAGCCAATACGATTAGTGAGATTTTCCCATTCGTCCTTGTAAAGCCAGACGGCTTCTTTGGCTTTCTGATTAAAAAGCTCGATACCAAATTTCTCGATATCTTTTTTTGATTTTAAGCCCAGCGCTTTTTCGGCGGCAATTTCTACTGGCAAACCGTGCGTATCCCAACCCGCCCGACGAGGCACATAATACCCCCTCATTGAGCGGAAGCGGAGAATGATGTCCTTGTAGGTGCGGGCGAGGACGTGGTGGATGCCTGGGCGGCCATTGGCATACGGCGGTCCCTCATAGAAAACAAAAGGCTTCTTCCCCTTCCTGCGGGCAAGGCTACGCTCAAAAATCTGCTCTTTATCCCAGAACTTGAGGACCTCCTCCTCGACCTCGGGGAGCTTGAACGGTTTTCCTTTTTCGAGAAACATAGTTACTTGATGATAAACCGAAAGGGCTCCCCTTTTCAATGAAGCTTTTTATATCTAGACTTTCTGTTTTTTTAGTGATTTAGTAAATTCATGGCTGTATATTCAGAAAACCGAAGGGCCCGATTTGATTATGCTATCCTCGAAACCTTCGAGGCTGGTATTGTTTTGTCTGGCCAAGAGGTAAAAAGTGTACGGAGTGGAAAGATGGACCTTTCCTCCTCGCATGCAATATTCCAAAAAAGTGAGTTGTGGCTCTTTAACGCCACTATTCCTCCGTACCAACCAACCAATATGCCGACAGGTTATGAGGCCGATCAAAAACGAAAGCTCCTTCTGCATCGGGAGGAACTTCGAAAGCTGACGACCTCACTAAAAGAAAAAGGATTGTTTTTAATTCCTCTTCGAGTTTATGACAAAAAAGGATTGATCAAATTGGAAGTTGGACTCGCCAGAAAGAAAAAGAAAAGTGACCAGAGAGAAGACCTGAAAAAACGAGCAACGATGCGAGAGATAAGGACTGCCGAATAAAAACTACTGGATAGTAATTCCTAGTTTGAGAGCTGAGTACTGGCTGGAGTAGAATTCATAACTACCAACACTAAGTGCGGCGGTTTCAAATTTTACTGTCTGACCCGCTGGCACAACGAGAGGACTAAAGCCGCTCATGGCAAGGG
>Ga0207952_1000788_pt1 | contig 18821 bp, 21 predicted proteins | sample SubbioR12Aug_8Ca_FD_184831 | JGI IMG/M metagenome (GOLD analysis project Ga0207952, IMG submission 184831) | Serpentinite rock and fluid subsurface biosphere microbial communities from McLaughlin Reserve, California, USA - CR12Aug_8Ca (SPAdes) | ecosystem: Environmental > Terrestrial > Deep...
GAAGGCGGGCGAATGTTTTCTTCTTGGTTTTTTGGACATCTTCTGCTCCGTTTCTATGTCCTTGCGGACTCTCAAAAGTAGCAGGTTTTTCACTTAACAGGCTGTTCAGTTTTTCGGCTCCAGCTCTTTCTGCTCCGTTTCTATGTCCTTGCGGACTCTCAAAAGTAGCAGGTTTTTCACTTAACAGGCTGTTCAGTTTTTCGGCTCCAGCTCTAAAGCCCTAGAGAGCATGTGTTTAGTTTCGACCGAATCACGCGTTGCGGGCGGTTACTGGTAGATAGATAGCGTTTCGAAGGTGCATCTCAACGCTTTTAGGGACATGGAACGGTACCTTGTTTTCGGTAATGAAAATGAGCGCATTATCCGGCTGGATAATGCGCTCATACATTAAGTCTTAACAATCCATACTCGTTTGAAGCATTTGCTTTTGACCGGATTCAGTTGGATATGCCATCACCGATGCCGGTTTGCCTTGCTGATCCAGTTCCACTAGAAAGTCTTTGCCGTACAGCGCAGGATAACCGCAAAAATCCGGCAACAATCGCTGCATGGCATTGGCCGGATCGCAGGCGGTATTGGCAACCACAAAGGCGATAAAGGCATCCGAATCGCTTTCAAACGTCGATTCCTGAAATTCATCGTATTCGCTTCTGAAGCTGGCCATTTGTTGCAACACCTGCGCCGAACAATCGCCCTTTAGGCACAATGATGTCATCGGCGTTTTCCTGGCCTTGGTAGCAAGCCTCATCACTGATTTCGACAACATCCTGTCCTATCTGGATTCGGTATGCATCGCAAAAACGCACGAAGACCCAACACCAATCACCTTGAAATTGAGCCTGATGGCGTTCATTGACCGTTTCAATCACCATCTCCTCATCATTGAGATGCCGAACCAGAGCATGAATCCAATGCCCGCTATCCAGTGTGCCTTGGTACAGCAAATAATCCCGGCTCCAGGCAAACATAAAACGCGCAGCGCCGTCTTGTTTGATGTCATCATCAATCGAAACGATGCCACGAGCCAGAATTTCTTCACGGGTCATGGCTTTTTCCGGCCGCTGCTCAAAGTTACCAAAAACTTCGGTATCGCAAACTGGATAGGCAATGATTTCGCGTAAAGCTTCAGGTGGCACTACAGGCACATCATTGAGTAACTTCAACAGCTCCCAATGTCGCAGTATTTTATAAAAGCCAACAAATTCTTCAGCAGATAGGGTGGCTTTCATCTGGATAAACCGCTGTTCGATGGTTTGCGCCAGGACAGCTTTAACCCGTTTGATGACTTCATCTTCATCGACCAGCTTGTCGCGATCCGGCAAGCGGGCGTGAAAACGGGAAGAGTCCAGATGAATGATATGGCGATGCGATGTGTTGGGGAGAGTTGTTCATCTCCCCGAGGCGGGTGATACTGGTTAGACCAGTGGTTATTTAAAAGACTTGCTTTAGGTTTTGTGCGCTGGCTATGAAGCTAAAGCCAAATGGCTATCAGGCAGGCCATCCCAATCCAATTGATGGACACAGCCTTGATCGCTATCCAACAAGCTGTCGGGATCGATGCCATGATTCGCCAATACAGTGCTCATGGCTTGGGTCAGCATGGCGTGGCCTTGTTCCCGTTCCGATTCGCCGCCGCATTTGATCGCCCAAAATGGATCAAAGCGATAATGCCGGCCATCCCGTTTACAATGTTTACTGACTTCGGTACGGAAGGCCTTATCGAGTTTTTCTGCTTCGTCGAATTGACGCCAGAAACCGGTTCCTGCTTTTGTCTCCGCCGGCGGTAGCCAACGGCGATAATTGCCAACCAGACGATTCATCCGATCAATTAGCGTTTTGTTGTTGGGGAAGAAATGAATCGTGCCCACGCCCGGATAGTAGCGAACATCAAAATAGCTGCCGCTAATCCGTTGCCCGGTACGCAGGGCATGGAAGTGATTTCGGAAAACTGTTTCCAGACCCACAGCCGCTTCATACTTGCCATCCAGCATCGCAAACACCTTGTCAAAATCCGCCAGCATTCGTCGGGACTCCCACGACAAATCGTTTTGATACGATTCAGTGGCATGCCCCGGAATGACAAAGCGGGTGGTTTTGATGCGCATGCCCAGCGTGCGATGCTTATCGTTCGACTTCCAGCCCATGAAATACACCGTATTGTCGGTGTAGTAACGGGTGATCAAATCGAACATATCGCAGACCATGCTCAGCTGAATATCGCCTTGCTGATCAATGATGCCCTGCAAAAAGCCATAGATGTTGGCCACGGTGAATTCCAGCGACTTGATAGTCTCGAAATCCGACTCCAACCGCTTTTGCGCTGCCGACGATAACCGCGATGTGACTTGGGTGGAACGCAAAATACCGGACCAGGCATGATCTTTCAGATCGCTGTAATCGGTATAAAGTTGGTTCTTCACCCAATCCAGCGTGGTATGCGTGTATTTGACCGCCGCATCGCCATTCAATTCACCGAGTGTTTGCCCCAGCATCTTGCGATAGCGCATGGCGCGAGCTTCACTAAATGCCGATTGCCGGGCCGCTTCGACTGCGGCATTGAACATCAGCACCGCATTGTCAATATAGGCATTGGCTAACGCCAGTTCATGGATTGGCTGGCAATCGCCGGCCAAATTCTCGGCGCTCGTTTGATCGCGACGTAAGTCGTCGAGTATATTGCCTAAAAGCTCCTCTTCGAAGGTTGAGGTTTTCTTCAGCCAGACTAGCGCAATTTCAACATCGGCTTTGCGCTCGGCATCCTGGCCGGCAAACATCGCCGACAAGTATTCCATTTCGCCAAACTGCTCAATCAATCTGACCAAATGCTTTCGCTCCTTGGAAAACGGGTTTTTCAAGGTTTCGGCATTGATAATCGCAACGATCTCACCGTCGAACAGAATCTCCCAAGCCTTCAGCACATGCTGCGCGCCGTCGGCAAACGGGGGATTCATCAATACATGGGAGTACAGACTGCCGCTTTTGAACTGCATAAAATCCATACCCACCACCAAATAACCTTGCGAACGCAAGACCGAGTGTTTACTGATATCGATTTCAATGCAATCGACCGGAATTTGCTGCCAGCGGTTGTAAGGCCTTGGTTTTAACAAATGACCTTCGCCAGCAGAGGGTTCCAATACACGCACAAAGTTCTTGTTCTTGAAAGTTTCCCAAGCCTTGATACTTAAAGCTTCAGGCGTGGGGTAATATTGATAAGGGTCTGTCATGGTATTCTCCAAAGAAGCCCCTGACGACAGATTTATCCCTGGCGGGATAGAATCATCCCGCAGGGGTAGTATGAAAAAACTCGGCTTAACCGAGTGTCAAAAATGAAAACGGCGCATCAGATCAACGCGAACCGCTTACCTTGAATGAAGTCCTGATACTGCCGGGCTTCGGTTTTTGCTTTGAATCGGGCATGCACGGTTCCGTCAATCCATATTTCCCAGGGCAAGCGTTTAAGCTCGCCTCTGACCAGTTCCACCGTGCCAATCCGAAAGTCGTCGTGTTGGTAAAGCACCTGGCGGGGACTGTCGACACGGACTATGCAGTGATCCAGTAATGCCGGACCGCCGATATCACCGGGTTCGATCAACAACGGCACTTTGATCGTGCCGGTCGAGCGGCCAATCCAGCCGATGACATCATGTTCATCGAGCCAGGACTGACCGGTTTGGATATCGCCGTAATACAGCCGGATTTTGCGTCGGCTATGGAGAAGCTGTTCCAACAATTCGACTACCGGTTCTGGTGTGTCGGCGTGATAACAGGTGCCGGACGGCAAACGCTGATATTGAATGCAATGACCCGTACCGAAGGTGTGTTGAAAGACTTGTTTCATGATGTTGCCCTCAAAAAAACGGAAACATCACGAATCCCCAGCGGGAATAGGACATTCCCGTTTGGGTGGATAAAAAATGAGCGCCAAGTCGTTGACCGGGCTATCTCAGGCTTTTAAGAATTACGAAATTCGAAATGCGCGTCTGAACAACGCGCGCTTTTTGTTTAAGATTTGTTTTCCAGTGCTGTTTTTCCCAAGGCTTGCAACGCCACGGGAATCAACTGATCCAAATTTTCCCAATCGATACTGCCGCCATTGGCTTCGCCTTGTTGATAGGCTTCAACCAATCCCCGGCAAACCCGCATGGCTGCTTGTTCTTTCTTCAATTGCCGTACCGAGTGATCCGGTTTCGGCCATTGTTCAACAGCAACACATTCCCAGAGCAGGCTTTCATCGCCGGATTCATGGTATTCATCGGACAATAAAGGCATGGCGGCGGTGTCATCCCAAATCGTGGCGTCATTGAATGCCTGTTCGGCAATTTGTTGTGCCGCTTCGGGACTGTCCGCGGTGATACCAACTGAAACCCGGTGCACATAGTCGATTTCGTAGGACACTACGAAACGGCGATTCATGCCTTCCGGCGTGACATTGGCTAAGGCTGGTTCTTCGACTGGCGATTCGGTTTCCACCGATTCACCATCTATCAATGCGCTTTCATAAGGCTCGATCTCCTTGTTGCAGTCCGGGCAGCGATCATTGCAGCCGCAATCCCAACCATCCTCCATTCGGTTTGGCAGTAGGGGCAGCGGTACTGATTCAGGTAGCGAACCGTGCTGTTTTCGGCAGCGGTTGTGCCAACGCTGGGTTGGTTGATTGTTTTCATGGTCATGTCCTCCAAAAAACGCAGGAACGACCACCCGGCAGGATGAGGTTCCCGCAGGGTTAAAATAGCTGCTCAAAGCCAATAATCGGCTCATACAGCGGGATTGAATTTACGAAAAAATCGGTATATTGTGGCTAAATCCTATTAAAAAGCAGAGAAATAGCCATGTTTGATGATATTTTGCGCATTTTTGATTTCCTCAGTCCGAAGCGGACAGAGGAGCTGATTCCACCGAGAAAACCGATGGCTATTCCAGTCGACGAACCACTTAAAGTCGTTCGACATTGCCAACAAATTTTCCAAAACCTGGATGTTTTGGAAGCCGACGTGCTCAAGCGGGTTGATAATCCTGAACAAGCCTGGCCGTTTCTAAACAAGATTCGACAAATTCGCCGTGAAACCCAGAACGACTTGTTGTCGTTATTGCCCGAAGGCAGCTGGGTATTTGCCGATGAATCCAGTCAAAACGAGATCCCGGTTCGCCGTATTAATACGGCAACCGGAACCACGCTGAGGGTATTCAATGGCGGGCTTGCTGATTAGCTGGCAACGCCGCGTTGGCGTTACGTTTCAGCGCTTCCCGCAATTGGAATACCTGTTGGGCAGTTTTAGCGGATTTGTCGTCCACCATAACTGATATGGTCGCTTTTTTTGAACGTCGCCGGGGTTTAACTTCGGCTTCGTCCGCAACAATCACTGGTTTGATTTTCAATAATTCCCGTTCCAGTTTGGCGATTTCAATATCTGCCTCGTAGAGTTTGATTGTTTTCTGTTTGGCTTGATATTGAAGCTCCAATCGCTCCAGTTCGCGATTTGTTTCACGATTGCGACTCTGAATTTCCTGGCGCACCGAATCCGATATTGCCAACCAATCCACGTTCTCGCGGCCACGCGGCATGATCACCGGTAGTCGGTTTCTAACCGACAGCTTTCGCTGTACTCGATAGCGCTGAAAAGCCAGTGTGCTTTGTTTCAACACGATCAGTAGTTGCAAAGTTGTCGCCCAAATCACCCGCAAGGCGAGGATAAACATAGCCAGTAGGATGGCGCCGAAAATAAAGTTCATTGAAGTTCTCCTTTAATAAATTTAAGAAAACACTTCGAATGAACAGCGCCCGGCCGGGCGATGGTCGCCCGAAGCGGGTTTAGAATTTGCAGGGGTCATCCACTGCGTTTTACATCGGGCTTAACGCACCCGACACGATCAAGGGATCACCTTGCTCGCCGCCTAATGACGGAACGCCGACCGAAGTCGGATTCAGCCTTCTGGAAAGAACGCATGAAATGTCTGTTTGTCGAATGGACTCGTTGTGTGACAAGCACATTCGGCAAACTGCGGATTCAATCAGCTACTCATAGCCACAACCCAAGGCGTTGAGCCAAGGATTGGGCTACGGATAACAGACTGCGATTTACGCCAACAACACCGATTTCGAGAGATCGAACAATTGTGCTCTCAGCTCTGAAAGATCTTTAATGGTGATGGCAATCGGGAACAGATGACTCACATCCAGTCCCAAGCCGATACCTACCGTTTCAATACCGCTATCCCGGCAGCGCTGCAAAAGTTCCAGCGTACTCAAGGTATCGTTGGGTTGACCATCGGTCATCACCATCAACACCTTGCGCGGTTCCCTGCAACGCAACAGCGACGCAGCACCAAACCAAATCGCTTCGGTCATTGGTGTACTGCCGGCGGCGGCTACCGAAAAGGCACCGGTTCGGGAATTGACGCGTTGGTCATGATCTAGCAAGCGAAACACCGAGTCATCTTGATGACCTGGAAACGCTGTGACGCCAGGATTGACTCCGGGTATACCTTCAAAGGCCAACGCCAGTGCCAAGGTCGCTTCCAATGCAATCGGCATTCGCGATCCAATCGGTTGGCCTTGGCTATCAGTCACTTGGTAACCCATACTTTCGGATTTATCGAGTAACAGATGTATCGCCGTATTGGGTGCCGATTTGGCCTGCTTGCGTTGAAACAGCTTGGTTTCGCCGAGTGGTAAACGGTGTAAACGCTTGCCATCCATCCGCCGTCCACGACAGGCGTGTTGCGAGCGGTCGAGAGTTTGCGATTGCACCAGGCCTTGCAACGCGGCACGGATTTTTCCCGATTCGCTTTGCACCTTACGTAGCAAAAACGCACCGGCCCGGTCATCCCAAGGTGGCTCGTAGCCACTGGGCATCAGCAGTTCCGATACATTTTCCGCAGCCAACGATAACGCCGATTTCAGAGATTCGAATAAATCCTCCTCGATGTCACCGTCTCCGGCGGACAACAGGGTTTGCAAGACGCCCATCGGATCGTCGATCTCCGTGTGTTCTTCATTCTCATCTTGCGGTTCGGATGAACCGCCGTCGGCTGGTGTTGCCGAATCATCGTCAATATTTTCCAGATTCGAATCATCGTTACCACCGGATTCTGAAGACTGTTCGTCGTCATTATCTGCAGGTAAACGCTGATCGTGTTCCATATCATCCTCGGATTCCGAGCCGTTCGAATCGTCCAAATCTGCTGATACAGCGGCCTGATCGGTATCATCCGGTTCAGGCGGTGTGTCCTCATCTGCCGCTGGCTGCGCCTGATTACGCTGCCGTTGTTGCTCGAACTCCTGCTCAATCATGGTCAGGATGCGATCGGTCAATTGCAGGCAATCGAATTCCGATTGCAAACCTTCCGGTACTTCCGACAACAAGCCTTTCAGCCGCGTGACGGCACCTTTCGGATATTTCGCTTTCAATGCCACTTCGGTTTGCTCAACCAAAGGCAATAAGGCCGTTTGACCCAACACTCTGGCACGCAAACTTTTCAACACGAAGCTGTAGAGAATATTGGCCGGATGATCATCGATACTGCTGGCCACAAAGTCGCCTTTGACAATCATCTTTTCAATCACCGTGCGTATCGTCAGCCGCGTACCCGGAAAGTCCTTGGCCAGTTCGTGTTCGATGCGGACATCTTCAATCGCGCCGGATAAGCGCCGACGTAAGACTGAGTTGCCATAACGCAAACTGAAATCCGAATAACGAATATGCGCCGCTTCATGCGCCAACACGCCCCAGGCGACATCCTGATAATCCGGATCATCGCCCTCATAGGCCGGCAGTTGAATCGACTTCCCGTCGGTATAGGCTTGATCGCCACCGACGCTGACTTTAATGCCAAAGCGATTGCCGATGGCCGCCGCGACAATGGGGAACGCGTTGTGTAAGGTTCTATTTTTCATGGTGTGCTCCTAAATAAAGGGCAAACCATGACCCCATCGGGACATGAATTTGCCCCAGTGGGTGAAGTGTTAAATGGCGTTAAATCAGAACCAGTAATCCTGGTCAGAATCGTCCTCCTCGTCATTGCTTCCTGCAGTCACCGTTTCAGGTGTTGCTGAATGCTCCGAGTGGTTGGATTCATCTGCAAAGTTACCGGTTTCCAGTTTGGCCTGGCTTTTATCCAACAAGACCTCAAGCGCCCAGTCATCGGCCGCCAATTCCGCTTCGAGTTCATCGTCGAAGATGCCGTCAAACAGATCGGTAAAATCGGGACTGTCTGAAGCTGTTTCAGCGATGACTGGTGTTGGTTCGGTTACGACTGTTGTTGCTGTTGGTGCCGCTGGTGGCTCAAATTCCAAGGTTTCATCAACGTCCGTCTCTTCAACAACGGGTGTTTGAATAACCAACAATCCTTCACCGTGCCGCCGGGTTTTATCCGGATCGGACAACAGCATGGCTGTGGCCAGAATTTCCTGCAAAATGCTGCCCTCAATGGCTCCTTTGTTGGGAATTCTCGCCAGTAGATCGTCTATGGTGCTGACCACCGGTGCGACCCGATGATCCAGAAAACCCAAACCATCGAGTTTATCCCGCATGCGGCGAATCGGCCGTAACGCATTACGCGTTACTTGCTCCTTGCCGAGTAACGATTGCTCGACCAGCAAGTTGGCGTCTACCGCGATTTCATGGAACATCTGTTCGCTCAACGAACCGATTTTGCTGTCCAGACGCGCAACATCCGCCGGTGGCAAGCTATCGGGTAAACCAACGCTGACCACCAGAAAATCAAACGACAACCGCGTCGAGACAAACTCCACTGAATCCACCGCTTGCTCGATGATGCCGGCAAATTCCGGATGGCGAACCACCCAGTCAGTGACCGCCGCATCATAACCGGCAATAAACTCGGTTTTAGCCGCAGCAAAATCCAGGGCTATTCGCTCCAGCTCTGAGGTAATACTGGCAGCGGACTCAATCGGCACGGCAAAGCCACCCAGAAAGCGGGTGCCAACGCGCAGACAAATGCGTTCGGCTTCCTTCTTCAGGCGGTTGAATACCGTCAACTTATCGGGATCGAGCAAACGTTTTGACCCTAAGCTGGCTAAGTCCTCCGGCGGCAATTTGCTACCGTCGGCCAGCACCAGGTCTTCTTTTTTCAGTTTCTTGCGAGCGCCATAAATATTGGCGTCCACTTTTACCAAGACCACGCGGTCTAAGATGATTTGAGTTTCATGCGACATGGGAACCTCCTAAAATGAGGGGCGCACCCATCCCCGCTGGGGCCGATGTGCCCCTGACGGGTTAAATAAAAAATTACAATACTGTTAAAACCAGCAGTCGTCCGTGTCGGACATAGCCGCTGCCAGATTTAATCGGGGTTTGAGTAAGCCTAAGACTTCTGCGGTGTCCCGAATGCTGTCCAGGTCGGTGCCGAAAAATGCCAGCACGTCCTGTTCAGCTTTCAGATCGACCGAGAGATCTCGGGCAGTTTCGGTGGCAATATCAATCTCCACGCCTTTGAAGCTTTTTGCTTTCAGCGCTAGTAAAAACAGCCAAGGCAAAACGCCATGCACTGATTTGATCTGCCCACTGAGTTCAAAGGTTTCGGCATCGAGGGTGGCATCAATGAATTGTTGCCAGCCATCCCAGTCCTGTTCAGGCTTAGATTGCTGATCCGATACGGATTGAATACCGCCGATCAGTCGCCTGACCTCGATACCCAATTCCACACGGATAGACTGTTTTGCATGGCAATCAACAGTCCAATACAGTGCTTCGACGGGCGGTGCTGGCACAGACACGGTATTTGCATCAGGTTTAGGCATTTGTGATGGAGTTGCCGGAGTCGTACCCGGAAACACCACATTGCCGTTTACATCAATATCCACTTCGCCGACCAACACATAGCTCTTGGCTTGTTTTTGCTGTTCAATGTCGAACTGCTTAACGCCGTATCGGTTACTAACGCCCGGCAAACTATCTGCCGTTTTCCCCCAACGCGTCGTTATTGATCCATCCGAATTACTCCTGATTGCCCAGTCCTTGGAACTGCCGTTACTGTTACGATGACGATAGAGATTCCAGGCGGCCATGCTTAAACCGTCCAGTCATCGCCAAACACATCCTTGGCGATGCGATGAATCGCTTCGCGTTCGGCGGGTTCAGCCCGAAAGGTCAATGTCCGATCCAGCGAATAGGCCAAGGCATTAGGCGCACTTTTGAAAGTGGCGACCAACGAGGCCCAGCGCACTAAACCGCGGGTCGATAGGGTCACCGACAACATGCCACCGCCATCCGCACCGCCGATGAAGACTTTACGAATCTGATTGGCGACTTTGATCATGCTTTCGCGTACCGTTTCCGGCATACTTGGCACTACATCGGCCAACAGCTTCATTTCGTCTTCGGGTTCGGGGTAACCGACTTCCATCAAACGAAACCGATCCAGAAAAGCGAGGTTTTGCCGTAATACCCCTTGGTACAAGCCCGACTGATCGCCGCTGCCGGCACTATTGCCGGTGGCCACCAAACGGAATTTAGGATGAGGGGTAATCACAGCGCCGGTTTGCGGAATTGTTAGAGGTTTCCCTTCAACAATTTCATTCAAGCCAATCAGTTCGGCCGGATCGATGGCATCGATTTCGTTGATCAACAGCACATGGCCTAAGCGAACCGCCAGGGTCAACTGACCGTCGATCCACTTCATCGCGCCGCCGTCTACCAGCATGTATTGACCCAGCAGATCATTGAGTTCTAAGCGACCGTGACCGGTGACTGAATGCACGCCCCAATTAAGACGCGCCGCAACTTGCTCCAATAGCGAGGTTTTTCCGGAACCGGTGGGGCCGGTCAGGTATAAACCGTCGCCATTGTGTGCGCCTAAAAACGCCAACACATCGCGCAAGTGATCCTTGCGAAACACATACGGCTTTTGCGCCGGGACATAGGCGTTTTGGCAGGGTGTAAACCCTTCCACTTTCATGGTGGCCGGTGCAGGTATGCCGAAGGTATCGGCAATGGAATAAGATTGATACATGGTGAGCTCCTTATGCTTGGGTTAAACCCGGAACACGAGACACACCATTCCCCTGACGGGTAGTGTGTCCCCGTCGGGGTGAGATAATTTCCTGGCTAGCCAGGGGTTTGGTCCGTTGAACGATAAAAGCTTAAAGCGGTGTCAAAACTACCTTTAGCGAGGCATCGATACTGAAATTCGTAGCACCTTCGCCAATTCCGCGCGGGCGAGGATTTCCTCGTCCATAAAGCGCAAAATTCGGTGAATGTCGGCTTTGAAATCCGGATCTCGGGTTTGACCGAGCATTTGCCGAACCACACACTGCTTATGTCTAATCTCGTCAACACTGGCCGTTTCCAACCAGCAAAACAGGCATTTCCAAAAGTCTTTATTCATAGCGAACCTCCTTTGTTGATAAGGGGCCACCATGACCCGCTAGGGTGATGAACCCCGACGGGACTGCAAACCAGGCTTGACGCACCTGGCACATGAAAGCGATTCACCTTCATGCCGCTTAACAGCGGAACGCCGGTTTACACCGGAGTCAGCGTGTTTCCAAAGAAACAGCCAAACTGTTTTTGAGCAAAATTCTCCTCACTGGTATCAAATTCCAAACTCAGAACCAGAAATCAGCACCGACCATCTCTTTCAACGCATCCGCGTCGAAAGGCACTTCCGCCAGCCTGCCGGAGTCATCCCGACAAGTAATGCGGACTCGGCTGGACGGTTGTTTTCGGTAAGTGTCGAGCATCGCTTCGGTGATATCCGGCAGTAAAGCCTTCATCACCGCTTTGTAATCAACACTGCCTTGGATCTGAAAGCGACTGACACGTAAACCTGAATGCTCGGCGGCCATGAAATCCCCCATCAACAACACCAAGGTTTGCTCGATGTCGAATTGAGTGGCTTCCAGGGCTTTGAGCTGGGCTTTCAGGTCATCGATCTTTAACGCCTGGCTGCGAAAATTCGCCGCCAATTGCTGCCATTGCAGTTCGGCATGGCCTTTAGGTAGATAAAGATCGCGGTCAGGATTTTTTTCGGGTTCCTGTCGCTGTTTGACGTTCAACCAGAATTCCATGGCGGTATCGACGAGCCGGTTTAAAAAGACTTCATCCCGCTCGATCTCAAACTCCACATCCTGACCTTGGTGATAGAAGTACAAAAAGCCGCGCTGCGCATCCGCCACCAGCATTTGCTGTTGCACCTGGCACCAGTAAAGTTGATAGGCTTCAGACTGTTCGCGGTTCAGCACCACATCCAGAAAAGTCGTTTCGTGCGGGCATTTGATTTCGACCGGTTCGTTGTTTTCCGACAAACCATCGAAGGACGCTCGCATTAGCGAATACCAATCTGATTCGCCGCAGAGGGGCAGCAGCATTACATCGTGTTTATCTTCAAAGCGCTGTAAGGCTTCAGGTTCTTGCTCGATACCTACTCGGATCAACGGATTGTTGTCCAGGCTTTGTTCCAGCACCAGACCTGTCTTTTCCGCCCATAACCGCCAAGGGGTTTTGTGCGGTGATCGATTCATGATGATCGCCGCCTCACTGGCACTAACCCCTTGTGAACGCCATAACCGCCATTCGGGTGATCGCTGAGAGAGATTGATGACTTTCATCACCGGTGCTCCAGCAATTGGATATGGCAGCCTAGGCGCAGTGTCGACACGCCGCGTTTGATGAGTTGGTTTTCACAGCGCCGGGCCCAGTGATAGTCTGCAAACAGCAGCAACACGAGATCGGGGGTCGGCATGACCAAACCGCCATAGCTTTCGACCAGGCTTTGCAGTTCCGGCTTGGTAGGTGCTTGGATTTCATGGGCAGGATTGCCCGGACTCCAGTTGCGCTCCAGGTAACCACGGCCATGCCGGCGAATCACCGTCGGTGAATCGTAGCGATGCCAGTCGGTATGACACGATATGCGGTTGGATGATTGATCAATGGCATTCATGACATCTCCTCTAAAACAAAAAGGGCGTCATGAATTTCACCCCAAGGGCGATTCAGGACGCCCTGGTAGGGTTGAAAATAATTACCGGCAGTTTACCGGCGGTTGATAGTTAAAATTGCTATGACTGACGTGCCGATCCCAAGGTCTCGCGAGCCTTGTTCAAAGCCTCCGAAGCCGGATCATGAGCGGGTGGCATGCCAGAAGCATCTATTGGCTGATGATTGACATCAGCCTGAGTCGATGCCGCCTTAGCAACGGCTGAGGCTTTATCCAGTTCAGCAATGGCATAGGTTAAATCCAGCCCCACAAACTTGTTATTGGCATAGTCGTAGGCGGCTTTCCAGGCGCCGGCAAGTGCTGTGCGTCTAACCAGTTCACTGACCGCTTTTTGCACCTTGGGCGGTATCATGGATAAATCAATCACCCGCAGTGGTTCGACGCTGCCGACAATCGCATCATCGATAACGTCCGCTTCGTCGATACGACTGGCAGTGCCGTTAATCACGCTGCTGTCATTCATGTCGTCGATGCTTTTGCCATCCATTTCCTCGGCGGCGTATCCGCATTCCTCCGGAAAGGCGGCCCGTAGCGAAGCCGCTTTACCACACTTGGCCAGCTGACCTTTAGGTCGTTTGATCCACATGGCCGTTGGCACTTGTGAGTTTTTGCCGCCAGCGGTGCTGTAAGCTTCTTGCCAATACACTTCCTCGGTGAATGCACAGCGCTTGCCGCCGACAATCCGATACACCGTGACCGCCACCCATTCCGGGAACGTTACGGTGACATTGGATTCTTGCCATTGGTCGTTGTCGTCCTTGTATCGCCCGGTGAACGTTCTGGTCACATCCTGGCCCCAAACCGGTCTATCCATCCCAGCCCAAAGGCCGGTTCTGGATGCCGTGGTCTGGATTTCCATGATGGACGGCCAGACGGTTTCGACGTTGCGACCCAAGGCGGCACTCCACATCGGCACCACATGGACTGGTTTTTTGAAAATATCCAGCTTGCGGGCCTTGCAGTAATCCAGCGCCATCATGATGGCTTCCGGGGTTTTAGCGGTTGGGAACGTCACGTCGGTGAGGACTTTCCAGGACTGCTCCGAAATGCCATAGACCTGATTTACATCAATGGGCATTGGTAGATTGCGGGTTTTTACAGGATTATTGCGAGGTTGATTGCTCATAGCGTGTCTCCTTAAAAAAATAGAGGACGCAATGCCCCAACTGGGGAGTGACGTCCCCATCGGGTGAAACACCTAAACAGCGGATGCTGCCAGGCGGGTAAATTAAAGATCAATCTGAATAGCGGGTAACCATTCCGAAGTACTACTCAGAAAAACGGAATGTCATCGAAGTCCTCATCCAAACCTGCATCATTAGCCGCAGTAGGCGGGGTAGGGGACTGACTGGAGTGACGAGGTGCGCCGTTTTCATTAGCATGGTCCAGCATCTGTAACTCACGGACAACCACTTTCGTGCGGTAACGTTTTTCGCCGTTTTTATCCCATTGCTGGGTGCGAAGACTGCCTTCCACATAGATCTTGCTGCCTTTTTTCAGATATTCGCCGGCGGTATCGGCCAGTTTTTTGAAAAACACCAACCGATGCCACTCGGTGTGTTCCTGTTTGGCTTTAGCTTGGTCCTTCCAGACTTCACTGGTGGCCAAACGGACTGCCACCACCTTGCCGCCGTTATTGGGCAAATACCGAATATCCGGATCAGCGCCGAGACGGCCTAATAAAATAACTTTATTCACACCACGACTTGCCATGATGACTACCTCCAATCGGCCGCGCCCGACAAAAAGAAATAAACCCATCTGCGCGGCGATGAGTTGGGTTCCGGAGGCATACACCCTGGCTAGGGAATAGGCTTTCCCAGGAACAGGGTTGAAAAACGAAAACACATCAGGCTTGACGCACCTGACTCGTCGATGAAAACCATCGACGCCGCTTAAAAACGGAACGCCGGCCGAAACCGGATCAAGCTATCTGGAAAGACAGCATGAAGTGTGGGGAAGTGTTGCTGGCAAAATATAAATGCCCAGAAAGATTGGGTAGGCTGCGGCCAATAACACTTGGCGCCATTGAAGCAGAAATGTTTTGGCGTGAGCGTGCAGCTAATGTTGAATTCACCATTAGCTGAACGAGGGATGAAAAAATCTTCGATTACTATCGGAGGCCATCCCTCACACTCATCAAGGAAAGCAAATGGCTGAAACTTCCGCCCCAGTAAAACCGGCTCGACTTGAAATAAGCCGCCCCGTATTCGAACGCACCTTCAAGATCAATAGCGAACAGGCGATTCGGGTCATACGCAAAAGTTATGACAGGCTGATCAAGTCGCTGTATGCGATCGATGTGATTTTGCGCATCGTCGGCCAGGAACAAGCCATTGATGAAATCGAGGCTATCGTCAGCACGATGATTGCCGATTGTGCCGAGCACCTTCAGCAGGAAAAAGCCCGCCTGGAAAAATTGAAAACCGACAATGGGATAGTCGAAACGCCGACCTACACTCATCCGACCGAATTCGTAGCCAAGATCGCCTCGCCACAGATTGCCCAGTTTGTTGAACTGATCCACTTGTTGGATCAACTGATGATTGTCATGGACACCTTGTGGCTTTGCCAGGTCATCGACAATAAGCACTGCGTGGAAGCCCGGTATCATTGGCAGCAACGCTTACAGCGTTTGGCTAACCGGATTGTCACGATAGAACGGCAGGCGCATCGGGCGGCTTATGCGCAGGGATATGGGGAAGATGTAAGGATTGCTCGCGAAGAATCCGGGCTGCAGGATGAGCCGGAAACCATTGCTGAAGACGAAGCAATTGCTGATGAAATTGACCCAACTAAACAAATAGATGGCGTTAAGCTATTGTAGTAGCTAGATTTTGACAGCCGATTTCTACCCCTGAAGCTATCCTAATTTTAGGAAGACTAAATTCATCCCCCTCATATTGAAATCAGAAAAAAACTCCCCGACCAGCGCGGGGGGGGCAGCGGCAGGATTACCGAAATCGATAAGCTGTCCAATATCATCAAAGCCTTTAACGACTTGTTCGGCAATATCGAATGGAAGGATGGCGACAAGATTCGCAAGGTGATTACCGAGGAAATTCCGAATCGGGTTTCTCGGGATAAGGCTTATCAAAACGCGATGGTAAATACGCCGTCCACTGCCCGAATGGAACATGATAAGGCTCTCAATAGAGTAATTTTAGAGCTGTTGGCCGATCATACCGAATTGTTTAAGCAATTTAGTGATAATCCAAATTTTAAACGCTGGTTGGCCGATACTGTATTTGATGTGACATATAAGCCTAGTTTGACAGAAAATACTGTCTCTCAGAGACAGTGATTATGGTGAGGGGGTATTTTGATTACCTTCTTCCTCATCATATCCTTCAGCTTTCCATCGAAGCGCCGTCATAACGGCATGGTAAATATTGAAAATGAATGATTTAAGTTGAATAAGCAGATAAAAATATCCAGTAAATAATAGAATATAGGACATTTTTACTAAAACTGGTTTTAAGAGTGGTATGCAATCAAAGTAAGAAACCGCCAATGCCACTAGGCCGCCCTGATGACCAAACATGATTATTAACAAACAGAAAAAAGCGAAGGCAATATAATAAATTAATACTCTTAGAAAAATAAAGTAGTTATGTTTTAAAGTAGATAGGCCGCTTTCTGGATGCCTGATTTCAGACATTTTAATAGAAAGTGCTGGCTGAGATATGGTTGCAAATATTGTGAACCCAGAAACTAAGAATCCAAGTGTGCTGAGAGAAACAGAAAGACCTGTGTCTGATGACTTTCTGACTAACTCTAGCAATTCGTTAATCGGTGTTTTTGTTAAATATGCATTTAAAATTAGCAGCGTAGCCACTGCTAAGGTTGTTAAATCGTTAAATCTGCTAGAAGGTATTTTTCTGGATTCGATATACACGTCCCATAAGCTTTTTTCCTTCGTCAGGTCTTTGGGGTCAAAGTCTGTATTTACCATCAGAACAACCTCTGCATTAGCAGTCCAATAATATTTCTCGCTTTTGGTGAGGTTTCAGGCATTTTCACCAATCCGTCGTCCACTAATCCAAGAAAAGACTGATAAAGTTCTTTTGCTGCTTGGTTTGGCTTTGAGCTCAAGTTTTCCAACGGTTTTCTTAATTGAAATTTTTCATTATTGCCACTCAATATGTCACCATCTATGTCAATTCCGCTAAGCTTGACCGATTGATTTCCTTGTTCTGTTGCCTCTGATATTTCCTGGATTGCATTATCCTTGTTCAGACCCTGTGAATTGGCGTGTCTGACTACTGAAGTCTTACTTCCAATTTTGTCTTTTCTTTTTTGTAATTCGTCAAAAAAAGGATCGTTGTCGTTTTCATCATTCCTATCTGAAAGAGTAATTTCAATTGACTTGAGTACGTCGTATTTTTTTAAGAACTCTTCAATACTATCTTCCGATGTTAAAGGTATTAACTCTAGCGTTGGTCTTGGTGTTTCGATGTAAAGAGATTTTTTTGTGATGCTCTTTCCATCACTCTTGAGTCTTTCATACTCACTTTTTATATGCTGTTCATGCTTAAAACTAAGGAAGTTTAGTAGAGTGGAACGGAACGACTCTTTTGATGGTGCATCTTTTGTCTCTTTGACATATATTAATCGGTGGTTATTTAGAATGAGCAGGAAAAGAGCTGATGGAGATGAACGCATATACTCATTGTCTTTAATAAGTCCTTTTCCATTTTCGAATATTTGCTCTCGCTCCAATGTCGTATCTTTAATAAAGCGGCCAGCTATGCCAATAACTTGCTCGTGCTCATTATTAAGTAAAACGACTGGAGATACGTCGTAAAAGAAATAACTTGTTTTGTCGTAGCTTCTGACAAGTGAATTATCAATAAAAGCAGGTAACACTATTTCTTCAGCTAAATCAAGCAATACCTTTTTATCTCCAAATCGACAAATAAGATTTCCCATTTCCATGTTAAGCGACTTGTCTGCCATTCCTCATATCTCCGAAATTTACTGTACGGCTATTATCATGTGGTTTAATGGTTCAAGGCTAGACTACTTTTGCTCTGAAGGGGGCCCGGTATCCAATTGATGCAAGCAATGCCGAACTTTGTCTGTAAACATGTATTCCAAAGTCCTAAAAATCGTAGCTAATTCACTAATTTTGACTAGATTTCTTTTCTTCAATCACTTTTTGAAAATTGACGTATGAACAAATCCGAACTCACCGAAGCCATCGCCAGCCACGCCAACCTAACCAAAGCCGATGCCGGCCGCGCATTGGATGGCATTACCCAATCTATACAATCAGCTCTCAAATCGGGTGATTCAGTAGCACTGGTGGGCTTTGGTACTTTTGAAGTGAAAGAGCGCGCCGAACGTACAGGTCGCAATCCACAAACCGGCGCTGCGATTACGATTGCCGCCGCTAAACTGCCATCCTTCAAAGCCGGCAAAGGCCTGAAGGACGCGGTTCAGTAAGTTTTAGGCCGCTCATTGCAGCCCCATGCCCCAGCCTTCCAACTCCGATTGCCGTTTGACCGTGGGCACGTCCAATTCGGTCATCCGGCCTTGGGTGCGGGTTAAGGTATCTTGGCGTGTGGTCGTGGTGGCGCCGTATTTTTGTGGATTGAGCCGACTGCCAGTACCGGTCAGTTGATCGAGATTGAGCATGGAGGCTGCATTGGCGTCTGTCGGTAAATGCCCGGTCTGCGCGAGAATGCCCAGCCATTCGTCCAGATTGACCTGAGTCCAATCGACCCGATCCCCCCCTGCGTCAAAATAGTTGTCGCCTCAAATTTTTAGAGCCCTTTAAATTTGAGATAAAAATGATTACCCCGAAAAAGCAGTATTCTGACGAGTTCAGAGAGCAAGCCCTGGCAAAAGTCTACAAT
>Ga0207952_1000789_pt1 | contig 18798 bp, 23 predicted proteins | sample SubbioR12Aug_8Ca_FD_184831 | JGI IMG/M metagenome (GOLD analysis project Ga0207952, IMG submission 184831) | Serpentinite rock and fluid subsurface biosphere microbial communities from McLaughlin Reserve, California, USA - CR12Aug_8Ca (SPAdes) | ecosystem: Environmental > Terrestrial > Deep...
TCTCGTGCACCAACGGCCGCATAGAAGATCTGCGTGCCGCCGCCGAGATCGCGCGCGGCCGCAAGGTCGCGTCGAATGTTTCCGCCATGGTCGTGCCGGGTTCTGGTCTGGTGAAGGCCGAGGCCGAGAAGGAAGGCCTCGACAAGATCTTCCTCGAGGCGGGCTTCGAGTGGCGCATCCAGGGCTGCTCGATGTGCCTGGCCATGAACGCCGACCGGCTCGATCCCGGCCAGCGTTGCGCCTCGACATCGAACCGCAACTTCGAGGGCCGTCAGGGCCGCGGTGGCCGCACGCATCTGGTGAGCCCGGCAATGGCGGCGGCGGCGGCCATCAAGGGAACCTTGGCCGACGTCCGCGACTTCCAGTAGACATCAGCGCATCTGCAAGATCGCGGGCGGTGCAGCAATGCACCGCCCGTTTTCTTTTCCAGGCGGGAAGATGCATGGGCCTTGTGGTAGGCTTGGCCGGCTTACTGTCAGGGAGAGCCCGCGATGAGCGTTCCGAATTCAGGTCCCGCCGCCCCGCCGCCGCCCGTCTGGGACGCCCATCCGGCGGGGGCCGCCCAGATCGCCTACGGCGGGTTCTGGATTCGCCTCGTCGCCTACATCATCGACGCCATCCTTCTCAGCATCGCCTACGGCATCGCGGGGTCGGTGCTGGGCTTCAATGTCTTTGCGACCGACATCGAGCACTACAGCCCGTCGGCAAATCTCATTTCTCTGCTGGTCGGCTGGCTCTATTTCGCCCTCCTCGAGAGCTCCGAGCGCGGCGCCACGGTCGGCAAAATGGCGATGGGGCTCCGGGTCGTGACCGACAAGGGCGAGCGGCTAAGCTTCCTGAACGCCACAGGGCGCTACTTCGCGAAGATCATCTCGGCGATCATCCTGTGCATCGGCTTCATCATGATCGCCTTCACCGACCGCAAGCGCGGCCTGCACGACATGATCGCCGGAACCCTGGTCATCAAAACCCGCTGAATCGGCCTCCTTCGGCCCCCGCTTGACCCGGGGGCCGAAAGCCCGTTTATTCCGGCGTTTCGCAAGGGGATCCCATGGAGAAATTCACGACGCTCCGCGGCGTCGCAGCACCGCTGCCGATGGTCAATGTCGACACCGACATGATCATCCCGAAGCAGTTCCTGAAGACCATCAAGCGCACCGGCTTGAAGGAAGGACTGTTCTACGAGATGCGCTGGACGGCCGACGGCCAGAAGAAGGATTTCATCCTTGACCAGCCGGCCTATCAGAACGCCAAGATCCTGGTCGCCGGTCCCAACTTCGGCTGCGGCTCGAGCCGCGAGCATGCCCCCTGGGCGCTGCTCGATTTCGGCATCCGCTGCATCATCTCCGAGGATTTCGCGGACATCTTCTACAACAACTGCTTCAAGAACGGCATCCTGCCGATCAAGGTCTCCAAGGAGATCATCGCCAAGCTGATGGACGACGCAAGCCGCGGCTCCAACGCCATCATCGAGATCGACCTCGAGAAGCAGGAGATCAAGGGCCCGGATGGCGGCACGGTCCATTTCGAGATCGACGCCTTCCGCAAGAAGTGCCTGATGGAAGGCCTCGACGACATCGGCCTCACCCTCGAGAAGAAGGCCGACATCGACTCCTTCGAGAGCCGCCAGAAGGACTCCCAGCCCTGGCTCCACACCGCGGCCTGAGATACCGCACTGACATACCGCACAGTGTCATCCCGAGCGAAGCGAGGGACCTTTCCACGGTCTGAGTAAAGGTCCCTCGCTTCGCTCGGGATGACACCGGTTTGTGATCTACTAACAATCAATCAACGGAAGACCTGACAACATGGCGTCCAACCGCAATCTGCTGGTGCTGCCGGGCGATGGCATCGGCCCCGAAGTGATGAACGAAGTCCGCAAGATCATCGCCTGGATGGGCAAGAAGCGCGCGGTTGGTTTCGACATCAAGGAAGACCTCGTGGGCGGCGCCGCTCTCGACAAGCACGGCGTGCCGCTCTCCGACGACGCCATGAAGACGGCGCTCGAGGCCGACGCCGTTCTGTTCGGCTCGGTCGGCGGCCCGAAATGGGACACAGCCGACTTCAGCAAGAAGCCCGAGCGTGGCCTCTTGCGGCTGCGCAAGGAGATGGACCTGTTCGCCAACCTGCGCCCGGCCAAGGTGTTCGATGCCCTGGTCGATGCCAGCTCGCTGAAGCCCGAGATCGTCAAAGGTCTCGACATCATGATCATCCGCGAGCTGACGAGCGGCGTCTATTTCGGCGAGCCGCGCGGCCGCCATACCAACGCCCAGGGCGAGGTCGAGGCTTTCGACACCCAGCGCTACACGGCACCCGAGATCCGCCGCGTCTGCGCCGTCGCCTTCGAGCTGGCGCGCAAGCGCAAGAACAAGGTGCTGTCGGCAGAAAAGGCCAACGTCATGCACACCGGCGTGCTGTGGCGCGAGGAAGCGACCAAGCTGCACAAGGAGAAGTACGCCGACGTGGCGCTCTCACACATGTATGCCGACGCGCTCGCCATGCAGCTCCTGCGCTCGCCCAAGGAATTCGACGTGATCGTCACCGACAACCTGTTCGGCGACATCCTCTCCGACGAAGCCTCGATGCTGACGGGTTCGCTCGGTCTGCTGCCCTCGGCCTCGCTCGGTGCGCCTGACGCCACCGGCCGGCGCAAGGCGCTGTACGAACCCATCCACGGCAGCGCCCCCGATATCGCGGGCAAGGGCCTCGCCAATCCGATCGCCCAGACTCTCTCCTACGCCATGATGCTTCGCTACTCGTTCGACCTCGGCAACGAGGCCGACCTGGTCGAGAAGGCGGTCGAGAACGTCCTGGCGGCAGGCTACCGCACCGGCGACCTGCTGGTCGGCGGCAAGACCGACGGCATCAAGAAGGTCGGCACCCAGGAAATGGGCGACGCCATCGTCAAGGAACTCGACCGGCTGGTCTGAGCGGCTTAGCGCAGGATCGAGCCCAGGACTCCTCGCAGCACGGCGCCGCCGACGCTGGCGCCGATGTTGCCCGCCCTGCCCTTGCCAAAAATAGCCTTGGCCGCCTCGCGCGCGGCGACGGTGGCCATGCTGCGGCCGGCCGCCTTGGCCACGGTCACACCGATCGAGTCGCGCTGACGGCCGGCGGGAGCCTTCGGTGTCGGAGCGGGCGCCGGCGGCTGCGCCTTCTTGAGTCGGGGTTCGGCGCGCGGCTTCGTTTCAAGAGGAGGCGCATCCTCCACCGCCGCCGCAACACGGCCGGTCAGCTTTTCGTAGGCCGACTCGCGATCCACCGCCTTGTCGTACTTGCCGGCGAGCGTGCTCGACGCCATCACCGTCTTGCGCTCGACTTCCGTTACCGTGCCGATGCGGCTGCGGGGCGGCGCAACAAAGCAGCGTTCGACCGGGATCGGCACGCCCTTGGTGTCGAGGAACGACAGCAGCGCCTCGCCGACGCCCAACTGGACAATGGCCTCCGCTGCCTTGAATTTTGGATTGGGCCGGAACGTCTCGGCCGCCACCTTCACCGCCTTCTGGTCCTTCGGCGTGAAGGCGCGCAGCGCATGCTGCACGCGATTGCCGAGTTGGCCCAGCACCGTCTCCGGCACGTCGAGCGGGTTCTGGGTGATGAAGTAAACGCCGATGCCCTTGGAACGGATCAAGCGCACGACCTGCTCGATACGATCGAGCAGTGCCTTGGGCGCGTCATCGAACAACAGATGCGCCTCGTCGAAGAAAAACACGAACTTTGGCCTGTCGAGGTCGCCGACTTCGGGCAATGCCTCGAACAGCTCCGAGAGCAGCCACAGCAGGAACGTCGAATAGAGCCGCGGGCTCTGCATCAGCCGATCGGCTGCTAGCACGTTGATGACACCCTGGCCCGCGACATCGCAGCGGATCATGTCGGCGAGGTCGAGCGCCGGCTCACCGAAGAAGCCCTCACCGCCCTGCTGATCGAGCATCAGGAGTTGACGCTGGATAGTACCGATCGTCTGCTTGCTCACGTTGCCGTACTCGGTTGTCAACTCGCGCGCATTCTCGGCAATCCATTGCAGCATCGCCTGCAGGTCCTTGAAGTCGAGCAACAGCAGGCCCCGTTCATCGGCCAGCTTGAAGACGATGTTGAGCACGCCCTCCTGGATCTCGTTGAGCTGCAACAGGCGCGCCATCAGCACCGGCCCGACCTCGCTCACCGTGGTACGGATCGGATGGCCCTTCTCGCCGAACAGGTCCCAGAACACAGCAGGACAGGCGCGGCCGGCATAGTCGCGTATCTTCAGGAGCTTGGCGCGCTCCAGCGCCCGCGGATTGTCGCCGCCGCGCTGACTGATGCCCGCAAGATCACCCTTCACGTCGGCCATGAATACCGGCACGCCATTGGCGGAGAAGCCTTCGGCGATGGTCTGCAGGGTCACGGTCTTGCCAGTGCCGGTCGCGCCGGCAATCAGCCCGTGCCGGCTGCCGTTCTTCAGGAGAAGATATTGATCGGCATCGCTCGCTCCCACGAAAATCGCCGCTTCGTCGCTCATGCCGCCTCCCTCGATCGCCAACGAGACCTTAGCCAAAGAAGGCAGCCGATAGTAGGGTGCGCCATGACCCTGCCCCGTCTTGCGCTTGCCGTGATCGGCGATGAAATCGGCCCAACCCTCGACGAAATGATCTCGTTCTGCGCCGAGAACGACGTCCGTCGCCTCGACATGCGGACGGTCGGCGGCCGCAACCTGATGGGGATGACACTCGACGAGGTTGCGAGCATCTCCCGCACGATCGAAAAGGCAGGCCTCAGCATCCCGACCTTCGTTTCGCCCGTGCTGAAATGGCCCATGCCGGGCCAGGAAGCGGCCGGCGGCAAGGTCGATTTCGCCTTCGATCCCGCGACCTGCCCGGCCGACGATCCGCTAGCCCACGCCTTCGACGTCGCCATCGTGCTGAAGGCCCGCAAGCTGCGCGTGTTCACCCATCTGCGCTATCCGGGCTATCAGCCCCTCGATCTGGTCCCGCGGTTCGAGCGTCTGGCAGACCTTGCGTTCACCTACAGCGTCGACGTCGAGATCGAGAACGAGCCCGTCTGCAATGTTGGCTCGGTGGCCGAACTCGCCCAGTTCTTTGCCGCCTATCCCGAGCCACGGCCGGGAACCGTCAAGCCGCTGATCGATATTGCCAACGGCTGGTCGATCGGTGCGCCGCCCGGCGACGCTGACATCGAACAACTCGCTCCGTACGTCGACGCCATCCACCTCAAGGATCGCGATATGACGGCGAAGCGGACAGTGCCAATGGGCGACGGCGACATTCCCTGGGGCGACGAGCTCAGGCGGTTGCTGGGCAGCGTGAAGACGGCGGAGGTTCTCGCCAGCATCGAAACCCATTGCCCAGGCGACGGCCGCAACGCCACGGCGCGCTCGGTCGTTGCCTTGCGCCGCATCGCCGGCGAGATCGGCGTCGAGGTCGTCTAGCGATGAAAACCTACGAGTTCGTCACGGTCGATGTCTTCACCGACCTGCGTTTCGGCGGCAATCCGCTCGCCGTCTTTCCCGATGCCCAAGGCCTGTCGGACAGCGAGATGCAGTCCCTCGCCGCCGAGTTCAATCTGAGCGAGACCACCTTCGTGCTGCCGCCGGCCGACCCGGCCCATACCGCCCGCGTGCGCATCTTCAATCGCACAGCCGAGATGCCGTTTGCCGGCCATCCCAATGTCGGCACCGGCTGGGTCCTGGCCGGTCGCGGCCGGGCCAGGGACGGCGTGCTGCGCTTCGAGGAAATCGCCGGACTGGTCGAGGTCAAGGTCGAAGACGGCGGCGTCACGATCGCGGCACCCCAGCCGCTGTCGCTGGGCGCCGAAATGCCCGTCGACTTGCTGGCCGGCTGCGTCGGCATTGCGCCCGCCGAGGTCGTCGTCGCGGCGCACCGGCCGGTCATGGCATCGGTCGGAAATTCCTTCGTCGTGGCGGAAGTGACGCCGGATGCGCTCACCCGTGCCGTGCCGGATGTCGCACGCTTTCGCGAGGCCCATAGCGCGTTTCCCGCGCTCGGGCCGCGGCGCCTGCCGCTCTATCTTTATGCACATCACGGCAAGGGTCTGCGCGCCCGCATGTTCTCGCCGCTGTCCGGGACCGTCGAGGATGCCGCCACGGGAAGCGCCGCGACGCCGCTCGCCGCCCTGCTGCTGTCGCTCACGGGCGACCAGGAGCGGCGCTACGACATCGTCCAGGGCGTCGAGATGGGCCGGCCGAGCCTGTTGCGCGCGGCCGCGCATCGTGCGGCCGACGGCGTTCGCGCCAGTGTCGGCGGCGGCTGCGTGGCCGTGCTGAAAGGCGAAGTCTCGCTATAGCGTCTGGACGATGAAGCCGGCGCGCGGGAAATGGACGACGACGTCGCCCACGCGCTCGTCGTGGCGCGCGAGCGAGATACGGTCGGCCGCGAGCCCGACCAGCGTTCCCGCAACCGGCACCTTGCCTGTGTCGTCCGGCGTCACCGACAGCTTCTGGCCAGCCTTCAGCCCGCTGGGATCGCCGCCGTCGACACTGGTCTTGCCGGGAGTCGCGGCCTTGGCTATTTCAAGGGCGTCGCCAGCCTTGATGTCGGTGCGCTTGCCGTTGCCCAGCCCGGCCATGCGCTCCATCCAGGCGACGATCTTCGGAAGCCGGTCGAGCGGCGCGGCCGCCGGGCCGAGATGCTGGCGGATGAACCACACCGGATTATAGAGCGCGCAGTCCGCCAGGCTGGGCTCGCTACCCAGCAGGAACTTGCGGCCGTCGGCCAGCATCGTCTCCGCCAGCGACAGCAGCGCATAGGTCTGGTCACGCAAGAACGGCAGCGCCGCGCGCATCCTTTCGGGGTCGAACGAGCGGCCGGAGAATTCGCTGCGGTCCTTCTTGAAGTCCTCGCCGAACTTGTCGGCGACCTGGCTCATGACCACGCCGACCGCCGGCGAGAAGATCAGCCGATCCGCCCACATGGTGATCGCCCGCGCCTCGCCTTCGCGGCCCTTGGGCAGGAAGGCGGGCGACGGTAGGCGCCTGTCGAGCTCCAGCATGATGAGCTGCGTGTCGCAGTAGATGTCGGCGCCGATCTGCATCACCGGTGTCTTGCGATAGCCGCCGGTGAGCGGCATCAGGTCCGGCTTGGGCATGATGTTGGGAATGTCGACGGACTTCCACGCCGCCTGTTTTAGGCCGAGGCCGATGCGGACCTTTTCTGCGAAAGGCGACAGGCCGTAGTGGTGCAGGATGATGTCGGTCATGAGCGCAGCGCCTTGATGTTGGCGGCGTAGCTATCCGGTCCACCGCCGAAGACCGCCGTGCCGGCCACGAGCACGTCGGCACCGGCCTTGATACAGCGCCTGGCGGTTTCCGGATTGACGCCACCGTCGACTTCGAGGTCGATCGACTTGCCCAAGGCATCGATCGCCTTGCGCAGCGCCGCAATTTTAGCGAGCTGGCTGTCGATGAAGGCCTGGCCGCCGAAGCCGGGATTGACGCTCATCACCAGCACCAGGTCGAGATCGCCCAGCACGTTCTCGATGGCTGAAAGCGGCGTCGCCGGATTGAGCACGCAGCCCGCTTTCTTGCCGTGGCTCTTGATGAGCTGGATGGTGCGATGGACATGCGCGCCAGCCTCGGGATGGAACGAGATCACGTCGGCACCGGCATCGACATAGGCCGGCACCATGGGATCGACCGGCGTGATCATGAGATGGACGTCGAACGGCAGCTTGCTGTGCTTGCGGAGCGCCTTCACGACCATCGGGCCGATGGTGATGTTGGGCACGAAGTGCCCGTCCATCACGTCGACATGGATCCAGTCGGCGCCGGCCACACTCACCGCCTCGATCTCGCGGCCGAGGGCGGCGAAGTCGGCGGAAAGGATGGACGGCGCGATGCGGACAGGCTGCTGCAGCATGGATTACCTTGGGGATTGGCCTCAGGTGCCAGGACGGGTCGGCGCTTCCCAGCCCTTGCGGCGGAAGGGATTGATCGGGAAGGTGCCGAGCATTTTTAGCTCGTCCTTCTCGGAGAAGAACTCCAGCTCCTCGAGCGCGAGGTGGAGGCCGCGCTGCTCAGGATGGCCCTCGACCTCGGCATAGAACTGCGCCTGCTCGAAACGCGCGCCGGAGAGATAGCTCTCCAGCTTCACGATGTTGACGCCGTTGGTGGCAAAGCCGCCCAGCGCCTTGTAGAGCGCGGCCGGCCGGCTCTTCACCCGGAACAGGAAAGCGGTCATGCACTGCACGGTGCGCCAGTCGAGGGTGGCCTCGTCGCGCGAGAACACCAGCATGCGCGTGGTGTTGTGGTCGGCGTCCTCGATGTTCCTGGCCAGCACCTTGAGATTGTAGATCTTGGCTGCCAGCGAGGAGGCGATGGCGCCGACGCTCTTGTCGCCGATCTCGACGATTTCGCGCGCCGCCCCGGCCGTGTCGGCATGGACCAGTGGCTGGAAGCGGTGCTTCTTCAGGAAGTTGCGGCACTGCGCCAGCGCCTGGACGTGGCTCTTGACCGTGCGAATGGTGCGCAAGCTGGCGCCGGGCAGCGCCACCAGGCAATGCTCGACCCGCTGGAAATGCTCGGCCACGATTTTCAGCCGGGTGTGCGGCAGCAGGCTGTGCAGGTCGGCAACGCGGCCGGCGATCGAATTCTCGACCGGGATGATGGCCAGTTCCGCCCGTCCCGCCTGGACCGCCGCCATGGCGGTCTCGAACGTCGGGCAGGGCAGCGTCGTCATGTAGGGAAAGGCCGCGCGGCAGGCCATGTCCGAATTCGCGCCCGGCTCGCCCTGGAAGGCGATGATGTTGCTGGCCTTAGCCTTGCCGACCCCTTTGCCTCCTCGTGCCTTCGCCATGTCCCGAACTCTCCCCATCTTCCGATCCACGGCCCGCCGACAGGCGAAAAACCTCGCAAAATCCGGGACTTGCGACGTTCCGCCGCGCGAGCCCGCGGCGGCGATCGGATACTACTGACGACGGTGCGGGCATGCTACAGCAACGTCCGTAAAATCTGCCGATCCGGGATCTGACTATGGCCAATTTCAACACGGTTGCGGGCTGCGTTCTGGCCTCGGCCCTCTTCGCGATGGTGGTTGGCAAGGTCTCCAACGCCGTGGTCCATCCGCACAAGCTCGACAAGCCGGCTCTTGCCGTCGTCGACGAAGCACCGACCCAGACGGCCGCGGCCGCGCCGGCGGAACTCGCGCCGATCGGCCCGCTGCTCGCCAAAGCCAACGTTGAGGCGGGCAAGGCGATCTACATGAAGCAGTGCTTCACCTGCCACACCATCGACAAGGGCGGCGCCAACAAGGTCGGTCCGAACCAGTGGGACATCGTCGGCCGCAAGAAGGCGAGCCATGCGGGCTTCAGCTACTCCTCGGCGCTGCAGGCCAAGGGCGGCGAGTGGACCTACGAAGACCTCAACCACATGATCTTCAAGCCCACCGCCTACGTGAAGGGCACCAAGATGGCCTTCGCCGGCATTGCCAAGGAGCAGGAGCGGGCTGACGTGATCGCCTACATGCGCAGCATGTCCGACTCTCCCAAGCCGCTGCCCTAAGTCGTTGGCCTAGGTGGTCGAGCCCCGCTTCGTCCAACTGGCCAACGAGCTGGCCGACGCGGCACGGCCGATCGCGGCCCGCTATTTCCGCACCCCGGTCGCCATCGACGACAAGACCGACAACAGCCCGGTCACCATTGCCGACCGCGAGGCCGAGACGGCGATGCGCGATCTGCTGACGCGCCACGTGCCCGACCACGGCGTATTCGGCGAGGAGCATGGCGCCGTCAGGACCGATGCCGAATACGTCTGGGTGCTCGACCCGATCGACGGCACCAAGGCCTTCATCACCGGCCTGCCGATCTTCGGCACGCTGATTGCGCTGCTCCACCGCGGCAAGCCCGTCATGGGTATCATCGACCAGCCGATCCTGAAGGAGCGCTGGCTGGGCGTCGAAGGCCAGCGCTCGACCTTCAACGGCCAGCCGATCTCCGTGCGCGCCTGCGATGCGCTGGCCAAGGCGTACATGTATTCGACGGCGCCGCTCATGTTTCCCGGCGCCTACGAGAAGCCGCACGAGGCGCTGACCAGGAAGGTGAAACTCTTCCGCTGGGGCGGCGACTGCTACGCCTACGGGCTGCTGGCGTCGGGCCACGTCGACCTGGTGGTCGAGGCGAGCCTGAAGCTCTACGACTTCGCCGCCCTGGTGGCGGTCATAAAAGGCGCCGGCGGGCTAATCACCGACTGGCGCGGCCGGGACCTCGACATGACCTCCGACGGCTCGGTGCTGGCGGCGGGCGATCCGGCCATCCACCGAGCGGCGATGGGGGTCCTGGCCGGCTGATTAGTGGACACGGGGCCTTGCGCAGGCATGCCTTGATCAGCCGAAAGCCGAAGCACCTCAAACACTTGGCCGCCAAAGCGGGACACAGGATCTGTCATGTCTCTCGTGTCCATTCCCGTGTCCACTCGTGTCTACTTCTGCCCAAAACGCGCCAACATCTCGCGCGGCGTGCCGGCCCATCCGCCCTGCCGGTCGTAGGTCGCCGGCCAGTACAGGCGCAGCAGGCGGATCAGCAGGCCGCTGTCGTAGTCGCGGATCGCACTCAGCCGCCGGCCGCGCCGGAAAGCCGCGCGGCCGTTGCCCGAGACGCTGCGCCGCATGGCCTCGCCGTGCAGGCGGTCCACCGCGCTTCCGATCGCATCGGCCCAGCCGGCCGCGAAGACCGGGTCGGTCCGCCGGCGCCGGTAGAGCGTGTTGCGGCTGAGCCCCGCCCGCTCGGCGGCAAAGGCCACCGATCCGGTGCGGGCGAGATGGCGGAGGAAGGTGCCGAGCTTCTTCATCGCCGGCGCGTCGATGCGCCGGCGGCGGGCCGGTCGGGACATGGGAACTCCTGGGTTTTGGACGTGAAAAAGCCCGGCTCCTCGTCTCGAGGGCCGGGCGCGTGTCGTACGAGCTCAGAGGTCGGGTGGTCCGAAGAAGCGTGGACACCTGTAGGTGATCATCTCGATGGTGAGGACGGCGGCATGCCCGTCGTCCATACCTTCATGTGTTCTTCACTTTACGGAGAACAGCTTCAACTGACCGGGATCGCGGCCAGCTATCCGACCTGCTTCGACATCGATGAAGACGTTGTCGCATCTGCAGCCAGTTTACTTCGGCACCGAAGGCACTACATCACCGCATCGCGTGCACTCATAGAAATGGCCGAGTTTGGCGGGATAGCCGTCACGAGGATTGAAAGTGATGTAGTTGCGTTTCGAGTCGCTCATGGCATCTCCCCAAGTGACCACTGTCGAGTAGATCTTGGACGGTTTTACTCCTCGGAGAACAACTTCACATGGCTGGGGTCTTCGACATTGATTCGGCCATAGTCGATGTCGATTGAGATGTTTCGACATCTGCATCGGACATTATCGTCGGGCAAGGCAGCGACTACTTCGCCGCATCGCGTGCACTCATAGAACAAGCCACGCGTGGCGGGATAGCCTTTGCGTGGATCGAAGTCTTTGTACTTGCGATTGGTGTTGCTCATGGCAATTTCCTCAGATGACCACTATCGATGAGATCCTGCACGGTTCTTCGGGCGCCGAGATAGTATTGCGATCCTCCTCCTGGCTGATCGAAATGGGGAGCGGCTGGTCCCGCATCCACTTCGAATGGCTTTACGACTTCGTACACATTCAAGGGACGTGCGTCGGCGCCCGGCGACAATGATCGTGCTTCCGGAGGTGTGCCTTTGGGAGAGAGATAGCTCCCGCCGGGACCACCGTATCGATCGACCACAGTACCGGGAGTGAGAGTTACTTTCTTCGGTTCGCCTGCGAACCCGTTGTTGCCGGGCCAAAAATCCGACGGTGTTTGAGGCCGGCCACGCGGTCGGCGACGCTGGCGTCAACTTCCACCGTGGCGCGTTGCGCAAGTTGGCCCAGCGTGCCGGCGGCCCAGTCGAGCCGCGTCTCGATCAGCGGTTCCAGGATGCTGCGCTGACGAGGGCCGATGGCCTGGGAAAGCGTGCGCTCCTTCAGGTCATTGAGCGCCGGCAGGGCGCCCGCAATGGCCTCCAGCGCCGCCTCGCCACTCTGGGCCGCGATCCCGGTCTCGGGATCGTGCAGCAGGCCGCGCACGTGGCCCGCGAACTCGGTGTCGAGCTGGCGCGCGAACATCTCGTCGATGCGGATCGTGTGCTCGTCTACTGGCCACGGCTCCGCCGCCGGTTCCGGCCCTTCATTGCCGAAGAGCCGGCCCGGGATCAGGATTCCCATTCGATGTTTCCTTTCAGGCAAAAGAAAACCGGCGGGGTGGGCCCGCCGGCTGGTGGTCTCGTCTTCCCCGTCGTCCGATGGGGAGCGCATTGCTCGTCGAACTCCCGAGCGAGGACATGAAAAAGCCCGCCGGGCTTCAGGGGCCGGGCGGGCTGGATGCTGCGGACGGACGTTCCGCGATCATAGCGTATTTTTTACCATTTTCCTGCTGAACCTGCAACTTTAAGTTCCGGATTCTTGCCGGCCTTCAGGTTCCCCTGCCCCTGGGGGTGACGAACCTGCCCGTGCCAGCATTTTGACGGCATTGGCTGGGCCTCGGCGAGGTCGGTGTTGATCCCCACGAGGGTCGCCGGCCTGCGGCGCGGCTTGCCGGAAGAGCGCGCGGGCCGGCTCCAAGAGTCCCCTACGGCGCGTTTCTGAGGCGGCTCTGCGAGAAGTCCAGCCTCGACACGTCGAACCAGACGATGTCGCTAAAACCCCGGTAGTCGACGCGCTTGCGGTAGCCGAGGCCCAGCCGCTTCATCACCGCCTGCGAGGCGAGGTTGTCCGGCAGGGTGATGGCGAAGATCAGCCCGAGCCCCAGGGTGTCGAAGCCGTAGGCGAGCGCCGCCCGCGCCACCTCGGTGGCATAGCCCCGGCCCCAGGCGTCGGGATGGAGCGCCCACAGCACCTCGGTCTCGCCGAACTCGGGCACGTAGTTCAGCCCGCCATGGCCGATCAGCCGCCCCTCGCTGAAAACGCCCCACGGCGCGTAGCGCCGCTCTTCCCACGAACGGGCGAACCGCTCGATCACGCCCTCGGCGGGCGGCGGCACCCATTTCGCCACCTCGGGGTGATGGCGGATCGCGGCGTAGGCCTCGGCGTCGTCCGGCAAGAGCGGCCGGAGCGTCAGCCGCTCGGTCATCAGGATCGTCATGGGCCCATTCTTTACACAACTGGTACGATCAACACCTCAATTGTATATGTACAACATGCCAGCCCGCCCCACCCCCCGGATCCGGGCCGTTCCCGCCGTGACGCGCGCCATCGCCGTGCTGCGCCTGCTCAGCCGCAACCGCGCGCCGCTTGGCCTCAAAGCCATTGCCGAGGCGCTCGATCTCGTGCCCAGCACGGCGCTGCACATCCTGCGCGCGCTCGCGGCCGAGCAGCTGGTCCGCGTCGATGCCGTCTCCAAGCAGTACAGCCTGGGCGTGGGCATGCTTCCGCTGGCGCGCGCCGTCCTGGAGAACAGCGACTTCCCGAACCTGGTGCGGCCCAAGCTGGAGGAACTTTCCAGGCGCTACGGGGTGACGGCGATTGGCGTCGAATTGCCCGACCTCGATCACATGGTCGTGGTCGCCCTGGCGCGTTCCCAGGCGCCGGTGCATCTGCATGTCGATGTCGGCAGCCGCTTTCCCGCCCTGATCAGCGCCACCGGCCGCTGCCTTGCTGCTTTCAGCGAGCAGCCCTGGAACGAGATCGAGAAACGATTTCGCCGCCTCGCCTGGCACAATGCCCCGGGCTACGACACCTGGCGCAAGGAAGTCGACACCGCGCGGCGCCAGGGCTTCAGCATCGATCGCGGCAACTACATCGCCGGCGTGACCATCGTGGCGGTCCCCGTCCTGGACGGCCGCGGCAGGATCACCCATACCCTCGCCGCCGTCGGCCTCGGCAATCAGCTCGATCGCGCGACCTCGCTCAAGCTCGCCCGCGACATGAAGGGCGTCGCGGAGGAAGTGACGGCGCAAACGGTTCCGCGCTCGTAGGCTGCGTGCTGGTGAAGGCGGAGATCGAGAATTGGCCGGCCGCCGGGCCGACATGGCGATGCCGGCCAGCCGGCGGTCGTCGGTATTATTGCCGAGGTCATAGCTGCGGTCGGTGAGGCGGCCGAGGGCGTCGTATTGGAAAGTTTCTGCGCCGGCCCCGGCGACGGTGCAGCCGCTCAGGCGGCTGAGCAACGATCACTAACTGCCCTTGTTATGGCGTGTAATCTTCAAATTCCCATCGGCCGATACGAGAAAGCTTCGCTGCCACCGCTTGCCAAGTATCGGCCTCGCAGTCGCGCGCATATCGCTCGAGGAAGGCACGAATTTGCTCGATGTCGTACCGCTTCACGATCACGTGGTGGCGCCCGGAGATGACATTCTCTGAGACGTTCTGCTCCAGCCACCTAGGTGTGCATACGACAATGTCGAACGATTCCTCGCCCTCAGTGCCTTCCGGTCCAAACATAGCTTGGAGCAGGAAGGCAAAGTTACCACCGTCTTCGGGCTGGAATGACCCCAGATCATGAATGTCGGGGCTGTGGATCCGCTTTAGGCGAGGTCGCATTTTGCTCATGGGATGATGTCCAGATGGCCATTGCTTTGACGAGGGCACTTTGCGGACTCCGCAAAGGGGAAGAGAAGGTCATGATCGGATCTTTACACAACTTTACCGGCGCGAGACGACGGCGAAACCGCAGGCCTCCATATCGCTGGAACGGGGACAGTGACCCGAAACAGATGGAGACAGACATGGCAACCCTCAGCATGAAGACGATGATCGCGACCCTCCTGGCCGGCAGTCTCGCGCTCGGCGCGGGCGGCACCGCCTTCGCGCGCGCCGATGGTGCGACGTTCGATCCGGCCAAGTTCCAGCAGCGCATCGAGAAGCGCGTGGACAAGGCGCTCGACGGCACCACCGCCACCGCCGACCAGAAGAAGAAGATCACCGAGATCCTTCAGGCCGCCTTCGGCGACATGAAGGGCCTGCGCGACAAGCGCACCGAGGTCCGCAAGGCCCTGCAGGAGGCGATGAGCGCACCCACCATCGACCCGGCCAAGGTCGAGGCAATCCGCGCCGAGCAGGTGAAGATGCTGGATGACAGCTCGAAGCGCTTCACCAAGGCCCTGATCGACGCCGGCAACGTGCTGAACGCCGAGCAGCGCCAGGCCTTCTTCAAGAAGTGGAACGAGCGCGGCCCGCGGAAGGGCTAACGGCAGATGACACCAGGGTCACGCCGGCACGATACTGATGCGATGGCCGAGCGGATCCTGATGATCGACGACGACAACCGCCTCGCCGGGATGGTCTCGGACTATCTCGGCGGGGCGGGCTTTCGCGTGACGGTGGCCGGCACCGGCCGCGAGGGCGAGGCGCTCCTGAAACGCGAGACCTTCGACGCCGTGATCCTCGACCTCATGCTGCCCGACGCCGACGGCCTCGACCTCTGCCGCAAGCTGCGCGCCTCAAGCGACGTGCCCATCCTGATGCTGACGGCGCGAGGCGAGCCGATGGACCGAGTGGTCGGCCTCGAAATCGGCGCCGACGACTATCTCGCCAAGCCGTTCGAGCCGCGCGAGCTGCAGGCAAGGCTGCGCGCCATCCTGCGCCGCAAGGGTGGCGGCGGAGGGCCCAAGTCCGAGATCCTGCGTTTCGGCCGCCTGGAAATCGACAAGGGCGCCCGCGTCGTGCGCGTCGACGGCGAGGAACGCACCATCACCTCCTACCAGTTCGCCATCCTGCTGGTGCTGGCCGAACGCGCCGGCCGCGTGCTGTCGCGCGACGCGCTGATGGACCTCCTGAAGGGTGAGAAGCTCGAAGCCTTCGACCGCTCCGTCGACGTCCATATCAGCCGCATCCGCGCCGCCATAGAAGACGACCCCAAGAAGCCGCGCCGGATCCTGACGCTGCGCGGCACGGGGTACGTGTTCGCGAAGGATCAGGATCGATGACCCCCTCCGGCCCTGTGGGCCACCTCCCCCGCTCTCGCGGGGGAGGAGATGAAAGACGCGCGAGAAGAATCAGACTCCTCCCCCGTCATACGGGGGAGGTGCCGCGTCATACGCGGCGGAGGGGGTCGGACTAACCATGCAGCGCCTCTACCTCCAGTTCTATGTCACCATCCTGGTCGTGCTGGCGGTGTTCGTCGGTGCGGCGGCGTTGCTGTGGCGGCTGGCCGACGACGACAACCGGACGCCGCAGTATCTCGACGTCGCGGCCGAGCTCACCGGCGCGCTGCTGCCCGACGCCGACGCCGCGAAAGCCGACCAGCAGAAGGCAATCGAGGCGCTGCACCGCAAGCTGCGCTTCGACATCGCACTCTACCGCGCCGACGGCGAGCAGATCGCCATGGCCGGCAAGCCGCCGCCGCGCTTCAGCCCAGAGCGCGCCCGCGTGGGCTGGCGGCGTGGACCGGGGGGCCCCAACTTCACGCTGCAGCTTCCCGACGGCCGCTGGCTGGTGGCACGCCAAGTGCGCGAGCGGCCCAACCCCACCTTCTGGATCGCGGCGGCGCTGGCGCTGGTCGCCATCGCCGTCGCGGTCGGCGCCTTCCCCGTCGTGCGAGGGCTGGGGCGCCGCCTCGAACGCCTGAGAGCCGGCGTCGAGCAGCTGGGCGGCGGCGACCTTGGCGCGCGTGTAAAAGTCGAGGGGCGCGACGAGGTGGCGGCGCTGGCCGAAAGCTTCAACCGCTCGGCGCAACGCATCGAGGAGCTGCTGACGGCGCACCGCCTGTTGCTCGCCAACGCCAGCCACGAACTGCGCACGCCGCTTGCCCGCATTGCCGTCGCCGCCTCGCTGCTGGGCGACAACGCCGACCCCAAGACGCGAGATTCGCTCAAGCAGGACGTGGCCGAACTCGACCAGCTCATCGAGCAGATCCTGCTGGCGAGCCGCCTCGAAGCCCTGCCCACGCTCGAACACCGCGAGCCGGTCGACCTGCTGGCCGTGGCTGCCGAAGAAGCCTCGCACTACGACCTCGAAGCCTCCGGCCAGCCGGTCACGGTGCTGGGCGATCGCACGCTGCTGCGCCGGCTGGTACGCAACCTGGTCGAGAACGCGCGGCGCTATGGTGGCGAAGGGCCGGTGTCCGTCTCCGTCACGCACGAAGACGGCCGCGCAGTGCTCGAAGTGACCGACCGCGGCCCCGGCGTGCCCGAGGCCGAGCGGCAGCGCATCTTCGAGCCCTTCTATCGCCTGGCCGGCGGCCACGAGTCGGGCCGCGGCAGCGGCCTCGGCCTCGCCCTGGTGCTTGACATCGCGCGCCGTCACGGCGGCGATGCGGTGTGCCTCGCGGCGGAGGGCGGCGGGAGCAGGTTCCGGGTGGATCTTCCCGCCGCCTAAGGCCGCCTGCGACGGCTGAACCAAAGAAAAGCCCGCCTGCGCTTGGGGAGGCAGGCGGGCGGCCTCTGGATGCTGAGTGTCGGGAGCCAAGAGGCTGGGGTGCCGCAATTGGGGGGCGCGGCACCTGAAGGACTGTGCCGCAACATGCGCGGCCGGGGTAGTGACCAGCCTGTGACCGGCGGCCGGCCTAGGGACCTTCGGGCAGGCCGTTCGTGGCGAGAGGACCGCCGCTGAAGCGCGGGTCGTCCGTCACTTCGCGGATCGCGAAATCGGGCATGGTGAAAGCGGCCATGCGCTCCGGCGTATCGAACTCGGCCTCGACCATCCTGAGCCCTGCGAGCGCGCCCTGGAATTCGTCGACCGACAGCACGACGCCGGGCAGCGGTTTCAGCCTGTGCCGGATCTTCCGGATCCGAGCGCCCTGGAGTGTCGCGGCCAAGAGAGCGAACTCGTTCTCCGGCAGGTACATCGACGTGATCAGCCGTGTCCGCGGATCGACGTCGGCCTTGCGGCTGAGCCGCAACATCGCCGGGTCGCCATTGTGGGGACGCGCCTCCCGCAGACGCAGCCGCGCCCCGGTCACGTACAAGTCGACGATGGTCTCGGTCCGCACGATCCGCTCAAACGGTACCTCGCGGCAGAGCCAGCGGCGCTCGCGCTCGACCACCGTGTAGGCCGGCTTGGGAAAGCCGAGGGACTTTGCGATCGCGGAGTCGATGTCCATCAGTCCTTATGGCACAGGCCGCCAGCGGCGGGTTATGCTGACCGGAAGCGGGGAGCCCCAAGCGATGTCGATCCCGGTCTGGATATTCCTTGCCCTGCTCGGGAGCCTCCTCGCCTGGGAGGGCGCCGTCCGACTGCGGCGCTGGCGGGCCGGCCGTTCCGGCGAAAGGCCGGCCGACCCTTACATGCCCGAAGCGGAACTGCGGCGAGGCCTCGATGCCGCCGCGAGTTCGGCCGAGCATGCCTCCGCCGTCGGCTTGAGAGCCCGCGTCGCGCCTCGACGCTGATTCCGACCCCCTTCGCCCCGTAAGACGGGGCACTTCCCCCGCAGACGGGGGCAGAGAAGAAAATCAGACTCCTCCCCCGTCATACGGGGGAGGTGGCCGAAGGCCGGAGGGGGTCTTATGGTGCGGTGAACGATCGTTTACCGGGGAAAGCGCGCCATGGACTTCACCATTCCCGCCGAGATCGCGGCCTATCTCGTCGAGCTCGACGCCTTCATCGAGCGCGAGATCAGGCCGCTGGAGCGCGAGGACGACAATATCCGCTTCTTCGACCATCGCCGCGAGCATGCGCGGACCGACTGGGACAATGACGGCCAGCCGCGTCCCGAATGGGAAGAGCTGCTGGCCGAGATGAAGCGCCGCGCCGACAAGGCGGGCCACCTGCGCTTCGGCCTGCCCAAGGCGCTGGGCGGCAAGGACGGGTCGAACCTCGCCATGGCGCTGATCCGCGAGCATCTCGCGCACAAGGGGCTGGGGCTGCACAAC
>Ga0207952_1000790_pt1 | contig 18797 bp, 17 predicted proteins | sample SubbioR12Aug_8Ca_FD_184831 | JGI IMG/M metagenome (GOLD analysis project Ga0207952, IMG submission 184831) | Serpentinite rock and fluid subsurface biosphere microbial communities from McLaughlin Reserve, California, USA - CR12Aug_8Ca (SPAdes) | ecosystem: Environmental > Terrestrial > Deep...
AAGCGTAACGCCCGAGCCACTCCGCGCTCCAGCCGTCAAACGACCCATCCCGAATCGCCGCGCGCGCCTGCATGGCCAGTCGCGTGAGAAACCAGACGTTGTGCAGTGCAAGGAGCCGCGGTCCGAGCATCTCCTGGCTGACGAACAGGTGCCGCATGTAGCCGCGGTCATACTCGGTGCAACAGGGGCACCCGCAGCCCTCCACCAACGGGCGGCGACTGGCGCGATTTCCGGACTGCCGAATCTGTTCGTGGCCATCGGGCGTAAACGCGGTTCCGTGCCGGCCAAGCCGCGTGGGCGCCACGCAGTCAAAGAGATCCACGCCACGGCGAATCCCTTCTATAAGGTTGTCGGGGTGCCCCACCCCCATCAGGTACCTGGGCTTCTCGCGCGGCAGGAGCGGATCCACAGTCTCGAGCACCTTGTACAGCTCGGCAGTCGGTTCACCGACAGAGACGCCGCCAATGGCGATGCCACGCCAATCGCCTGCACCAAGAATTCCCGCCACAGACGCCCGGCGTAGCTCCGCGTCGGTGCCACCCTGCACGATCGGGAAGAGCGTTTGTACCGGCCCCGCCTCACTTGCCTCTAGCCGCGCCAATTCGGCCACGCAGCGATCCAGCCAGCGCAGGCTCCGTTCCATCGCTGCACGCGCCACACCGCGGTCCGCATCGCCAGCAATAAGTTCGTCCAGCTGCATGATGACGTCAGCACCGAGGTTGCGCTGCACCTGCATCGCCCTCTCGGGCGTGTAGTTGTGCATGGCGCCTTCGAGGGGACTTCGAAACTGCACCCCCTCTTCGCTCACCGTCCGCTGCTTGGCCAGCGAAAACACCTGAAAGCCGCCGGAGTCGGTGAGCATCGGTCCGCGCCAGCGGGAAAATTCCTGCACGCCGCCTGCATCACGAACCTCGCTATCTCCCGGCCGCAGATAGAGATGCAGCGCATTGGCGAGCACCATCTGTGCTCCCGTCGCGCGCACTTCGTCCATGGTGAGTCCACGCACCGTGCCGTGCGTAGCCACAGGCATGAAAGCCGGCGTCTCAACGGGGCCGTGCGGCGTTGTGAACACGCCCGCACGCGCGGAGCCTTGCTCGTGCGAGACGGCGAAAATGAACTCTGAGTGCATTCCGGGCGTGGGAGGGTTGGTCATAGGATACCCACCGCCCGGCTCCCGGGCACCTTGTACCCCCGCCCAGCGACAGCGAACTTCGACGCGTAGATAGATCAGGCGTAATCCCCTAAATGCCTCCCTTCAACCGTGGTCATTGCTTCATGAGAATTCCCATTGCCTTCGCGCTATGTGGTCTTATGGCGTCCTCCGCCACAGCCGCAATTGCCCAGGATCCCGATCCGCCAGCCGGCGGCGGTGGACGAGGCGGGCAGGGTGGTCAGGCTGCCGCCCCCGCACCGCGTCCGTACGAGCGCGTCATCACCGCCGAGGCCAAGACCAAGCGTGGCCTGTTCAACGTGCACCGCGTGGGCGAGCGGCTCTACTTCGAGATCCCCCGCCGCGAACTCAAGAAGGACCAACTGCTGATCGGGCGCTACGCCAAGGCAGCGGCGCCGGAAGGCGGTCGAGGCGGCGGCAATCCCACGGCCTACGCCGGTGACCAGTTCACCGAACGCACGCTCCGCTGGGAAGTGATGGGCAATCGCGTCATCCTGCGTGGCCCCGAGTTCGCTATCACGTCGAGTGACACCACGTCGTCGGTGCTCCGGGCAGTGGAAAACGCCAACTATGCAGCTGTGATCGCAACGTTCAACGTGGAAGCCTGGGCGCCCGATAGCGCGCCCGTCATCGACGTGACGCGACTTTTCACCACGGCTATCCCGGAAATCCAGGCGATTCCGGGAACGATTGACGCGTCCCGGTCGTTCGTCGAACGGCACCTCGCGTTTCCCGACAACATCGGAATTGAGGCCACCCAGACGGGCACCGCACCGGCCGCAGCCGGCGGCAGAGGCGGTGGGGGTGGAGGTGGTGCCGCAGCCGCAGGACCGCGACCGCCGCAGAGCGTGATGGCGCACTACAGCATCGTGCGCCTCCCCGAACAGCCGATGATGCCGCGCCGCTTTGACGAGCGTGTTGGCTTCTTCTCACGGCAGGTCACCGACTTCGGCACGAACGAGCATCGCTCGGCCACGCGCCGCTACATCACGAAATACCGCCTCGAGTGCAGCGAACGCCGCAGCGGCAACCTCTGCTACCCGAAGAAGCCGATCACCTATTACGTCGATCGCGACACGCCGGAATGGCTCAAGAAGTTCGTGCGCGCCGGTATCGTCGAGTGGCAGCCGGCATTCGAGGCCGCCGGGTTCAAGGACGGCATCGTCGCCGCTGAGCCGCCGTCACCACAGCAGGATCCTGATTGGTCGCCCGAGGACGTTCGTCACACGATGATCCGCTGGCTGCCGTCCACGACCGAGAACGCCGTCGGTCCGCACGTGGGTGACCCGCGCACGGGCGAGATTCTCAACGGCTCGGTGCGGATGTTCCACAACATCATGAACCTGCAGCGCTCGTGGTACTTCACGCAGGTCGCGCCGCTCGATCCGCGCGCACAGAAACTCCCGATGCCCGACTCGCTGATGGGCCGGCTCGTGCAGTTCGTTGTGGCGCACGAAATCGGACACACGCTCGGCCTGCAGCACGATCAGATCGGCAGCTCCACGTATCCGGTGGACAGTCTCCGCAGCCCGACCTGGGTCGCGAAGATGGGCCACAGCCCGAGCATCATGGACTACTCGCGCTTCAACTACGTGGCGCAGCCGGAAGACAAGATTCCAGTGCAATACCTGCTTCCGACCGTTGGACCGTACGACAAGTACGCGATCATGTGGGGCTATAAGCCGATTCCGAACGCGAAGACGCCCGATCAGGAGCGCGCGACACTGGAATCTTGGTCGCGCATGCAGGACACTGTGCCCTGGTATCGCTTTTCGGCCAACAACGCCTACGGCGCCTTTGGCACGCAGAGCGAGGCAGTGGGCGATGCGGACCCCGTCAAGGCGACGACGCTCGGATTCAAGAACATCGAGCGCGTGATGAACATCCTGAAGAACGCCGCGACGAGCCCGATGGAAGACAACTCCGATCTTCTCGAGTTGTACAACCGGACGGTCGGTCAGTGGGCGAACGAAGCCAACCACGTCGCCACGATGGTGTCTGGTGCGACAGTGCAGTACAAGTCGGGCGGCCAGACGGGCTCGGTGTACACGCCGATCCCGAAGGAGAAGCAGGCCGAGGCGGTCAAGTTCCTGAACGAGAATGTGTTCCGTCCGCCGATGTATCTGGTGCGGCCCGACATCAGCGAGCGCGTCGAGGCCGGCGGTATCGTGCCGCGCATCAATGCGCCGCAGCAGCGTGTGCTCGGCACACTGATGCAGGACGCGCGGATGAATCGCCTCCTTGAGCTCGAGGGGACGAATCCGGACAAGAGCAAGGTCTACACGCTGAACACCATGCTCGACGATGTGCGCAAGGGACTCTGGGAAGAGCTCTTTGCGGCGAGCACGGTGATCAACGTGTTCCGTCGTGAGTTGCAGAACGATCACATCGAAATGATGAAGACCAAGATGATTCCGCCCACGACGCCGGCTGCCGCTCCGGGCGGCGGTGGTGGTGGTGGTTTCGGCGGTCCGGCAGCGGCTCCGCTTACAGAAGACGCGAAGTCGCACCTCCGCGGTCAGTTCGAGGCGCTTAAGTCCGAGATCGAGCGCGCCCTCAACAAGTCGGGCGACAAGCCGACCGAGCTGCACCTTCGGGCGGCGTTGCACCGCATCCAGATGATTCTGGAAGAGAAGCCGGTGGTGGTGAAGCCGATTCCGTAAATCTGGATTTCGGTTCGTGAGACGGGCCCGTCGGTCGAGAGACCGGCGGGCCCGTTAGCTTTCACCCCATGGGAAAACTGTTCGGTGGCGGCGCCCTGATCGCCGTTTCGCTCTTCATGCTCCTCGGGTTCTTCAACGCCGGCCCGATGAGCGCGGGAGCATCAATCGCGACGCTCCTCCTCGTTGTGGGCCTCCCGGCTGGTGCAGGCATTGCACTTATTCGCGGGCACTTCACATCGACGCGTGGATTCACGCAGCGACGTGACGCGCTTCGGGTGCAGACGCAGGAAGCCGAAGTGCTTCAGCTCGCTCAGGAGCACAAGGGACGACTCACTGTTGTAGAAGTCGCCACACGCCTCGCGCTGCCGATGCCCACGGTGGAAGCACTACTCGGCGGACTGCACGAGCGCGGAATGGCCGAGATCGAGATAACTGACGCGGGACTGATAGTGTACACCTTCCGTGATATTCAGCTGTTGCCCGGCAAGGGAGAGAGCAAGGATGTCCTCAATGCCTGAACGCGCCGTGAGTCGACAGAACGACCGAACGCGGATGCCCTGCCCCGTCTGCCTCGGCGTGCAGATGACGAAGCTCCGCCCCGAGGGAGATGTGGAGCTCTGGCTCGATCACTGCCCGCGTTGCGGTGGGATGTGGTTCGACGACGGCGAGGTGGACCTTCTGCGCAGCGCGCACCCGAAAGCGCTCACCACGAAGGTGCGGGTCAGCGAGGCCGCGAGCCGCATGCAGTGTCACTCGTGCCACGCCTCTATGGCGCGCAACCTCAGTAAATGCACGGCGTGTGGCTGGAAGAACGTGCTCGACTGCCCCGTGTGCGAGAAGCCGCTCACGCCGGTGCAGCACGACGGCCTCAAGATCGACGTGTGCAAATCGTGCCGCGGCGCCTGGTTCGACAACAACGAACTCGCGGAGATCTGGAACCGCTCGGTGTCAGCCGCTGCTGCGCGGAATGGAGTCGCGGAGCCGCCGGAGCGCTTCTTCGGCGGCTACTTCCTGCTGGACACGCTGATGTGGACTTCGATCTTGCACAGCCACGGCGGGCACGGCTCGGCAGTGGCCGATGTCGCGACTGCAGGTACGGCTGGTGTCGCCGATGCAGCGCTCAGTGGTGGACTCGGCGCTGGAATCGGTGAAGGACTCGGCGGCGGAATCGGCGACGCGGCTGGTGGAATGGTCGAAGGAGTCGGCGAAGCCGCGGGCGCCGTGGTGGACAACGTCGGCGAAGTGGCCGGCGGGTTGTTTGACTCGATCGCGGATATTTTCAGCAGCTTTGATTTTTAGGGTGCGGGGGGCCCTCACCCCCGAACCCGCACCACCACGCTCCCCCGCTTCCGCCCCGTGTCCACATACCGGTGTGCCTCAACAATCTGCGCGAGATCGTAGCGCCGGTCGATGACGGCGCGGTACGCACCGCTGGCAGCGAGCTCGGACAGAAACTGTAGATCTTTCGCAGTCGAGCGCACGAGACCCGAGACTATGCGCCGCTGACTGGTGGCATTGACCCCCGGCGCCCGAAGCAGGTCCGATATGCTGCCCAGCACGGGAATGAAGCGTCCGCGCGGTGTGAGTGCGCTCTTCACCCGCGCGAACGGCGCCGTGCCCGCCGCGTCGAGGATGACATCGTAGTGCGCGCCGTTGCTCGTGAAGTCTCGCGTGGTGTAGTCGACAACCTCGTCCGCGCCGAGTGATCGCAAGAGCTCCAGATTTGCGCCGCTCGAAACCGCAGTGACATGCGCGCCGAAGTGTTTCGCCAGCTGAATCGCGGCCACGCCGATGGCCCCCGAAGCGCCATTGATGGCAATGCGCTCGCCAGCCTTGAGGTCCGCGCGACGCAGGAATCCAAGGATGTTCAATCCGCCGAAACTCAGTGCCGCGGCTTCCTCGTGACTCAGGTTCGCCGGCTTGATCGCCATCACGCCAGCCTCGGCCATGCACCGGTACTCCGCGTGATTGCCCATCTCGGCACTGGTGAAGCCGAACACCTCATCGCCAACCTTGAACCGCGTGACATTGGCGCCAATGGCCGCGATGCGTCCCGAGAACTCGGTGCCGAGGATTGGCTGCCGTGGCTTCCGAATCCCGAACACGAGCCGACCGAGTGCACCAAAACCCTTGGGCATCTCCAGACTCCGCGCGCGCCAATCACCCGAACTCACCGTGCTCGCGTGAATCTCAATCAACACTTCATTCGCTTTCGGCTGCGGCATCGGCACGTCGCGCACCTCGACCACCTCTGGCGCGCCATACCGCTCATAAACGGCGGCCTTCATAAGAGTGTTCATCGCCCACCCGCCGCGACGGCGCCCACAACTTCCCGCACTGCCGCAATCACGGCAGCAGGGCGCGTGAACTGGATGTAGTGATCGGCACCCGGCACCACGTCGTTGCGACCGCGCGCCGACCACGACGCCTGCTCGCGGTGCAGCGATTTGGTCACCTCCAGCAACAGGCGACCGTGCTCCGGCGTGAGCTTCATCATCGCAAGCTGCTCCGCGGGCTGCTCGTTCCCCGCCGTGAGCACGATGAGCGGACGATTGCCGAAGGTACGCTGCTCTCCAGCACGCGCGAGCGTCGCGCCAACTGCGCCTGCCTCGCCAGCCAGCGCCTTCACCGACGTCGGTACGAAATCCGCCGCCATCGCGTCGTTCTCTACCGGCCACGGCGCGGGCGACTTCCCCGCCGGCACGAACCGCAACAATCCGGTCCAGCTCAGCTTCGCGCCTATCCGCAGAACCGCCGCCGACGGCTCAAGCGACTTGCCCGTGACGTCGCGATACCTACTGAACTGATCAGGATGCGAGGGGTCAATCAGCACAATCCCACCAACCTCGGCGCCATACTGCTGCACAAAAGTCGTGGCGTATGCCGCGCCGATCGAATGCCCGACCATCACCCACGGGCCCTTCTCACCATTCGCCATCAGCGCCGCATGCAGGTCGCGCGCAGTTTCGCGGCTGTCGAACTTCCGCTTCGGCGCATCACTCCACATCAGCCCGGCGCGGCTGTACGCACACACGCGCGCCGTCGCGGCAATCGAATCGTGCACCAGCGCCCAGGACAGCGAACCGTATGCGTTGAGGCCGCTTTCCAGCACCACCGTCGGCGAGCCCGTTCCGCGGCAATCCATCTGCAGCTTGCGATTGTTTCCGATATCGACAAGAGCGCCGGGCGCCTTCCACTCCTTGCGCACCCGGTCGCGGGTGATCCGCTCGCTGGTGGCGCCGACGGCGACCGAGACCAGAAGCCCGACCTTGATCCAGTTGAACATCGTCATTGCGGTGATCTCCTCGAAATGGTGTGGCCCGCTTCCGTGGAGAGAAAGCTGGGCCCCCCGCCCCCGGGTCTCTTGAACGCCGGGGCTGACTTTGGGCCCGGGGCGGCGTAAGTTCGGCGTCAATGAAATCCCCAAATCGCGCAGGGGTGGGGCAGTTCTTTGCCTGGGACGGCGGCTGCATATTCATTGGCCACCACGACCGGCCGCTGGCCGTGCACGCCCACCAGGCGCTGCAGCTCGTCGTGGCGGCGGAGGGGGATCATCAGGTTCGCGGCGGAGAGGAGGAGCCGTGGCGCTCGTACTGGCTCGCGGGGGTTCCCTCCAATCACCCCCACGGCATCAACGTCACCGGCTCCGACTATGGCTGTGTGATCCTCGTCGAGCCGGAAACGCTCGAGGGGCGCGCCATCACCCACCGCTTTCTGCGGGATGGAATTGCCGAGTGTGGTGACCCGGCTGCGCTCGACATCACGCGATCGATGTTCGAGAAATGGCTCGCTGGCCGCGGCCCCGATGCAGTGGCCGAGGCGCGGCGTCTGCTCGGGGCGCTATCGGAAGGAGTCGAGACGCCGGCAGTGACCGATGAGCGCATCCTCCGCGCCACACAGTACATCAACTCGCATCTGGACGGAGCGCTCACGCTGGCTGAGGTGGCGGATGTGGCTTGCCTGTCGCCAAGCCGGTTCCGACATCTGTTCAGCGAACAGGTGGGCATGGGACTGCGGCCGTACATCCTTTGGCGGCGCTTCGTGCTGGTGTGGGACGTGCTCATGAAGGGAAAGACGCTGTCGGAGGCGGCGCACGCCGCCGGATTCGCCGACGCTGCGCACCTGAGCCGCACGTCGGTACGCAACTTCGGGTTCGCGCCGAGCGGAATCCAGGTCGGGAAAACACTCCCCGACCCGTCGAAACTTCCCGCCCGCAATCGCGCGCAATAGCGGGCGGAGAAGCAACGAGAGTCAGCCGCTCCGTTCAAGCTCTGCGCGGGGTGTTGGTCGTAGTCTGCATTCGTCGAGGCGCCACCGCGGTTTGTTTCTGTTGGTGGCTGCGTATCGACCGCACTCAGACTCCAGAACCACGCCCATGCCGATTGCCTTCCGCCATAAAGCCGATCCTTCGCCCGTACTGACTGAGCTGCCAGGGTTCGCCGTGCATCAGGAGCTGAGCGCCGACGCAATGGCACGCATGCAGCAGCGCACGGTGGAAGAAATCCAGCGGCGCTTCGACGACGGACATCGGGCGTACGTCGCGACAATAGACGGTGTGCCTGCCGCCTGGGGCTGGGTCGCGAGCTCGGTCGCCACCGTTGGCGAGGTGGGCGCGACGCTCACGCTCGGATACGGCGAGCGTTACCTCTGGAACTTCGTGACGCTCGCGGCCTTCCGCGGGCGCGGCATCTATCCGCGACTGCTCAATGCGATGGTGTTGGCCGAATCAGACGAAGGCGAGCGCTTCTGGGTCGCCTACGCGCCGGAGAATCACGCCTCGGGCGCGGGGATCCGGAAGGCCGGCTTCTCGAACGTCGCCGAAGTCTCGTTCGATCTCGAGGGGCACCCGGCCGTGAAGTCCATCACGCTCGGCGGCGGCGGCCAAGCGTCGCGCCTGCTGAACATCCGTGAGATCGAAGGCGCCGTGACGCAGTGCTGGCGCTGCGCCAAGGCCGGCAAGCCGAAAGAAGCGTCGTGCGCGGAAGGAAGTTGTGCCTGCGACTACCAGCACAAGCAGCTGGCCTGCGGTCCTATCGGATAACCTCGAAGTGCGCCATCATCCCGGCCGCGTGATGCTCGAGGATGTGGCAGTGGTACATCCACATACCCGGCCTGTCGTCCGCGACCCACGCGATGCGCACGCTGCCGAACGCCGAGACGTTCACCGTGTCGTGCCAGGCGAGTGGATCGTGCGTCTTGCCATTCACTTCCAGTACCTGAAAGAAGTAGCCGTGCAGGTGGAAGGGATGATGCACCGGCGAGCGATTTATTACATCCCACACCTGGAGCTCTCCAATCCGCACCGGCTCGTCGTGGTGATGTTGCTCGTGATTGATATTGAACTCCACGCCGTGCTTCATCCCCAGGCCAAACCCCAGCCGCACCGTGCGTTTCGGCGTGACGGCTCCCGTGACGAGCGGCTCAATCTCGCGTAGTCGCTCCGGTAACTGCGCCTTGGAGGGTGCCGCCGCACCCACCACCACCGTGGCGAACCGCTCAGGCTTCTTGTGCCCCTTGAATGATCCGCGATTGAACGGCAGCGTCTCCACCCGAATCGTCTCACCCTCAGCGAATGGACCAACGACAATCTCCGTACGATCCGCAGGAGCGAGCAGCACTTCGGTTGTCGCGACAGGTTCGGGAATCAGCCCACCTCCAGTGCCAATGATCTGGAACGGCCGGCCGCCCACCGAGAGCCGCACGTAACGAGCGCTCGCGGCATTAACGATGCGCCACCGCTCCATCTGCCCCGCCGCCATCTGGATCTCCGGCTCCTGCCTGCCATTCACCAGACGGGTATTTCCTTCGCGGCCGTCATGCGATTCGATCCACCAGCCGGGCGCTGCGATCTCGCCGTTCTTGTCCAGTTCAACATCATCGAGCACGAAGGTGCGATCGGCATCGAGCACCGGCTCATCAGCCACGCGCACGATGAGTGCGCCATAGAGGCCGCGCTCCAGCTGCACCGTCTCATTGAAATGCGAGTGGTACCAGAAGGTGCCCGCGTCCGGCACGCGAAACCGATAGACGAAGGTCTCGCCCGGTACGATCGGATTTTGCACTCGCTCATTGCCATCCATCACCGCCGGGATTCTGAGTCCGTGCCAGTGCACAACGGTCGGCTCGGCGAGGCGATTGGCGACGTGAATCTCGAGCACGTCGCCCACCTGCGCCTCGATCGTGGGGCCGGGCACCTGCCCGCCGAACGTCCACGCTCGCGTGTGCTGTCCGGGAACGAACTCCCACTCCACTTCACGCACGTCGAGATCGACCCGGACCACAGACCTTCCCGCATCAGGCTGCGCTTCCGCGAAGGCCTGGGCGTAGGCATCAGAGACCGAGCGCAAGGCGCACCCCGACGAAGGAGGAACTGAAGTCCGAGATCCCGCCCCGATCCTTCGCGCCGAAGATGTTGACTTGCTTCATGAACAGGCCGAGTTCACCGCGACGGAACCGGTAGCCAACGTCGGCGGTGGGCGCGGCGAAGTATCCGTCAGCCTTGAAGAACGTACCCGTCGTGGCGCCTTCAGCCCGAGCCGCGCCCTGGCGCGCCATCGCATTGACGATCAGTCCGCCCACGTGCATGCCGCCCGAGACGAACCAGCGTGTTCCGTACGACAGCTCCACCACCGGGCCGGCAGCCTGGTAGTTCATCGTCGTGCGCGCGTCCTGATTGGAGTTGGCGACGAGCGTCTCGACGCCGAGCCGGAGGTTCGGCCGCACTTTGACAAGGAAGAAGAAGCCCGACATGTGGGGGCCTTCTGGTCCATCGGCCGCGAGGTTGTCGAAGGCCGGGTCCAGGCCCGAGAGGTCCATCGTTCCCATGATCAGGGCGGAACGAATCCCCACCACGTATTTGCGGTCGCTGTTCTGGGCTGCGGCGTCAGTTGGTACGCTCGCCATCAGGAGTCCGATCACTGCAAGAGTCTTGAGCATGGCCTACCTCGTTGTGTGTTGTGGGCAATCGCGATCCGTGTGGCAGCGTGTGGCGAAGGGTGGCAAATCGCCGCGCGGCTGTTGATACAGAATCGCATTGCCCGAGGCCGGGGTCTTGAACGCTGGGGCTGACTTGAACGCCCGGTGGCGGTAGACTTGGGGGATGACCCCATTCCTCATTGGCATCGGGTGTGCCTTGGCAGTTGGGGTGTTCGGCACACTCACCGGGCTCGATCGCGAGCGGGCGTTCTACCCCACGGCCCTCGTGGTCATCGCCTCGTACTACATCCTCTTCGCCGTGATGGCGGGGTCGATGTCAGCGCTTGGCCCGGAGCTCGTGATTTTCGTGCTCTTCGCGGCCGTGGCCGCTTGGGGATTCCGGCGCGATCTCCGATGGGTGATCGTCGGGCTCGTTGCCCACGCGGTTCAGGACTTCTTCCACGCCGGGCTCGTGACGAATCCCGGGGTGCCGACGTGGTGGCCCCTGTGGTGCGGTGCCTACGACCTGGCCGCACCGGCGTATCTGTCAGTGCTTATCTGGCGAGGACGAGTCGCGCGGCGTGCGGCGGCGCAGTGAGGTGAGGACGGGCTGTTCGACTCGATCGCGGATATTTTCAGCAGCTTCGATTTCTAGGGCGCGCGGCGCGAAAACTCCGTGGCGGCGAGCAGGCGCACGTTGGGATCGATGACAACACCGGCTGGCTCACGATCCGCCCGAAACGTCGCCCGAGCCTCCGTGCCGCTCAGTTCCAGGCGCTCGATCCTCTGCGCCGCACCGGCCACCTGAATTCCCACATCGACCGTCAAGCGGAACGGTTCGCCGACCTGCACCTGCCGCAAGTCGACGGTCACGGTCGTCGCCGCCGAATCCCAGGACCATGTACCCGTGATTTTCGGTACGCCGCCCCGGTAAAGCCATTGGGTGAAGAACTGCGAAAGGTCCTGACCTGAAGCCTGTTCCATCACTTCACGGAACTCGGTGGTCGATGCGTTCGCATCCTTGAACCGCTGGTGGTACGTGCGAATGCCAGCCCAGAAGCGGTCGTCACCCATGCGCTGCCGCAACATGTGCAGCACCCAGCTGCCCTTCTGGTAGGTCATCGAGCTCGAAACGCGCGACATGTCGTCAAGATTTTCGTGCACCACTCGGTAGTCGGGCGTCCTGGCGTAGAAATCGAGCACGGTCTGCCGAGACCGCCGCATTTGCTCGACAAACTCGTCACGGCCGTACGCGTGTTCAATGAACAACGACGTGAAGTAGGTCGCGAACCCTTCGCTCAGCCAGACGTCGTTCCAGTCGCGCTGGGTCACGGCATTGCCGAACCACTGGTGCGCGACCTCGTGAATGATCACGTTGCGCCACCGCACGTTGCGGTCGCCTACAACGCTGCCCGGCGCGTAAAAAATGGCCGACGCCGCTTCCATGCCGCCGCCGACCGAGTTGGATTGCACGTTGGCCAGCTTCTCGTACGAGTATGGTCCGATGCGCTCGCTATAAAACGCCATCGCATCGCGGGTCGGTACCGCATAATCATAGAACCCGGCGTCACGATCCTGCGCGAACACCCACGTCTCAATGGGCACACCCTGATAGTCACCGACATGTTGCACCGCGAAGCGCGCGACACCCAGCACGTAGAGCCAGGTGGCGATCGGCACTGACTCGCGCCAGACCGTGCGTCTCATGCCGCCGGGCAGGTCCGTCTCCTCGATACGACGCCCATTGGACACAACCTGGTAGTGCGCCGGCGCCGAGACGGCCATTTCCATTGTGGCCTTGTCGGAGATGTGGTCGATTGTCGGCAGCCAGTGGCGCGCCTTGTCCGGCCAGTCGTCCGAGAAGAACGTCCGATCGCCGTGTTTGTTCGGCTTGATCTGCAGCCCGTCAGCCGGGATTCCCGTGTAGCCCACCACGAGCTCAAAGACTTGCCCTTCGCGCGATGCCTCAGGAAGCGTGATGACGAGTCGGTCCGTGGTGTGCGCGAAGGTGAGCGCCTGCCCTCGGCTCGTCACGCGTTGCACCGTCATCCCCTTGCCCGAACGCGCAGGCGTGGCACTGGCGAGATCGAGGCTGACCGTTGAGATGCCGGCGGCGAGCCATCGCGCCCGTACGGTCGCTTCGCCGCCAATCCGGTCCGTTGAGTCCGAAAGCGTCAGTGCAAACCGATAATGCTCCACATCGATCCGCTGGCGCGGGTAGGTGTCGAACGCATGGAACACGCCGCCCGGCGCCGTGAACATCACGATCGCCGCCATGCGCCGCTGCCACCCACGAGGAAACAATGAAAACACAGGACCCCCCTTGGACTCAGCCACCGTTCTTCTTGAGAATCTGCAGGATTCCATCCTTCTTCATCAGCGCCTCGATTTCGGCGACCGTCCGCGGCAAACCGGCAGACAGGACCTCGTAGCCGGTCTCGGTGATCGCGACGGTGTCCTCGATGCGAATGCCAATTTCCTCGTTGACCCGATAGAGCTGGATGTCACAGGCGAACACGAAACCCGGCTGCAGCACCTCGTCGGCTCCGGCGAATGTTCCCATTACGTCGTGCGTCGCGAGTCCGATGGAATGGTTGTAGCCCCCCAATCGGACGATGCCGGCGAAATCCTGCGCATACCCGGTGAGCCCCCTCGCTTTCAGCATGGAGTCCACCTTCTGGCCGACTGCACGGAGAGTGGTGCCCGGTCGGTAGTTCGCGAGAGTCACCGCGTGCACGGCGAGTGCAATCTCGTAAAGCTCTCGCTGTCTGGGGGAAAACTTGCCCGACGCGGGAAATGTCGTTGAAATATCCACGTGGTAGTTCTTATAGTCCGGCGCGGCGTCGAGGATCAGGAAGTCGCCGTCGGCGAGCACGCGGTCGTGTGCGTGATAGTGGCCGTATCGGTGATTCTTGCCCGACATGATGATGGTGTAGTACGCGAGTCCACGCGCGCCCGCCTGTCCGGTCACAAACTCGAACACGGCCGCTAGTGCTTTCTCGGCGATGCCCGGTCGCGTGGACTGCATGAGCGCGATATGCGCCTTCACGCCGATCTGAGCCACTTCGCGCATGATGGCGATTTCGGCCGGCGACTTGAGCTTGCGCTGGTTCCACACGAGGGGCGAGCTGTCGCGCAACTCGACCTGTGGATACCGCTCGCGCAGTTGCTTCACGAACTGGAGCTCGCGAGTCAGGCGGCCGTCCCACACGTTGAGCGTCATCGATCGTTGCAGCGCGTTGAACTTCTCGTTGCTGTTCTCCGGACCGATCTCCTCCGGCTTGAACATCGTGTAGAGCGGTCGGCGGCGGTTCGCGAGCTGGGCCATGAACCCGTCAAACTGTGCCATGGGCAGCACCCGCTCTATTCCCGTATAGGCGGCGGGGGTCCGGACAAGCTCGAGCGGAATCGCCAGGCCGTCCGCTTCGGACTCGGAGATCGTGAAGAACAGCACGCTTTCCTTCCGCATCCCGTCAACAACCAGGATCGCATCCGGAATCTCGACGCCACTCATATAGAAGAAGTCGTGTCCCTGACGGAAGGCGACATCGCTCGAGGGCGTCGTGGCGCCGAGGAAGACGGCAGCGCCGTCACCGATCTGTGCCATCAGGCGGCTGCGCCTGGCGGCGTATTCAGCTTTCTCCACCGAAATCGCCGCTACCGTGGAGTCCTCGACGTGACGCGCGGGGACGGCACCGATGCCCACGATACCGAGCAACGCGACGCCTGAAACGATTCCGATGATCTTCATGTCAACATCTCCCCACGAATTCGGTGCGGGTTGTGCCAGCGCTCAGTGCAGCGGAAGATGGTGCGCCGGGCATCGTTCCGCATCCGGCGGCTGCGGGCGCCTTGCCCACTTTCGCACCGGATGTGTAGCGGACGCTACTTCTCTCCGTACTCGCGCGACAACGTACGGGCGATCCGGCCGATCAACTCAAGCGGCATTGGCTCGGATAGTGGAAAACGAAGGTTTCCCTTTTCGCCGCGATAGCGCTTCAGTTGTCGTAGGAGCTGACGATTGCCTTTCACGGGCGGGTACACACCAATGTGCTGCTTGAACGCCGCAAAATAGAAGAACACCTTGTCCTGTTTGAAAGCAGGAATCTGGTAACTGATTGTCTCGTGGGCCGAGGGAATCAGGTTCCGCACAACGTTTCGAATGTCTTGAAGGATGCCGCGCACCTCGGGCTCGGCGGAGGCGATGTATTCATCTATCGTCTTGAACTTCCTGGCCATCTGGTGTTCCTCGTTGATTGGCGCCTGTCCACCTACCCGGCTGTACAGACGCTTCTCCCGAACTGCGGATCGATGTCGCTTTGGCAGGTGGCACCTTCGGGCCCGAGCTCGTCCAAGCCCTCACATCCGGTCGATCCGCTGCACTCGGAACGCCGGCGCGTCGGCGGTCGCCGAGCCCGGGATGGTGACCGTGTTCCCGTCGCGCAGCGCCGCGTAGTGCGGCGACATGATCTCGACGCCCGCCTCGTTGAACTTGTCCTGGATGTTCGCGTGCAATGCCGAGTAGGTGAGCGCCATCGTCGCCGGCTCGGCCGTGTACGCGTTGATCTGGTACGCGACGTAGAAGTCATCGAGGCTCGTCTGCAGCACGAACGGAGCCGGCTCCGCCTTGATCCCCGGCGTCGCCTTCGCCGCCGCGATCAGCAGTTCATGCACTTGCCGCCAGGGCGCATCGTAACCGATCGTCACGCCGGTGTGCAGAATCAGCCCGACGCTCCGTGACATGGTGGTGTAGTTGTGCACGTGCGCCGAGAGTACCATGGCATTCGGGATGGTGACCTCCACCAGCTTGATCGTCCGAATGCGCGTGACCAGCAGCGTCCGCGCCGTCACGTCGCCAATCGTGTCGGCGACCGCGATCCGGTCGCCCACCTTGAAGGCCCGCGTGTAGGTGAGCACAACACCTGCCACCGCGTTCGAGATGGCGGAGGTGGAGCCGAACGAGATGAGTGCGCCGAGGAAAAGCGAGACTCCCTTGAAGGCCTCCGAGTCCGCGCCCGGCAGGTAGGGGAAGATCACGACCAGCGCGAACGCCCCGATGAGGAACCGGGCGATGTTGTACGTGGGGTTCGCCCAATCCCGCTCGAATCCGCGGAACGTCAGGGTCCCCCGGTCGAGCGCATCGAACACCATCTTCACCGCCTTGAGGACGTAGCGCGTGACGATGACGATGACGGCAATGAACACGATGTTCGGCAGGTATGCGGCTGTCTTCGCGAGCACGGCGACGACGGGGTCGAGCACGTAGTCGAGGAGCCGGTCCGCGTACCTCGCCGTCCAGGGGAAGAAGGTGAGGACCAGCGGGATGTAGAAGTAGAAGAGCACCACGAACAGGAGGATGCGCAACATCCGCACGGCACTGTCGATCGCGCCGGCCAGCACGTTCGCCGAGAGCAGTTCGAGCGTCTTGATGCGGACGCTGGGGATGGCATCGCGATGCCTGGCGATCGCCGCCTGCAGGCGCGTGAATCCGCGCCGGAGGAGCCAGACCAGTGCGAGCATCGCCAGCGTAGCGACGAGCGTACGCAGGAGCCCGAAGCCGATCGCCCGCAGCGTGGATCGCAGCGAGACGCGGTTGATCTCCTCCCAGAGCACACGCCGGAACTCCTCGGCGAGCACGTCGCGCGCCGTACCGCGCGCCGCCGCGTCCGCGTCGGTCACTGTCATCACGATGCGCTCATCCGCCACGATGTCCGTTGCGCTCTGGCCGGCCACGAGCGCAAGCGAGTCCGGCGGGGAACGCCACAGCCCCAGCACGCGCTCCGTGATCGCTTCCGCCCGCTCAGCGGCAGAGAAGGCGCCGTATCGAGTCGGGACGAAGAGCACGGTGTCGCCGCGGACGACGACAGGCGCACCAAGGCTCCCTTGGTCGAGCTGCGCCGCGGAATCCGCCGGCGCCACCGACGGCCGCGCCACCTGCGCGTCAGACGGCGCTGCCACGCCGAGCAGCGCGGCGAGGAGGACGATGGAAACAGCGGCGTTGCGGGGAGACCGGCCGGAGATGGGAAGCATGACTGAGCCTTGGGGTCCGCGAGGACGTATCCGAGTGTCGGCGCTGTGCCGACACCGTATCATAATGCACGCCTTCTTTCGCACCGCCACGCGCCGATGCATACCACCTGATAATGTACGAGTGTAGCACCGCCGGCTCGTCAATCTGCGCTGCCCGGCGAACCTCGACCGGAGCGATCACGAGTGCCCTCCTCGCGCACGCGGGCCAAGCTCGTCGGCGGCACGAGCTTCGGCGACACACGCCGCGTCCTCGGCGGTGACCTGCGGTGGCGGCACGACCGGTTCCTGCTCGCTGGCGAGTTGCTCACCACCGTACTGAAAGACTCGCTTACCGGAGTCAGGACCTCGCCAGCCGGGCACCAGGTGACCACCGGCTGGTACCTGCGTCCCGACTCGCAGCTGTAGAGTCGACACCCGGAGCCGCGGCCACCGTCGCGCGATCCCCCACCGAAAAGGACTCCTCGCATGGACACCATCATCAACTGGTTCGAGTCGCCCGCGACCCGGCGCCTGCTCGTGGTCGTGGCGAGCCTGGTACTTGTGCCGCTGGCGGCGCGCACGCTCGGAGGCCTGCTCTCGGCGCGCCTCAGCGACCTCGACGCCCGCTACCGCGCACGCAAGATCAGCACCGGAATCGGGTACCTGGTCATCGTGCTCGTGGTCGTCAGCGTGTACAGCGCGTACCTCACGGGCCTCAGCGTATTCCTCGGCGTCGCCGGCGCGGGGATCGCCTTCGCGTTGCAGGAAGTGATCGCAAGCGTTGCCGGCTGGGTGGCACTCACCTTCTCGCGCTTCTACGCACCTGGCGACCGGGTGCAGCTCGGTGGCATCAAGGGCGACGTGATCGACATCGGTATCCTGCGCACCACGCTCATGGAGGTCGGCGAGTGGGTGAAGGGTGACCTCTACACCGGGCGCATCGTACGGGTGGCCAACAGCTTCGTGTTCAAGGAGCCCGTCTTCAATTATTCAGGTGACTTCCCGTTCCTCTGGGACGAAATCACCATCCCCGTGAAGTACGGCAGCGACCGGGCGCGCGCGCGCGCGATCATCTCCGAGGCTGCCGATGCCGTGGTGGGCGACTTTGCCGCCTCCGCCAAACAGGCCTGGACGCAGATGGTGCGGGAGTACCGCATCGAGGATGCGGGTCTCGAGCCCATGGTCCACCTCGTCGCCAACGACAATTGGATCGAGTACACGCTGCGCTACACCGTCAATTACAAACGTCGCCGGGCGACCAAGGACGCGCTCTTTACCCGGATCCTCGACTCCATCGACGCCTCGGGCGGCACCGTCGCGCTCGCCTCCGCCACCTTCCACCTGGTGGAGTGGCCGCCGCTCGACATCCGGATGGTCAATGGCGCACGCGTCACGGCCAGTCGCCCCGACGCGGCCCCGGCTCCCTGACGTCGATGCATGCCGATATCGTTTTCATCGTCCTGTTCTGCGTTGCGACCACTTTGTCCAGCGGCTTCGGGCTCGTCTTTGGCGCGATCATCGCTGCGGACGTGCACGACGACCTGCAGCATGCGGTTGCCGGCCGGCTCGTGCGGCTCGACCAGCGCGCGTTCCGATCCCGCCAACCTGCTCGTCGACCCGGCGACGGCCGGACGCCGAGCCCTCGGGGACACCTCGTCTCTTGGAGAGTAAGGTTCCACCAAAACGGGTCAACTCCAATGAGTGCCCGAGCCGCGACTGCAGCAACGCCTGGTTAGCCGGCGTCTCGATCATCTCGAGACACCACGAGGTAGACGGACACGGCGACGATGGCGACGCCCAGCGCGGCCCATTGGAGAATTACAGAACGCAATAGCCAGCTGGGAATCTCGTCTCGGAGGAACTCCCGGCGTGCTAGCAAGCCGCCGAGGGCAAGTGCGGCAGCGAGGAGCAGGAACGCGACCGGGCGCCCAATATCTCGCCGGGTAAGCCAGTTGATATTCATGAGCGATCTCCGTGATGTACGAGCGGCCGGCTAACGCCGCAATTCAGCTGCGGCGCATTTCTTAGAATGCGGCTGG
>Ga0207952_1000792_pt1 | contig 18739 bp, 17 predicted proteins | sample SubbioR12Aug_8Ca_FD_184831 | JGI IMG/M metagenome (GOLD analysis project Ga0207952, IMG submission 184831) | Serpentinite rock and fluid subsurface biosphere microbial communities from McLaughlin Reserve, California, USA - CR12Aug_8Ca (SPAdes) | ecosystem: Environmental > Terrestrial > Deep...
CCGCCACCGTCGCCGCCGCCACCGTCGCCACCCCCGCCGTCTCCGCCACCGCCATCGCCGCCTCCACCATCACCACCGCCACCGTCGCCGCCGTCGCGATAAAACGCATAGCCGGGGACATGCGAGTCCGCGGATGCGACTTTCGCACTAGTCTTCAAAGTAAATGCCTCAGCCTTCCCAGCGAGATCACCGGAAAAACCGAATATATAAAAAGCTCCCAAAAGGAGGGTAGCGATCGTGAGGGCAATGAAAGTGCCCCACGGCAAGCGTTGCGCCATATGGATAACGATGGAGTTACGAAACCGGTTAAACGCTAGTTTCCCTTACGCGCATTTATGCCCCCTCATGGCCATTGACTGCAAGCGCAAATCGTCCTTTGTGGCCGCTGCTATTTCCACAACACATCCTGAACGACGACAAAAGCGTTCGCCGCGTGCCCAAGCTGGTCGATCCTGCCGACGTTATTCGTAACGCTCACTTTGAAATGGCCGACGACGCGCGATGGTTCTTGTATGTAATACGCGCTCTCCGGCGTCCACTGCACTTGCATAAGGGCACGAGTACCCTTCCGGACTGCCTCTTCGAAGCGCCTCGCTTCCGCCGCATCGTCACGCTCCTTCGCGAGGCGGTACGCGTACGCCAAACCTTCGAGGTAAATGCCCGTCGACGAACTGTGCGGCGGGCCCCAGTCGCGGTACTTTGGGTTGAAGAACCGCCCCTCTTCGTCCGGACGCGCATGCGGATCGTCCTCAAGCATCGTCTGGATAAGGCCTTCTGCGAGCCAGTACACGTATCGCGCGTACTCTTCGTTATCCGTTTCCTCGAAGTAGATCGCGTATGCCTGCATATGCCATGGCGAGTATTGCGGCCAGAAATCGTCCGCGATCTTCGTGCGATAGTGCGTAAACCCTTTCTCAAGGGCGTTGTCATACCGCGCATCCTGCGAAACCGCGGAAAGCCGTGCGAGCGCAGTAAGCGCCTCCCCGGAATAAAACATCTCGTCCACATCGGTCGGCTCGTCCTGCAAAAAGGTCTGGAAGCTGCCGTCGTCGCGCTGCATCGCGAGGAGGAATTCCCCGAGCGCGACCTCTTCTTCAGTGGGTGCGCGAAGTACATCACCCTTCTCGCGGATCATGAGTATGCCGAGCGCCGCCGCGCCAAGCCGCACGCCGTCGTCCTCCGTAAAATACGCATACCGTTTCGCCGGGTCATACCGGTACGATTCCTCCATGAGGTGTTTCTCCGCTTTCTCCGCGATCGAATAGAGCTCCGCGTCATCGTTGCGCTTCGCTATCGCATAGAGCCCTTGGACGGTGATAAGTTGGCGGATCAGGTAGTCGCCTTCCTCATACCGGTCGGCACCCGGGTAATACAGGTACGGGAAAGAGCCGTCGGGCTCCTGGTTCGCACGTGCCCACGCTGCAATGAGGCCGAGGCGTGCGTCAATGAATTCCTCGTTGATATCGGACAACCGGACTGGTGTTGCAGTACGCACGAGCGTATAGGCTTTCCCCTCACGCGTGACGACATGCTCCCGCGTAAATATCGAAAAGCGCGCCGCAGTATCTTGAGCGCAACCGGCGTCCTTCCCGGCACGCAGGCACACGTCCTTGAGGCTTGTCGCGAGGTTCGTATTTAACTCGAGCGGGACCCACGGCATGAAGCTGCCAACCTCCTCCCCGGCGACGATGACCTTCACGCCATGCACGCCCGGGACATACTTCTCCTCAAGTTCCGCCAGCGTGAGCTCCCGCGACGCCACGAATGAGTAGGTCGCATACGCGGCCGTCCCAAGGGCAATCAACACGAGTACGATGGGCAACAACTTCGTGAGAAGCCACGCACGAGTTTCCATAGTCGCCGCATCCAATCACACGTCTGCAGAATTGCAAGACGCCAGGCGCTCGTATAGAGTGCGTCCGCCTATGCCCACCGAACCCCGATTCCGTTTCTTTTCGTCGCCCTTCGAGCGTACCCTTGCGCGCGGCTACCGGCGGCTCTTTTCGCTCGGTGAGATCGAGGAGAGCGTCCTTCTGCAGATAGCCCTCGGCGCGCTCCTCCTCTCATTCTTCATCGGGCTCTCCCGTTGGTTCTATAGCGAATCATTTTCGATCTCCGCCTACCTCGACAACACCTACACGTGCTGGCCGTATTTCCAAACCTGCGGAGAATGGTACTTCCTCCAATCGCTCCCCTTCGGCTATTCGCAGAACATCGTTTTCATGGCGGTCTTCGCGCTCATGGCGCTCGCGGCGTACAGCATGTACCGCAAGCGATGGGCGCACGCGCATGCGATCATGCTCGCGCTCTGGACTTTCAAAGTGACGATCCTCTTCGTCCTCACGCAGCAGCTTGCCGCGAACTACGACTACTACGACACCGCGCTCCTCTTTGTCGTCCTTGTTTTGCCGCACAAGCTCTTCTTCGCGCGCCTTACGTTCGTCCTCTTCTACTTCCTCGCCGCGACGATCAAGATCCACGAAGGGTGGGTGCTTGGCAGCTACTTCACTTCGCTCGCGACCGGCCTTCCGATATTCGGCAACTCCCTCGCGCCCATCGTCACAAACCTGGTCATCGTGATGCAGGTCGTCGGAAGCTGGCTGCTCTTTAGCACCAGGCCCTCGCTCCGGTACGTCGCCCTCGGGTACTTCATCCTCTTCCATCTCTACTCCGGCGTCCTTGTCGGTTTCCGCTATCCGACCGTCGCGCTCGTCATGCTCCTCGTCCTTTTCGGCATCAAATGGAAGGAAACCCATGTTGCCGTTCCACTCGATAGGCGCTCTCTCGCAGGCTGGTGCTTCGTCGCGATCCTCTTCGTCCTCCAGTTCATCCCGATCAGTATTCCCGGCGACCAAAAGCTCACGCTCGAAGGCAACTACTACGGCCTGTTCATGTTCGAAGCGAACCACCAATGTGTTTCGCGGACGGTCGCCCACTACGACGATGGCACCTCATACGAGAAGGTGAAGCAGTCCGCGGACGCGAAATGGCGCTGCGATGTCTATGAATACTGGTTCGCGATAAGCAACCACTGCGCACGCGACGCAAAAACTAAACGTATCGAATGGACGTTCGACCACTCCATCAATGGCGGCCCTTTCTATCGCATTGTGGATACGCAGAATGCATGCGAACTCTCGTATCGGCCATTCGTCCATAACGAGTGGATCCGTCTGCCTGAAAACGGCGCCGAAATCGTCGGCTACGCGCTTGAAAATTTCTATGAACGATAGCCAAGAAATAACATTTATTGTGATTCCCGGGCTCGAAGGCAACGATCCGGCCGCGTTCACGCCGCTCCAGCAAGCGATCCAGTCCTACGCGCTCGGATTCGAAGCGTGCTACTGGGCGCTCTGGGGCGCAACCCTTCTCTGCGTCGCGGGCCGCTACGTCGTAATTCCTTTTTTACGGCAAGTCATGCGGAGATAGAAAACGCCCCGGGATTAACCTCCCGGGGCGCGCGTACCTACCTTGCTACTGACACATGTCTGGAACTAGCCGCGAGTGGCGCAACCGACAGCGCGATGCAGACCGCGCTTCCGGTGACCGCCGCCGATGATCGTGTAGCCGTTCGGACCACAGCCGCCCTGGACGAGCAGCACGCTGCCGTTCATGACGGAGTAGTCGGCGGGCCGGCCGGAGACGACCGGAAATTGCGCCTTGGCCTTGCCGTCAGCGTACGAGCCGGACTCGATCGGAGCGCATACCGGTGGGGTGTGCTTGACGACGCCCTCGTCGGTGTTGTGGCTGATGATCAGCGTCATTGCATTGTCGCCGCAGACCTTGTCGTCCACCAGAACGAACTGGTTCATGGGCAACGAGCCCTCTGCCGGAACCGCCGGCACGACACGGAGATACACCTTCGCCATCCCACCGTCAGCGGGCGCAGAGGCCGTCGTCGGACGCGGCGAGGTCTGGGCGGATGCCGCCGAGGCCAGGCCGAGAGCCGCAATCATAGTCATGGTACGTGCGATCGTGCGCATGGATCAGCTCCTTTTTTGCGCGTGTCATTCCGTGTAGCACAGCTACCGGAACCAAAGGTAAACAATCACACTCACTCCGAAAAGTCAAATAGAAAAGGCGGGATGTTGGAATCCCGCCCCTCGCCCACATCTTGGAGCTTATGAGCATCGCCTCTTGCTGAACTGCGTCCATGGGAAGCAGTCCCGCGACTCACACGCCCTCCACTTCCAGACGCAGGGCTTCTGCCGCGGCGCCTGGTAACGCACCCGTCGCGGCTGGTCACAGTTAGTGCACGGTTGCCGGTATACGCGGCGCGGCCGCTGCGGAATATACGTCGGTGCCGCAACGTACGCCTGACGTGGCGGACATACGGTCGGCGGACAGACAGCCGGTGCGGGAGGCGGCGCTAACGCCGGCTTGCATGGCTGGCTTGGCCCGCATCCAGGTGCCTGCTCGGCCCCTGGCGCATCGTTCACGAAATAGTTACCAGGGTTCGCCGGCACCGCTTGCGCATATGCTACTGAACCTACGCAGCAAAAAATAGCTGCAAGTGCGATACTTCGCATGCTCATTCTCCTTTTCGCTGGTTGCTCGTCTTCACCTGCCGCTCTGACAGGCTACTATCTCGACGCTAGCAAAGATTCGACTGCGCCGCAAACGATGCGGCGCGCCCCCGGTTTGAGTGCGCGCCGCCAAATTACCGCGAAAGACAGAGCAGGTGCCGCAGATCGCCTTCTTTGTATCCCTCGACATGCTGACCTTTGCTCTCGACGATCGGCGAGGCAATGATGCCGATGTATTGGCGCATGTAATCCTGCACGTTCCGGTGCTCGATGTTATGCGGTTCGTACCGGACACGATGCTGGTCGAGGAACGCCTTGACGTCGCGGCATGGGATGCAGTTGTGCTGCCAAAAGAAGTTCACGTGGGTGCCTGCGCATTGCGCGGAAGCCTCCTGCGCTACGAGTGCAAGCATCGTTGCGATCACAAGCCTTCGCATGGCTACGGTTCCTTCGCTGGTTGGACCTCTCTATGCATGTTCGCACGAGAGCACACAAACGCAAAACAGCGCGCCGTCCTTTCGGACGGCGCGCTGTTCACTTTGGAAGCCAGCCTGCTGTCAGCAGACAAGCGGCGGCACTTCTCTGCGAATTAATCGCGCGAGATCACGATCTTCGGCATCGAACCGTCTTTGCGGTCAACGATTGCCATAGAATCGAGGGTGCCTGCTTTGCGGATCGCATTGACGATCGGCGCAACCTTCACTTCTGCTGCTTCTTTTTCAACGAGGATCGGAGCTTTAGCGGCAACGACCGGAGCATACTTCCGCGTGCGGACGCCTGCGAAGGCAACTGCCGGAATGCCCGCCTTGCCAAGCACAGTGCGAGGCAGGTAGTAGACCGCGAGGTATCCTGCGCCGAGCGCGAAGACCGCGAGGCCGAGCCAGTACATCGCATTACCGATCGTACCGAAGTCGAAGCCTGTGTACGGGATCTGCGTAAGCGAGACGTACGGGGCAGAGTAGGCATTTACTGCCACCTGGCACTGCGCGCTCTGGCCGTTCGAGCCATACACCGTGAGGGTGTAGGTCGTCGAGTGCGTCGGCCACACCGTCGTCGAACCGTTCACGTTGACCGAACCGACGTTCGAGAGATACGCGGAGCTTGCATTCGAGCTCGTCCACGAGAGGTAGACCGAATTCACGCCGTAGCCGGATGCCGAGGATGCCTGGTAGATCTGGCAGTACGGAGCCGGATGCGTGTACACGATCGGGTACTGCGGAGTCGCGTACGCAAGCGGTGCAGTCGAGATGATCGTGTTACCGCTGTTGTAGTTGTTGAAGCTGTCGTTGATCGAGTTGTCCACGTTCGTGATCGTCGTGTTCGTCACGTTCGAGACCGAGGAGTTACCGCCCGTAGCTTTCGCCGGAGGGTTGTAGACCGGGTAGCTCGGCGAAGAGAACGTCATCGGCTTCGCGTACGAGAACCCGCTCGAAGAGAACGACGGGATCGAGAAGCCCTTGCTGCCGCCCGAGCTGTAGCTCGGAGAGCTGTACGAGTAGCAGTCACAACCTTCGTCGTAATACGTTTCCTCGTAGTACTCATCGTAGTCGTAGTCGCCGTCATAGTCGTAACAACCACACTCGTAGTCGTAATCGTAGTCGCCACAGTACGAGTCACAACCGTAGTCTCCTGACCAGTCGCCACAGCTGTAGTCACAGCCATAATCGCCGGACCAGTCGCCACAGCCGTAACCACAACCATAGTCACCAGACCAATCACCGCCGTAATCCCCGGACCAGTCGCCTCCGTAATCACCTGACCAATCACCATAGTAGTTGCCGGACGCATCGCCTGACCAGTCGCCGAAGTAGTTATCTGATGCGTCACCGGACCAGTCACCACCCCAGTCACCCGACCACTCATCCGCAATAACCGCAGACGGTGCAGCAACCAAGACGATTGTTGCGACAAACAACGTGGCAACAAAACCGACCGAAATCATTTTGAGAGATTTCATATTTTTTTATTCGTTAATAATGTTGATAATTTGCACTTCAATTTCTTTGATAATGATAGCACGTTGTTATGCACATGTCAAGTTCAAAAAGATGGAGGGGCGGCATGTGTTTCAATGCCGCCCCATCCGCTCGCCTAGCGTCCTCGAGGTCGAAACCACTCGCACACCCCCCTCGTCGGGTGACGTGCGGGCGTCCAGCCTGGGCCGGGAGGCCGCGGGCCGGAATTCCCTTCGTGGCAACCGGATTGGAAACCCGACACCGTCGTCGCAATGGTTCTGCCACCAGCGGTCCCCCACGACAAGAGCGTGAAGAAACCGACGATGATCAGCGCCGCAACGAAAATGCCAAGCGCAAACCCGACGCCATCCGAGAAGCTCGATGAGGACTTAGTGGTTTTGTCCGTGTCTGCCACGGTCAGCTCCATCGCTAGAGGAAGTCGTGAGCGGGCCGGTCGTTAGACCGACTATTATCATTATAGCAGAATGTGTTTAAATGTCAAGCCGCTGTTATTTCAGTTCTATGGAGCCGCATTATGAAAATTAAAAGGCGGACAGATGGGCTGTCCGCCTTGGATACCTCCTTTCTCATAGTCACTCGCTAGGTATGACTAGCGGACGTGCTTCATCTCGTCGGTGAGCAGAAGCTGCCTCGCTACGACTGTCACGACGCCGAAGAGGTCGGCTGCGACAGCAGCGGCGATGATCACGAACACGGTCCACTGGAAGCCGGAGAGGACGGTCGCGTTGTAGTACCACGCGGCGACAACCCACAGAAGGGCGTAGCCCGGGAAGTGTGACACTTCTGTTTCGAACGCGAAGTAGAGCGGTGTCGGTGTCTTATCCCCCATTGTCATCGAGCCCTCAAGGACGAGGTAGATGACGACGATGACGAGCGCAATGACGATCCCGATGAGCACCCCATTCTCGCCTGGCGGCTTGTAGTTCGGGAAATAGAGGAAGAACACCAGGACGCCGATCGCAAGAAGGACGGAGCCAAGGTCAGTAAGGATGCTGAGAGCTTTTCGCATCGGATGATACCTCGCTAATGCTTTCATTCGGCCCAAGGAACTGTGAGCCGTCGCAACTGTACGTTGCGGCGGCTTTGTCGTCAATGCGAGAGAAATCAGGGAGAACTACAAGTCGTAGCTACCGACAAACTCCGCTTCAAGCACGTAGCGCGAGCTTTTGCCCGTCAGCGTATCGCACGTGACGATCGTGAGCTTCTGCCCGTTCGGAGAGAGGTCGATGATGCCTTCATCGGCGTCAACCTTTGTGATGCTCGTCACCGTATAGAGGAATTCCTTGCCGCCAGCTTCGACGGAAATCGCGGCGCCCTCCTTGAGGTTGGGGATCTTGTTGAACGCCTTGTACATCTGGTTGTGGACGACCGGGAGGTGTGACGAGTGGCCGAAAATGAGGACGTTCCCTTTCGCGCCAAGGAGCGCGGAATCGACGTATCTCGCCGGACCGTCCTTCAGGACCTCGTCCAATTCTTCAAGGTCACGCGTCTGCGGATTGGAAACCGGGAGGTCGAGGCCGATCGAGGCGATGCGGATGCGCGTCGGCGCGACGGCGATTTCCGAGGCTGCAGGCGTTTCGGTTTCTTCCTTGATCACTGTGCCGAACGGAATTTCCTCACCGAGCTCCGGCAAGTCGTTAAGGGCGACTTTGGAGCGAGTCGGTTCAGAGCCATCCACGTAGTACGGGACGAAGCCGACGGAATCGGCAGCGGAAAGGGTCAAACCGAAGATGACCGCAGTCGCGGCAAGGAAGATGGAAACCGGTGCTTTCGTTGGAGTTCCAGTCATACCACAATAATACACCATAAATGGCTATTTGTCAAATCCCAAATCTGTGGTAGAAAGACGGCATTATTACAGCTAAACCACTATGGCTGACACACCACAGCAATCTCCTGGTCTCCTCGCGAACATCCTCGCGGTCGCTGGCTTTATCATCCTTATCGTAATCATCGTCTGGGGCGCGTACCACCTCCTGCGCCTCACCGGCTCGGGCGTCACTTCCCTCTTCTCACGCTTCGGGCAAGGGAACGAAATCACCGTGACGGCGCCGTCGGGCACCGTGCAGAGCGGCAAGGCATTCCCCCTCTCGTGGAAATACAGTCCCGACGAAAACGGTACCTACGCGATCCTCTACCAGTGCCGCGCGGGCTTCCGCTTCGATGCAACCTCGCCGTCCGGCTCGATCGCACAGGTCCCCTGCGGCAACGCGTTCACCGTCGGCAACAACACGTCGGTAACGCTCACCCCGGTCCTCTCCGGGACGACGACTGTCGATGTGCCGCTCTCGGTTGTCTTTATGGCGAGTGCGACCTCGAGCGAGGAGCGGCCGCAAGGCACTGCGACGGTCCGTGTGAGCGCAGCGAGCGCGTCGGGATCGACAGGCGGTACGGGCTCTACCTCGACGACAGGCTCAAATACCACCTCCGGCTCGACTGGTTCGACAAACACAGGCACGCAGCAGAGCGGGCCGGCTGACCTCACGGTGCGCATCATCGCGACGGGCGTCGTCGACATGTATGGCAACTTCGTGCAGCGCGCGCCGTTCTCACCGGATGAAATCGCTGCGGTGAAATTCGACATCGGGAATAGCGGCGGAAAGGCAAGCGGCACATGGTACTTCACCGTGCAACTCCCGACGAATCCGTCGTACGCCTACCAGTCGCCGGTACAGGCATCGCTTGCCCCAGGCGCACACATCGAAAACATCCTCCGCTTCCGCCCGGTAGCTATGGGCGGCGGCAACGTATTCGTCTCGGTTGACCCGCAGAACATGGTTGCCGAAGCAAGCGAAAGCAACAACACCGCATCGCAGTGGATGATGGGGGGCAATTGGAATTACAACCAGTATCCGTACCAGGCTCCGTACGTGTACTAAACAAAGCGACACGACGAGTAAAGACAACCGCGCGAAAGCGCGGTTGTCTTCATTTTTTTCTTATGATTTGTAGTTGAAAAACTGGACACGTTTCTCGCCATTATTGTGTCTAACAACAAAGGACATCAGGCTTCCCTCGTATTTCTTTTCCATGGAATCAAGCGTGATGATGTTTGCCGTTTTATTGTCGAGGACGATTGTATTCCACTTACCTTCGTAATGAACGTCTATGCCAAGGACCGCGTGTCCGGCACCCTTTTCATCACGAACTACGATGATGTGTAATGTTGAGGGCGCGAGCCCAACATCGAGAAAGCGCGCCATTTTCTCAAGCACGAAGTCCTCGCAATCACCGGCGTCGAAGGGCATCGTCCATTTTTCCTCCATCTCATACAGTAACAAGTCCTCTTTCTCAGCGATGTCCGCGTGTACTTGCCTGTTGATCATTACGATTTTCGCGAAGAGCTCAAGCGTGAAGTCCGCTTCGTAGTGCTCGTCGTCGCGATGGTTCGCAAATTTATCACAAAAGATACTGAGTTCACGGCAAAATTCGTCATACTGTCGCAACGGCTGGATTGCACCGCCGTATTTGAGGTGCTTACCTTTGAATTGCGCAGCGAGCGCGGCAAACCCGTCGATAGTTTCGGCTTCGGTAAGTTGCGGAAGGCGGCGCTTCGGCCGTTCCGCCAACGTGGGCAGTTTTTTAAGCTTCGGCGCTCCCTCGGCCTTCTTCGCCGCTGGTTTTACTTTTCCCACCCAGGAAGTCTGAGGCTGTCCTAGTTTCTTTTCGACAGCGTTCGCACCAGAGTTAACAAGCTGCAACGCAGCAAGAGCCGCAAGCAACGTTTTGCGATCCGCACGCGGCTGCTTTGGTGTACCGTTTGGGAACTTATTCATCACCGCCTAATTATATATCCAGCGTAGCCTCCTTCGCATGGCTTTGGATGAACGTCTTCCGCGACGGCACATCCGTCCCCATGAGCATGTCGAAGATCTGGTCGGCCTCCTGGGCGTCGTCGATGGTAACAATCTTCAGCACGCGACGCGTTGGATCCATGGTGGTCTCCCACAATTCCTCCGGGTTCATCTCACCAAGGCCTTTGTACCGCTGCACGTTCACTTTAGGCGCGCGCTTCGCCTTCGTTTCCTCTTCGGCCGGCTCTTCTTCCGCGTCGTCGCTGACGGCCTCGTCCATGACCGGCGTGTCCTTGCCGGTAATTGCGATGCGCTCGGCGTCGTTGTAGGCATACTGCACCTCCTTCCCCTTCGTGATTTTGAAAAGCGGCGGCTGCGCGATGTAGAGGAAGCCGCCGTCGATGACCGGGCGGAAGTGGCGGTACATGAGGGTGAGGAGAAGCGTGCGGATGTGCGCGCCGTCCACGTCGGCATCGGTCGCAATGATGATTTTGTGGTAGCGCAGCTTCGAGATGTCGAAGACGTCGCCGATCGCCGTGCCGAGCGCGACGACGAGGTTCTTGATCTGCTCCGAGGCGAGCATCTTGTCGACGCGAGCACGTTCGATGTTGAGGATTTTCCCGCGCAGCGGCAAGACCGCCTGCGTGCGGCGGTCGCGGCCCATTTTTCCGGACCCGCCTGCCGAGTCGCCCTCCACCACGAAGAGTTCCGCTTCGGAGGCGTCACGTGTCTGGCAGTCGGCCAATTTCCCCGGGAGCGAAAGGCCTTCGAGCGCGCCCTTGCGGAGGATCGAATCTTTCGCGGCTTTCGCGGCTTTGCGCGCCTTCATCGCGAGCGTCGCCTTGCCGATGATCGCGCGGCAGTCATCAGGGTTTTCTTCGAGGAACGCGGCGAAGGCCTCGGCAAAGACGGTTTCGGTCGCACCACGCGCTTCCACCGAGCCGAGTTTTGATTTCGTCTGGCCCTCGAATTGGATTTCCGCAAGCTTCACCGAGACGACCGCCGTGAGGCCTTCCAATACGTCGTCGCCGGTAAAAGAGTCGCTGTCTTTCCCGTTGCCGCCCTTTGCGGCGTTATTCAACGTCCTCGTGAGCGCGGTCTTGAAGCCGGTGATATGCATGCCGCCTTCCGACGTGTAGATGTTGTTCGCGAACGCGGAGACGCGTTGCGCGATGTCGTCGACGTACTGCAGCGCAATTTCCACCTGCACGTTATCCACCTCCTTCTCGACATAGAAAATATGCTTGTGGACCGGCGTTTGGTGGCGGTTCTGGAAGGAGACGAGCGACTTCAAGCCGCCTTCGAAATAAAACGTCGTTGATGGCGCGTCGAGGCCCAGCTCGCGCAAGTAGAAGACCGATTCGTCATCTACCTTGTCGAGGCCGCGGAGGTCCATGATCGCGATACGCAGCCCCTTCACGAGGTACGCCTGTTGGCGCAAGTGCGACACGATGAGTTCGAAATCAAATTCAACTGTCTTGAAGATCTCGATGTCCGGCTCGAACGTGATGATCGTGCCGTGCACTTTGGAGGTACCCACTTTTTTCGTCTTCCCCACAGGCTTACCGCCTTTCTGGTATTCCTGCACGTGTTTGCCGCCATCGCGATGGACTTCTGCGCGCATATGCACGGAGAGAGCGTTCACGACCGCCGCACCGACGCCGTGGAGGCCGCCGGAGACTTTGTAGCCCTCGCCGCCGAATTTTCCGCCCGCGTGGAGGACAGTGAGCACCGTTTCGAGCGCGGAGACTTTCGTTTTCGGATGGATGTCGACCGGGATGCCGCGGCCGTTGTCGGCGACGCGGATCCGATTTCCCGGCAGGAGCGCGACTTCGATGTCGTTACAGTGCCCGCCCATCGCCTCGTCGCGTGAGTTGTCGAAAATTTCCCAGATGAGGTGGTGGAGCCCTGCCTTGTCGGTCGTACCGATGTACATGCCCGGGCGGCGCCGCACCGCCTCAAGCCCCTCAAGGACAGTAATATCCGCGGCTCCGTACGAGCCCTTTTTAGCAACTTTTTCGGCCATATGTGTACCTCGGGATTATACCAAATTCCGAGGTATTTTCCTAGCAAGTTATCCCCATTTCTGTGGCTCTGTTGAGCCAAATTCTAGCGGACTTCCCACCCTTTTGCTTTGACGGCTTCGTAGACTGAATTCATGGCCGAATTCGCCTCGTCGTCGGTGAGGGTTTTCTCAAAGGACTGAAAAACGAGGCGGAAAGCGTACGAGGTTTTCTCGCCCTTTTTAAATTCGTCAAACTGGTCGATGCGTGCCATCAGGCTCCCTGCCGCCTTCGCGATGACGTTTTTCACTTCTTCGGACTGTGTGTCAGCCGGAACCCAGAGCGCGATGTCGCGGGTGATGGATGGGTAGCGGGAAAATGCTTGGTATCGCTCGGTCGTGGAAACTGGCAATTGCTCATACGCTGCAGTTTCTTTCACATACATCGAGAGTGGATCCTCTTTTGCTTTTTCCTTTTCAGTGACGATGCCGGCCATCATGATTTCCGTGCCTCCTTTCCAAATCGTCCCGATCTCGAAAAGCTTCACGTCTTTGAGGCCGAGGAGGTCTTTGTTCTGCACATTCTTCTTCAGCGCCTCGTTGAGGCCGTCGGTGAGCGTTGAACGGAGGAACGGCTTAACGCTATCGATCTTGTTGCTGACCATGACTTCCCCTTTGTCGGCAAAGACGGAGGTATAGACTTCCGAATACCCCATCTCAGTCAGCTGTTTGCGGACGCTCTCGGCAGCGGCAAAGTTTTGGTTGATCTCCGGCTGCTTGTCGAACGCGAGTAATTCTTGCGCCGGAATTCGCTCGTAGCCGATCATGCGGCCGACTTCCTCGATGAGATCTTCTGGAATCTGGAGGTCGACGCGTTCGAATGGGATGTCGACAGTGAAGCTGCCGTCTGCTTCCGTGAATGCGAATCCGAGGTGTGTAAGTGAAGTTTTGATTTCGTCAGGAGTCACTTCGATGCCGAGGAGCTTTGAGGTGTGCGCCGCTGTGAACGTAACCTGCCATGGCACGACGGGCTTGGGGTACGCATCGGCAAAGCCGACAAGTTCCCCACCAGCGATTTTGAGGATAATGTCGACGGTGAGCCGCTGGCCGTATGCTGCCAATTCGGGCGAAATCACCTGCTGGAAGCGCTGTGACGCGTCGGTTGAAAGATTAAGCGACCGCGAGGTTTTTCGGACGGAAACGCCGTTGAAATTCGCGCATTCAACGATGATGTCTTTCGTGGCTTCGGAAATACCGGCTGGCTTGCCGCCTTTCACTCCCGCAATGCCGACAGCTTTCCCGGAATTCTTATCTGCAACAACGAGGTTCGAGCTTGAAAGCTTGTATTCCTTATCATCGAGCGCCATGAGGGTTTCCCCTTCCTTCGCGTTCCGCACTTCAAACGCATATTTCCCATCCTTTTCCTGCAGCTGCCCCGCATCGAACGCGTGCACCGGCTGGCCGATGTTGAACATGACGAAATTCGTGGCATCCACGACGTTGTTGATGCTCCGCTGGCCGATGGCTTCCAAGCGTTCTTTCAGCCACTCAGGCGACGGACCGACTTTCACGCCTTTGATATAGCCCGCAGTGAAGCGGTAGCAGAGTTCGATGTCTTCGATCGTCACACTCACCGCATCGGTCGTTGGCGAGAGGTTTGGCACTTCTTTGAGCGGATCGCTCGCGAGCGGGATATTTAAAATTGCCGAAATCTCTTTCGCGATCGCGCGGTGCGAAAGTGCATCATGGCCGCGATTCGGAGTGACTTTCACATCAATCACGTCATCGTTCCCGACTTTTTCCACACCCTCAATCTCAAAGGCATGGAACGTAAGCGCGTCGGAAATAGCCGCCGCATCCGGCAAAGGAGCCTGAAAGTATTTTTGCAACCATTCACGTGAGATTTTCATACGGTTTCTATACGTTCATCGGTCGGAATAAATTCGTATCGCGTGGAACCATATACACTGGTCGCAGTAGCAAGTTTTCTCTTAACAAGTTTTTTCCACAAGCCTTCCCCTCCGCCGGAAGCGGAAACGTTTGACGCTGAGGGAAGCGTCCTGCCCCAGGCCTCTTCAACGATGTCGTTGAGGATGATAATGCGCCTCTCTCCGAGTCCGCGCCGCTCAAAACCTTGAGCCGTCGTACCCATATGCGTGCTCGCAAGCTCGTTTCCGAATACGTTGTAGCTCGTGTCCCCGACCCTCTTCCCATCAACCACGTCCACAGCATACGCGTGACGGGAAGGCGCACCATCTTCGGCGTTCCATGTCTTGAGTACGACATATGTCGAAAGTCCCATTGGACCTCGTACGATAAACGCGTGAGCCTCATCAGCCGGCCTCCCTTCATCCATCGTGTCGCTTGCCGCATCTGGCAATGATTCAAATGGCACGGTTTCTTTCACAAAGACATCCGCCTCACCTTCTGGCGGAGCCGTATAAAAATTCTCTCCTTTTTTCTTCCGCAGTAGTTCGAGCATATTAAAACTGGTTCACAAACCGCAGGTCGGCCGAGTGCATGAGGCGGACGTCATCGATGCCCCAGCGGAGCATCGCGAGGCGATCGAGCCCCATGCCGAAGGCGAAGCCTTGGTATTTGGATGGGTCGACACCGGCGTTCTTCAGCACATTCGGATGCACCATGCCCGCGCCCATCATTTCGATCCATTTGCCGCGGAGTTTCTCGGGAACATTGGCACCGTTGATGCGCGCATCGACTTCGACGCCTGGCTCAACGAATGGGAAGAATGACGGTCGGAAACGCACTTCGACGTCCGCGCCCTTGAAGAGTTCGGTGTAGAAGCGGTCGATTGTGCCTTTGAGATTCGCGAGCGAGACATCCTCGCCGACGGCGAGGCCTTCGAGCTGGAAAAATTCTGCTTCGTGCGTCATGTCAGTCGCTTCGTTGCGGAAGACCTTACCCGGGACGATGACGCGATACGGCGGCAGTTGAGAGGCTTTCATTTGTGCTTCCATGTAGCGCACTTGGACGGGAGACGTTTGCGTGCGGAGCACATACCCAGGCTTGTCTTTGATATAGAACGTATCCTGCATGTCGCGCGCCGGGTGGTCCTTCGGCACGTTGAGGTCGTCGAAATTATATTTTTCTTCCTCAAGCAGCGGACCCTCGGCAAGCGAAAAGCCCATCTTTTCGAATATCTGATTTGCCTCCCGAATGAGACTGGAGATAGGGTGAATGTGCCCTTTCGGCGCTGGCGGCATCTGGGCAGTATAGCCGTTTTCAGGCCATTTTAAAGGGTGATTTCGTAGTAATTCGTACCGCTTTTCACGACGAGCGCATCGTCAATGATGCGGATGTCGGGCCGCGGGGCGGAGAAAAAAAGCATGTGGATCGGCGATGGACGCACGTCTGCTTCGACAAAATGTATTTCACCGGCCTCCGTGGCATATACGACGCCGCCACGGAAGAAGCGCGCCGCCGTGACACGGGCCGTATCCTCGACGACGATGGTATCCACGCACGACGACGGCCGTTCGCAGAATTGCGACGGCGGGAATGAATTTTCTTGGATCCAGCGGGCAAGCAGTGTCCCCCGCTCAAGGAAGAGTCCGATCCCCTCCTGTTCGTCAATCGGGATCGTCGAAGACGCGGTCGTCGTCGCGGCAAAGATCGTCGCGTATTCGGTGAGCGTCGCCCGCGGGACGATGCGGATCGTCTCCGTATCAACCGACGCAGACGACGTCGCGAGCATAAGGTGCACCGGGGTGATCTCGATCGGAAGGAGGAGCGCCCGCGCGTCGGTGACCAACTGCTCTTCCACCGTAAGTTGCCGCGTCCACGGTCGGTAGTTTTCACGCTCGACGCGCACCGTGTACGACGCAGGTGCGAGGTCGCCCAAGTAAAAGCTGCGGTCCAAGAAGCCGCTCCGGCCGATATGTTCCCCATTCACCGAAACATCGGCGTCCGCGAACGGGACACCGATATAGACCCCGCCGGTGCGCACGAAGCCGAAGCCGGGCTTATAGCGCCACCCATCGGCATAGAAGATGACCGCGGGCAACATCGCGGCGAAAAGGAGCATGAAGAGCGCGAGGTAGAGGCGCCTGACGATAGGCGAAAGCGGCTGCATGGCAGCGATTATACCGCGGTTTCGCGGCTTTTCGGCGTCACCCAGAATCCCAAATACCGGCCGATTGCGAGGCGTGTTTGCGACTCAAGTCCAGGGATCGAAGAGAAAATGACCATCGTCGCGGGGACGAGGATCCACTGCACCACCATCATCGCCTTGCGCACGCGGCCGGTACCCTGCGGCGGGTCGGGAATGAGGTACATGCAGATCGCCGCAGAAACGACAAGCCCGAACATCGCCGCAGTGAGGAAACTTTTCGCGATGAAGGGCAAATTATACGAAAGGACGGTCGCATTGAACGCCGAGCCGCCGACGAACATCGGAAGCCAGCCGATCGCAAAGAGGATAAGCGGGTGCGTCGCAAGCGACCAGAAACCCTCGACCTGGAAAAAGATCGCGCGCACCTTTTTCTCAAGGGGGATGCGCGGATTTTTAAGGCATGAAAAGAGGATGTACGGCACGTTCTCGACGCCGTACGTCCAGCGGCGGTGTTGCTTGTAGATATTGCGCGCCGTCTGCCAGAATGTCGGCGCGACGTTCGCGTCCATCGAGACCGGAAATGCCAAGGGGACGACCTTGTAGTCGCCATCGTAGCGGACAAACAGGTTCCAATAGATACGCGAATCTTCCGAGACCATGTTGCGCTGCCAGTATCCTGCTTCGTAGAGTGGCTTGAAAATGACGGCATGCGACGAAAACGTCGCCAGTTTCTCCGGGCGCTCCTGCTGGATCATCTGCCAGAATGACGATGAGTACGCGATGACGCGGCTAAGCATAGGCGCTTCCCAGATATTGTTGTTATAGAGCGGCACCGGCTGGAACGACGCGCGGAGCGCGTTTTCCTCGCTCCGCACGTGGTACGTGAGGCACGCGAAATACTGCGGATAGACGACCGTGTCGGAATCGAACGCGGAGACGATGACATGCTCGTACGGGAGGCCGCGCGCGTCCAGCACGTTCTTCCGCGCCTCCTCCGCGGCATACGCAAGGTTCGAGCCCTTGCCGGGAATCTCACCGCTCCGCCCTGCCGGGTGGACGGTGACATACAGCTCGAGGAACGTGTCCCCGAATTGCTCCTTGATGCGGCCTGCCGTTTCTTGCGCAGCGCTTCCTGCCTTTTCTTCCGAAGCGAGGATGAGGATGATGCTTTTCGGGTCCCACTCTGCATTCGCATACGATCGGATACTCTCCTCGAGGACTTCGTACGGCTCGTCGTAAAATGGGAGCATCACCATGTGCGTGAAATGGCTCTCGGCACGCGCCGGCGTCTGCGGGAGGTCGTGCAGCTTCTCGCGCCAATTGATCTGCATGTTGTGGCGCATGCGCTTGAAGTTGTAGCGCAAGTGGATCGAGAGGTATGCGGTCTTGAAGAACCAGTACGCGGCAAAAATGATCGTGAGATACGCCGCCCACACCGGCTTTTTGAACGCGAAAAAGACGAAGAGCGCGAGCGTACCGTACGAGAGGACGGCCGGCAAAACCTCGAACGCGCGGTACAGCCAATACTCCCGCCCCGTGAGGTCACGCGCGCGGGCCGTGTGGAGGTACCAGTATTCTGCGGGTAATTTCATATTCGGGAGCCGCCTCCCGGACTCGAACCGGGGACCTTTTCTTTACAAAAGAATTGCTCTACCAACTGAGCTAAGGCGGCGTATAAGAACTATATCCGAATGGCTACATCGTCGCTACCCCGCTGTCATCAGTATGCTTGCCGTTTTTAACCTCACCCACCTCGCGGAGGAACTGCGACTTCGTCTCACGGCGCTCGAATCCCCGCTTGTGCGACACGAGGTCGGCGAGCTGGTGCGCCCGCTGCGCCGACGCGCGGGCGAGGCGCGCGAACGAGAGCGCGCCGATGTGCACGAGGAAGCGCGAAAGCGCGCTGAAATAAAACGGTACTTCCCCGAGGTACGCCTCGCCGGTCTCAAGCGCGGCCTTGATGCGGAGCGCCTGCATGTCGGCACGGGCGCGGACATTCTCGCCAAACCGCCGCTCCCGCGCGACCTCAACTCGCTTGAGCGCGAAAAGGACGATAAGGAAGAATAGCGTGACACCGCAGACGATCGCCGGCGCGATGATCATCATACGCTATTTCACCGACAGGCGTTCCATGCGTACCACTTCGATCTTCTCGCCGAATTTCTGGATGCCGCCTTCGATATACTGCCGGATCGTAACCTCGCCGTTTTTCACGAACGGCTGGTCGAGGAGCACTTTTTCGCTGAGGAACGATTGCAATTTCCCTTCCACCGCCTTCGCGCGCATCTCTTCCTTGATATTCGCCGCTTCTTGCTCGAAGACTTCACGTGCTTTCGCAATGTCGCTCTCCTTCACCTGCTCTTTCGAAA
>Ga0207952_1000793_pt1 | contig 18708 bp, 21 predicted proteins | sample SubbioR12Aug_8Ca_FD_184831 | JGI IMG/M metagenome (GOLD analysis project Ga0207952, IMG submission 184831) | Serpentinite rock and fluid subsurface biosphere microbial communities from McLaughlin Reserve, California, USA - CR12Aug_8Ca (SPAdes) | ecosystem: Environmental > Terrestrial > Deep...
ACGCCAGCGACATTGTCACTGGCAAAATTGATGGCTGTCTGCAGTTTGTTTTTCACGATGATTTCCCTCTCATGATTGACCTGTCTGGATTTAAAAACAGGTCTTGGTGCGATGCATGATAGGGGGATGGTGGATTTCTGGATTGTAAAAAATTGACTAAATGCTGCACTATTAATGAGAGACAGTTTATGCAGGAGCGGCTTCAGCCGCGAATTGGTGGATACGGCAAGCTGTTCGCGGCTAAAGCCGCTCTTAAGAATCGAGTGCTATGCATCCCGTTATGCAGGCAAGAATCTCTGTGCCACTCTGTGTCTCTGTGCCTCTGTGGTGAGATTTTTGGTGTTGATTTCAGGCAGCTATCTAATCAATACGACGACGGCGCGACACCAAATGCCTGCCGGAAAGCGCGGTTGAAGTGGCTTTGGTCATAGAAGCCCACCATAAGAGCAACATCGGCGATGGATTGCGGGTTCTTGCACAGCAGGGCGCAGGCATATTCCAAACGCAGGCGCACCAGCCATGCATGTGGCGTCATGCCTATACTTTGCTTGAACTGGCGCAGGAAATGAAATTGACCCAGCCCGCAGATAGTTGCCAGCTCTTCCAGGCTGATCTTTTGGGACAGGTGGGCCACACAGTATTCCTTAATGCGCTGGAATTGTCTGGGGGAGAGGCTGCCTTTGATGTCCTGATGCTTGATTGCCCTGGATTGTGTGAATACAAACTCAAGCAGCGACAGCCATTCTGATTGTAATGCCAGAGGGGATGTATGTTCACCCGCGTGCATGGCATCATGCAGATGCACAAGATGCGTTGCCCGAATCGAATCTTCTATCATCGTCCCTACCAGTGCCGGTTCGCGGCTGGACCCCGATAGTTCTTCCGTGACCTGGTTTAATAGTTCAACAGGCAAGCGAAAGGTCTTGAGCGTGTAAGCATCGCAGCCTTCACCCGTGCCGTCATGGATTTCACCAGGTGGCATCAGGACGATGCTGCCTGGCCCGAGCAACACCGAACTGCCACGGAATTTTTGGCGTTGCACTCCTTCCGATACCAGGCCTATGTGGTAATCGAGGTGGTAATGGCGGTCGAAGTGAAATTCTGAATGGCGGCCTGCACTTAATACCAGGCCGGGTACTTCAGCCACGCGTTGATAATGTATCTGATCTTTCATGCATCAAAGGAGTAGAGTCGCTTTGTGAGCATACATCAAATTTAATGTTCCGGCAGGGTAACACTGCTTACTACCTGCATACTGCCTGGGTTCGGCAACGCACAGAGCGTTGTTAGCATTGCGCCTATTCTGGTGAAACATATTCTGATTGACACCTGTCAATGCAGGCTTACTTCCAAGCATTTCTTGCCACCAGGACGGAGAACATCATGACACATATTATTGCTGGACGATTACAACAACAAGACCAGGTACAGCAGGCCATACATCAGTTGATGGCAATAGGCTTTGCAGAAAACCAGATCAGTTCTTTCTATCTGAACCCACCGGGGCAGCATGATATGTATCCCATAGGTGGTGACCGCGACGAGTCGCCAGGAGCCAAGGAAGCAAGTAGTGGGGCCATCGGCGGTGCAACTACTGGTGGCGTGATTGGTGCTGCAGTGGGCATGATAGGTGCGCCTGTCACAGGTCCGGTGAGTACCGCACTGGGTGCGCTGGTTGGTGCGCACGTGGGTTCACTCATAGGCAGTCTGTCGCAAATGAAGGACAAAGGCGATGCAGAAGATGATGCCGAGAATGCAGCTGCAGTGCGGCGTTCTGGCATGATGGTGGCGGTCAGTGTAGGCAAGCCTGAGAGCGAAGAGGCAGTCATCAATATCCTCAAAAACCTTGGCGCTGACCAGATAGAGCTGGGTGAAGGCAATATCAACAATGGTGACTGGAAAGACTTTGACCCGCGTACACCGCCCAAATTTATTGCCAGTATCAAACCGGCCCCAATTGAGCAACAGGCGGCAGAACTAGGGGTGAGCGGCCGTGAACTATAAACCAGCAGATACCAGAGTCAAAACGCAGAAACCGGCGGCAACACCTTCGGTAGATACTACTTCGTCAGGTGGCGAAGTAAAGCTGCCGCATGAGCGTGATCAGACTATCGACCACGATGGCAAACCTCGAAAAATCATGAAGCAGGCCTTGCTGGATTTGCAGCAGGGCCAGCAAGATACTGACATGCATGGACAGCGAGGTGTCGAGACTGTGGTCAAGCCAGAAACCAAAACTAAGCCTTAGCCTGCTATCGTGTTAGCTCACTGACTTATCCTGGCCTGGCGAAACTCCCAGTCATCGCAGCCTGCACAAGATGACGTATTTCCAGTCGGCGAAAGCTGCTTGACCGATCTGCGCCGGATATCGCATCAAGCAATCCCCTGACCAAAGCCAGGGGATTGCTTGCAGCTTCTGCAGCAAAATAATCCTTGAAGACAAACTGCGCCAGATCGACATGGAAACGGCGGGCGAACTCTTGCATGAAGTCGTGGGCATCGTCCCCATCCATGCCCAGGTCATGCAAGAGGCTGGTGTCGTCTTTGAGATTGTGTACTGGTACGCCGACGAAGCCAGCAACATAGCGTTTCACTTCATCGCTGTTAGTGGCGGGGTGGTCCATGCTGTACTTCTGGATGATTGCTGAAAGATTGCGAACTACTGGCCGTACTTTTTTTCTTCCATTTTATGCGGTTTGTCCGTGTAGGTAGTCAATCTCCTGGACTTCACTCCCTCTGGCAGGGGGGCATTAATGAATTCTTTCATGACGCGTTCATTGCTGCGGCGTGTGTTATCCAGTAAATCATTACGGTCACGTGCGGCCTGGCGCTGATTGAATGCTTCATTCTTTGCTGCCCAATTGTTGTCGGAGCCGCCTGCAGCACCTGAGCCTACATATTTCTGGTCGGCTTTAACGACATTGCCCTTGGCAGTAGATTTTGGGCAAAGATTGTCGGTAAATGTTACCCGCCCATCATTGTCCACGCATCTTTGCACCTGGGCAGATGCCATACCTGTGATTGACAGCAGGAGTGCGGCAGTAAAAAAATGCAAGGGTTTCATAATCATTTTCCTGGTGAGGGCAAGCCACAGCAAAGCAAAGCCTGTGAGTGGTCGCAAGCTTCGCATAAACCCTGCAGAAATTCAAGGAATGCAGCCAGAAATTGCAGCCTGTCAGCTATAGTCACTGATGTCAATCAACAACCCGTCCTTGAACGTAAATTCTGAACGCCCATGCAGCTTGATGGTTTCTCCTGCTTTCAGACCATTGGGTAAATCGATGGCGAGTACGCCTTGATAAGCGATATCGATGCTGGCTTGATCGCCAGTGAAATTAAAATTGCTGGGGCCTTGCTGACGGGATGTGAAAAAAGCTTTAGATTTCTCTGCCAATTGACGAAACTCTTCGCGACCCGTGGTCTGGGTATTGACTTCGCCAGCAGCAATATTTTTAAACACGATATCAGCATGCAGCAGCTTGATCATGCCTTCAATGTCAAAGCTGTTATAGGCTTGCAGGTAGGCCAGTATCGTGCTTTTTTTTAACTCGTCCATTATCACCCTTTCTTGTTAAAGAAGTAATAATTATAAGCGGGATGTTTTTTTCTTGCTTATTTATATAGCAATTTCATGATCAGGATAAAACTGGCGAGTATCAGCGTCACGATATTGGCGATGATGACAGGCAGGGCACCAAGCATGAGGCCGTACAACAGCCACATGAGTACGCCACTGACAAGTATCAGGTACATGCCCAGGGACACACCTTCGGCACGTTTACGACGCCAGGTAAGCCAGGCTTGCGGGATGAAGGCAGTGGTGGTGAGACAGGCGGCAATATAGCCAACCAGGTCGGCAGACAGGGGAATACTCATGCTGCGCTTATTTGATGTCTACTGGCGGGCGCAGGAACTGGCCAGAGTGAAACACCAGCGGCGCCTGTTTGGTGAATTCACAATGCTCGACTTCGCCAACGAAGATGACATGGTCGCCCTCGGGATAGCGGCTGCGGTTATGGCATTCAAACCAGGCTGAGGCTCCTGTCAGTATGGGGTGGCCAGTGCGCGAGAGGGTGTAATCAACGCCAGCAAAACGGTCAGTCTTGCGGCTGGCAAACTGCTCGGCGAGCCAGGCTTGTTCACTGGATAATATATTGACAACGTAGTGGGAATTGCCACTGAACACAGGCAGGCTATTGGCTGCGGTGCCCAGGCTCCAGAGTATCAGCGGTGGGTCCAGTGAGACAGAATTAAAGGACGATGCTGTCAAACCCAGGAACTGGCCATCTGCCAGACGGGTAGTAATGACAGTGACACCAGTGGCAAATTGCGACAGGGCATCGCGGAAATGGCGGGTATCAAATTCACGCTTTTCAGAGCGGGGTGAGCGGGTGTGCATGAGGTTCCATCGTTCTTTTTTTGCCATTATCCCAGATTTTAAGGCTTTCTGGCTTGAGAACAGGTATTTGCCTGCTATCCTGCAATAGGAAGTGTGGCGCTGACTGTGTTAAACTTGCAGGCTTGCTGGTTTCCCCAGGTTTTTGTCTAAGTGGTTGATTTCTTTGGACTTAATTCGTTAGGACTTAGGCAAAATTGTCCCAATAAGGCGTAGCGACGAAGACAGTACTTTAGTACGGCGAGGAGCTGCAACGCAGTTGGGGCGGTTTTGCGTAAGTCCCATTCATTTGAATTTAATAAGAGGTGCTGAAGTATGCCCATGCTGCTGGCTTTACGCCGTGTAATGATGTTCTTCATGCTGGTTGTGCTGACGACAGCAAGTTTCTCCGCTTTGGCGCAAATTCCGGCAGAACGCAATTTTCCTGAAAATACCAGGCGCGGGGTCTTGAATATGTCGAAATACCCGGATGTGCTGATCAATGGCAAAGCCGTCAATACGGCACCGGGTTTGCGTATTTATGATGATGAAAACCTGTTCGTTTCACCGACACAAATTACGGGTAACTACATCATCATCAATTATCTCGAAGATAATTTTGGTGATGTGTCCAAAATCTGGGTGCTGACCGATACCGAACGCAAAAAGACCTTGCCGCCGGTGCAGGAATGGAAACCACAGATTTTCATCAACAAAAATTTTTAAGTAAAAATTCAGGTAATGCCAGGCGATAGCTTCATGCTGCCTTTTACAGCATTGCAGCATTGTTATCCCTGAAGTACGCAGCTAAGTAGAAAGCCATGCAAAAAAAAGTATTTATCAAAACCTTCGGTTGCCAGATGAACGAGTATGACTCGGACAAGATGGCAGATATCCTCAATGCCAATGATGGCATGGTGAAAACCGATAATCCCGACGATGCCGACGTGATCTTGCTCAATACTTGCAGCGTGCGCGAAAAAGCATCTGAAAAAGTATTTTCTGACCTCGGCCGCCTGCGCGAACTCAAACGTAAAAAACCTGAGCTGCTGATTGGCGTTGGCGGTTGCGTGGCATCGCAAGAAGGCGATGCCATCGTCAAGCGTGCGCCTTATGTCGACATGGTATTTGGCCCGCAAACCCTGCACCGTTTACCGCAGATGATAGATGCGCGCCGTAGTTCTGGGCGTTCGCAAGTCGATATCAGTTTCCCTGAAATTGAAAAGTTTGACCACATGCCACCAGCCCGTGTCGAAGGCGCGAGTGCCTATGTGTCCATCATGGAAGGTTGCAGCAAGTATTGCAGTTACTGCGTCGTGCCTTATACTCGTGGTGAAGAAGTCTCACGTCCGTTTGATGATGTGCTGGCAGAAGTCGCTGGCCTGGCCGAGCAAGGCGTCAAGGAAATTTCCCTGCTGGGGCAAAATGTGAATGCCTACCGTGGCATCATGGAAGATGGCGAGATCGCTGACTTTGCCTTGCTGATCGAATACATAGCCGAGTTCCCGCAGATAGAGCGCATACGCTTTGTCACCAGCCACCCCAAAGAATTTACCCAGCGCCTGATCGACTGTTATGCCAAGGTGCCCAAACTGGTCAATCATTTGTACCTGCCTGCCCAGCACGGCTCTGACCGTATTTTGTCAGCGATGAAGCGCGGCTACACGGCCATCGAATACAAATCCGTCCTGCGTCGTTTGCGGCTGGTGCGCCCGGATATTTCTGTGTCGTCTGATTTTATCGTTGGCTTTCCTGGTGAGACGGATGAAGATTTTGATGCGCTGATGAAGCTCATCGATGACATCGGTTTTGATAACAGCTTCAGCTTTATCTTCAGCCCGCGCCCTGGCACGCCTGCGGCCAACCTGGCTGACGATACACCGGCAGAACTCAAATTGCGCCGCCTGCAGCATTTGCAGTCTGTGATTGATGCCAATACCAAGAAATACAGCAATGCCATGATAGGTACGGTACAGCGTATTCTGGTTGAAGGCCCGTCGGTCAAGGACCCGAATGAATTGCAGGGCCGCACCGAGAATAACCGCGTCGTCAATTTCGCGGGTTCCAAAGACCTGGTCGGTACGCTGGTGAATACCCGCATTACCGAATCCTATAATTATTCCTTACGCGGCGAATTAGTCGAAGAGGCTGTGACAGCATAATGGCAAAAACACCCGTGCCGGTAGCGCACTTCATCCCTCAACCACTGGACAATACCCGACTGGCACATCTGTGCGGGCCATTGGACGAGAACTTGCGGCAGATATCATCGGCACTGGATGTAACGATCTTTCGCCGTGGTGAGAAATTTATCGTCAGCGGCCACAATGCCGAAAAAGCGATAGAGATACTTGAGCATTTCTATGGCCTGGCGAAAAAAATCGTCACCATTGATGAAGTGCAACTGGCACTGGTAGAGCAGCGCGCCAGCAAGAGCCTGAAAAAAGGCAAGGCTGGTAAGGACAATGATGAGGATATTATTCCCGCAGATGCCGTCGCGGTTGACGCCCCCTTGCCAGAAGATGCCGACATAGAAAGCCCGGTGCTGAAAACCCGTCGCAGCGATTTGCGCGGGCGCACGCCGCACCAGAACCATTACATCAAGACCATACTAGACCACGACATCAGCTTTGGCATAGGCCCTGCTGGTACAGGTAAAACCTATCTGGCCGTGGCTTGCGCCGTGGATGCGCTGGAGCGTGACGCCGTCAAACGTATCGTCCTGACCCGCCCGGCTGTTGAGGCAGGTGAGCGCCTGGGTTTCTTGCCGGGTGACCTGGCGCAAAAGGTAGATCCTTATCTGCGCCCCTTGTATGACGCCCTGTATGACTTGCTGGGTTTTGATCGCACTCAAAAAATGTTTGAAAAACAGGTTATCGAGATTGCTCCGCTGGCGTATATGCGTGGCCGTACCTTGAACCATGCTTTCGTCATCCTCGATGAAGCGCAAAACACCACGCCAGAGCAGATGAAAATGTTCCTGACACGTATAGGCTTTGGCAGCAAGGCAGTGATCACCGGTGACCCTACCCAGGTTGACTTGCAGCGCAACGTGAAGAGCGGCCTCATCGATGCCTGCCAGGTTCTCGATGGTGTGCGCGGCATAGGCTTTACCCATTTTGGTAGCGTGGATGTGGTACGCCACCCGCTGGTCGCCCGCATCGTCGATGCCTATGAAAGCGCGAATGCCAGCGCCACCGCCAACAGCGCCGCCATCGGCTTGCTGAAACCTGCAACCCCCTTGAGCTCTGCCCACCATGGTCGCAAAAAGTAAAAACGAAGTTAAACACAAACTGACGCTGTCGGTGCAATATGCCGACAAGCGCCTGCAAGATTTACTGCCCCGCCCGCTGATACGCAAGACCGTACAGGCGGCGCTGTTCTTCCCAGCAGAAATCACCTTGCGTTTTGTTGATGCTGAAGAGGGCAGGGTGCTCAACCATGACTATCGAGGCAAGGACTACGCCACCAATGTGCTGACCTTTGCCTATACCGAGGATGAAGATGCCGAGGTGACCCAGGCCGATATTATCCTGTGTACCGATGTGCTGGAGAAGGAAGCAGCCGAGCAAAAGAAAACCGTGCTCGAACATGCGCAGCATCTGATCGTCCACGGCGTCCTTCATGCCCAGGGTTATGATCATGAAGAGGATGATGAGGCTGAAGAGATGGAAGCGCTTGAGATAGAGATACTGGCGGGGATGGGGTTGGGGAATCCGTATCAGTGACGTTGTTTTGTTTTAAGCTCCTTCCCCTTGAAGGGGAGGGGATTTCACCAGAAAGCCCCCAACATGACCCAAGATAAACCACATGGCCGCCGCATCAGCATGGGTGGTCGCTCCGTCATTGCCCATGGTTTGCACACGCACTTTTGGCAAGATATTTATTACTATGCGATGACTTCCAGTTGGCCTGTGTTTTTCGCAGGCGTCGGCGTGGTGTTTCTGGTCTTGAACATGTGCTTTGCCTCGCTGTTCATGCTGGGCGACAATCCCATAGGCAATCTGCATCCCAATAACTTTCTGGGGGCGTTTTTCTTTAGTGTGGAAACTCTGGCGACGGTAGGTTATGGCGACATGCATCCACAAACTGTGTATGGGCATAGCATCGCTACGCTGGAGATTTTTGTCGGCATGGCTAGTGTGGCGCTGATTACCGGCGTCATGTTTGCACGTTTTTCACGTCCGCGTTCCAGTATTATTTTTGCCAATCATCCAGTCAGTCATATGATGGATGGCAAGCGGGTCTTGCTGATACGCCTGGCCAATGCGCGCATGAATATCATCAGCGAGGCGACCGCAAAATTGCGCCTGATGCGGGATGAAAGTACATCCACGATGGGCAGTTTTCGCAAGATCACTGACATGAAGCTCGAGCGTGAACAGCACCCCATCTTCATTCTGGGCTGGACCGTTATCCACGTCATTGATGAAAGCAGCCCGCTGTTTGGCATGGATGCAGATGCGCTTCATGCATGCAGGGCGTCGCTGATACTGAGCATAGAAGGTGTGGATGACACCACCAACCAGCCGCAAAGGGCGCGTCACTATTACCCTTGCAGCCAGATACACTGGAATCATCGCTATGTGGACGTATTTGAAAACGGTCGCGATGCAGATAGTGTCCAGCACATCCACTACACCCGCTTCCATGATTCAGAAGAGATCATCGACGTGCCGGAAGCTTGATCTAAAAGTGCAGCAGCACCAAAGCCAGCAAAGCCGGAGCCGCTTGTATATAAAGGATGCGGCGGCTGACTGAATAGGCACCATAGGCACCGGCTATGATGACGCAGGTGAGGAAGAAAATCTTCACATGAAAGCCTTCATGGCCACCCATCAGCAAACCCCAGATCAGGCCCGCTGCCAGAAAGCCATTGTATAAACCCTGGTTGGCCGCCAGCACCTTGGTGGTCTCTGCCTTCTCAGGGGTATTGCGGAAGGTGCGCAAGCCCATGGGCTTATCCCATAGGAACATTTCCAGCACTAAAAAATAAATATGCAGGGCGGCGACGATGCCGGTCAATACGTTGGCGATGATGATAAACACGGTTACTCCTTACAGGATTTTGTTTACGGGGCGTATTGATCATAGTTGATCACCCTGTTTTTAAACAGTGTTGAAACCGCCATAACTGGCGGGTCTTGCACGCTGAACCAATTTATCTGCTGATATCCCAGTCTTTGGTCTCGGGCAAAAACAATCCACCGATCAGCAAAGACATCAGCGCTATACCTATCGAGTAATAGAGACCTGAGTAAATATCCCCGGTGCTGGTGGCGATCAGGGTGGCAAAATACAGCATGAAGCCACCAAAGTAGCCTGTGCCTATGTGGTAGGGCAGGGAGATGCTGGAATAACGTATGCGGGTGGGGAAGAGTTCAACCAGGTAAGCGGCAATGGGGCCGTAGGCCATGCAAACATAGAACACCAGCACGAACAGAATGAGCACGACCATGGGTTTGTTGATGGCAGCGGCATCGGCCTTTGCGGGATAGCCAGCCTGTTCCAGCGCTGCCTTGATGGCTTTGGCATCAAGGCCATTGATAGTGGTGCCTCCTATGCTGGTCGTGACGCCAGCCTGGCTGCTGGTTTGCAGGCTATGGGCAACGCCGGCGGCATTCAGGAATTCTTTGACCTTATCGCAATCGCTGACCGGGCCGGAGAACAGGCGCACACTGCATTCATTCGATTGCATGCTGACAGGCGCACGGCTCATGGCCTGTTCCAGTGCCGGGTTGGCGAAATGAGTGAGCGCCTGGAACAGCGGGATATAACTGACACTGGCGAGGATGAAGCTCAGCATCATCAGACGCTTGCGGCCAAATTTGTCGGACAACGCACCAAATACAACATAGAAGGGGATGGCCAGCGCCAGCGCTATCGACATCATGATATAGGCCGTAGCAAAGTCTACCTTCAGAGATTTTTGCAGGAAAATCAGGGCATAGAATTGCCCGGTGTACCAGACTATGCCGACGCCAGCGACCGCGCCAAAAAGTGAGAGCAAGACGTATTTCATATTGCCCCAGTTGGCGAAACTGTCACGTACAGGCGCGGTCGATAATTTTCCGCTGGCCTTGAGGGCAGCAAAGACGGGGGATTCATTAAGCCGCGAGCGTATATACAGCGAGACGCCAAACAGGGCTACCGAGATCAGGAAGGGGATGCGCCAGCCCCAGCTTTTGAAGGCGGCTTCGCCCATGATGGCCTGGCAAGCCAGTACCACGATGAGGGACAGGAAAAAGCCCAGGCTGGCACAGATCTGTATCCAGCCTGTGGCATAGCCGCGCCTGCCAGGCATGGCATGTTCTGCCACATAGGTGGCGGCACCACCATATTCGCCGCCCAGTGCCAGCCCTTGCAGGCAGCGCAGGATGACCAGCAGGATGGGCGCCAAAATGCCTGCGGTTTCATAGGTAGGCAGCAAACCGACTCCGGCAGTGGAGACGCCCATCAGTGTCATGGTAATCATGAAGGTGGTCTTGCGGCCCACCACATCGCCCATGCGGCCAAAGATCAGCGAACCAAAGGGGCGCAAGACCAGACCGGCGCCATAGGTTGCCAGGCCCGCCAGGAAGGCACCGGTTTCGCCCAGCTCTTTTGAGTAAAACAAGGGCCCCAGTATGGCCGCCAGCGTGCCAAACACAAAGAAGTCATACCATTCAAAAGCAGTGCCCAGGGAAGAACCAAAAATGACCTTCCGCTGTTCCTGCGCGCTAACCGCGCTGACTATTGCCATAGTGTTGATTTACTCCACGTCATGCATAGCATCATAAGATCATTGCAAAGGAGCATGGCGTGGCAAATCCAGTGTGAAGCTGCTACCCATACCCGCTTGGCTATATACGCTTATCTTACCCCCAAGTATGGATGTGACGATGTTGTAACTGATGGACAGGCCCAATCCTGTGCCTCCCTGGCCCATTTTTGTTGTGAAAAAGGGATCAAAGATATGTCCCATGACATGCTCATTCATGCCGCAGCCATTGTCTTCCAGCCTGAGCTGTAACTTGTCCTTGCTCAGGGCGATGGCTGAAATGATAATTTTGCCATTGTCTACATGCTCGAACCCGTGCAACAGGGCATTGTTGATGAGGTTCATGATGACCTGGCCCAGCGGGCCAGGATAACTGTCTAGCAGGATGCCGTCTGGTATGTCGACGATGAGCTGGTGCTGGCGGGCATTGATCTGGTTGGCGATGGTGGCGCACAAGTCATGGCAGGTTTTGCGCAAATCAAATTCGCGCCTTTGTGCCGTGGTCCTGTCCACGGCAATTTGTTTGAAGCTGAGTACCAGGTCGGCAGCACTTTCCAGCGAATGCACCAGCAGGTTGCTGGCTTGTTCTACCTGCTTGATGAACAAGTCCAGTTCAGAGCGACGCAGGTTTTGATCCCTGTGTTTGGTCGCCATGACGGTTGATTTTTCACTCAGGGTCGAGGCAGTGAGCACACTATTGCCTATCGGGGTATTGAGTTCATGCGCCACCCCGGCGACGAGGGAGCCCAGCGCCGCCATTTTTTCCTGTGCCACCAGTTGCTCCTGGGCATTTTGCAGACGCTGGTAGGCAAAGGCGTTTTCCAGGGCAATTGCGCCATAGGCACACAGGGTCTTGAAGATCAGGCGCTCGCGCTCGCCATAGGCCTGCGCCCGGCGTGCCTGCAAGGCCATTACGCCTATCGCATGGTCAGCCACGCGTAAAGGTGCGCATAGCAGGCTGTGCACATCATCACGGTCAGCCAGGCTGGTATTATTATTTTTCTTGATAGTGACAACTGCCGGGCTGAAATCATTGGCATGGTCAGACGGGATATCCATGCAGATATCCCTGAGTTCTCTGATGCAGATACTATACGGATGTGCGGTGTCACTCAGCTCTACGCTGTGGTGTTCGCGTTCCTGTTCTGACTCCATATGCAGGGCGGGATGCAGGCTAAGGCTGCTGTCATCCACCAGCAAGACGCTGAAGCTGCTGGTTTCCAGCAAGCCTGTCACGTGGTGGTACAGGCTATGACAGACCACACTGGTGTCCAGTTGGGCGGTAATGTCCTGGCCTATGACGCTGAGGCGCTCCAGGGTGGCATTGGTTTGCTTGAGGGTAGCAAGTTCCTGTTCAGCTACGGCAGCCGCGGCTTCCTTGGCGGCGGCCAGTTCAAATTCGACTTTCTTGAGGGGGGTGACATCAGCTACATGTACAAAGAAACCGCAGACCTTGCCATCGACAATGTCAGGGGTATAAGTCATCAGGCTATGGCGTATGCTGCCATCGGGGATAACGACTTCGCGTTCAAAGACTTGTAATTCGCCGCGCAGCACGGCTTGTATATGGGCCAGGTTTTTTTCAAAGATGGGGCCGAGGGCATCGCGCATATAGATGCCGCGCATCTGCTCTTTGGACTTGCCAAACCAGTGTGAATAGGCATTGTTGGAAAACTGGCAAATCAGGTCCGTGTTCCAATACCCTGTCATGGCACTCAGGTGATCGATGACCTTGAGTGCGATTTCCACATTCTGTATTGGAGGGGGCTGGACCTTGTCGCCACTTTTTTTCATCAAGTCATCGTCCGTGATTATGCTGTCTCCAGATCCTGTTACCAGCAATGCTAACAGTTCAGCGGTGATTGATGCTCAATGGTAATTGAAAAATTTTGTGGCAGTGAATAGTGTGATTTGTCGCAATATTGTATAAATTAAATGATGCCCAGCTCCAGCCCGCGTAAAACGGCCCGTACCCGGTCGCGTACTGCCAGTTTTGACAAGATGCTAGATACCTGGTTTTTTACCGTGCCTTCACTGGTACCCTGGGCGTCGGCAATTTCACGGTTATTGAAGCCGCCAGCCATCAGGGCCAGTATTTCGACTTCGCGCTGCGTCAGTGGATCGTGCAATTGCTCGGCAACATAGGCGGGCGTCAGCTTTTGCAAGCCATGCAAGACACGTTCAGTAATGGCAGGCCGGAACAGGGACTCGCCACGGGCTACGCTGCGGATGGCGGCACTCAGCCTCTCCAGGCAAATGTCCTTGAGTAAAAAGCCCTTGGCACCAGCACGCATGCCATGGAACAGCGCTTCGTCATCATCAAAGGTGGTCAGTAATATCGTCGCTGGTAAATACTCGCGCGCATTTAATTCTTGCAAGACTTCTATGCCTGACATTTTTGGCATCCTGACGTCGAGCAAGACCACGTCGGGCCGCAGTTTCTCTATCAGCTCCATTGCCGTTTCGCCATTGGCAGCTTCTGCCACGACTTGTATGTCTGGCAGCATGGCCAGCAAACCGGCAATGCCTGTACGGATGAGGTTTTGATCATCGACCAGCAAGACACGTATCATGCTTGCCCTTCTTTTTGCGGCAGCCAGATGTGGATATGAAAACCTTCGTCTGGCTGGCTGCTGATGTGCATGCGCCCACCCAGTTCATTGACGCGTTCACGCATGCCGGACAAGCCATGGCCTTGTTCATCCTTGCTGATGCCCTTGCCATCATCAACCATCAGCAAAATAATGCCATCCTGCTGGCGCGCAAGGTGAATATGCAGTTTTTTTGCCCTGGCATGGCGTATGCAATTGGTGATGGCTTCCTGCACGCAGCTGAAAATCGTATGTGCCAGCACCGGGCATTGCAGCTCGGCGTTGCTGGCAAATTCCAGAGTGATCAAGGGATCTGGTATGGCACTGCACAGTGACTGCAATGCCTGGCGCAGATCGCTGACATGGTTGCTGCGCTCCATGGCGACCACGGCACGCACCTGGTTCAAAAGGTTTTGTGCCAGGTCGCGTGAAATGGCCAGCGACTTAGTGCTGACGGCATGCTGGTCCTGTTCCAGGGTTTGCCTGAGTGCCAGGTCGAGATGCAGGTTCAGGGCAGTCAGGTGATGGCCCAGCACATCATGCAAGTCGCGGGCAATGCGTACTCTTTCATTTTCACGCACGGCATCACTGAGCAGTATCTGGGTGGCCTTGAGTTCAGCATAGGCAGACTTGAGTTCAACCTCGGCCAGCTTGAGCGGGGTGACATCGGCGACATGGACAAAAAAGCCATGTACCCTGCCACCCTTGAAACGGGGCGTATAGGTCATCAGGCTATGCCTGAGACTGCCATCGGCAACGCGGACGGCGCGCTCGAATACCTGTTTTTCGCCATCCAGTGCACCCTGGATTTCCTTGCGATTCATCATAAAGATTTCACCCAGAGCATCGCGCATGGCGATGCCTTTCATTTCTGCGCGTGACTTGCCGAACCAGTCAGCATAAGCATCGTTGGAGAACTGGCAAATCAAATCCGTATTCCAATAAGCCATCATGGCAGGCGAGTTGTTGATGACGAACAGGGCCAGAGCTGCCACATCCTGGCTGGCATCCCCGGTTTCCTTACTTTCCATAGTGATCCTCGCTGCATTCGTCTTTGCGTACGTGGCGGAAAACTCCGCACTGTACCTATATTGTTCAGGCGCCGCATGTGTGGAAAGTCATATGACTTCCAGCACATGCGCCCGCCACCCTGTGTCCACTAAGCTCTGCGTCTTTGTCCAGCCGGGTTTATTATCTTGAACGCAGAAAAAACAGATATCCGCAGTCTTAGTGACGATACTCTTTACGAAATCAGGAAACAAGTTGTCGCCATGCATTTGACCGGGCAGGGCAGAGCGCGCATCGCCAGCAAATTGCAGCTGAGCTATAGCGGCGTTGTTAAAATCATCAAGCTCTATGAGAATGCCGGCAATGTAGTCCCCATGCCTGCCGTCAGGGGCCGCAAGAATGGTCAGCAACGCCTGCTGACAGCAGAGCAGGAGCAGCTTTTGAAAGACCTGATAGAGCGAGGCGCGCCCTCAGCCTATGGCCTGCAATATCACTTGTGGAGCCGTGAAGCGCTGGTCATGCTGGTGCGTCAGCAAACCGGCGTCGACCTGCCTTTGCGTACCGTCAGCCATTACATGGAGCGCTGGGGCTATGCCAGCAGCCAGTTGCAAAATGCAGGGCAGGCAAAGAAAAAAATACAAGAATTTCGCTCAAAAAAGCAACAGACCCAGATCCTGCCTGAGCTTTGCTGGTTAAACCGGACATTGCCACCCACACTGGGCAACCCGGCTGGTGAAATCATTTCTGCCATCAATGGCCGGGGAAGCTTGCGCTGGCTATGCCTGCCTGCGGCTGACAATGCGACAGGTTTACCCGGATTTTTGCAAGGTTTGCTTGCAGACACGAAAAAAAATTTGCAGGTATTGGGCCTGAGCAAAGAAGAACTTGAAGAACTGGCAGGGCAAATCAGCCTGCCTTTGCAAATGGCAAATTACCGTCTCGAATGTGTGCTTGAAACACTTGAAGCCGGCGCGGACGCGGCTGCAGAAACACCATCCTGGCATTTTGGAAAAAATACTATTGAGCTGAAAATCTAGCTCAGAAAATTCTGACAAACAGACCAGAAAAAAGAAAAAGATAGTGAATTGTGCGTACTATTTCTCGTACTATTTAGTAGCCAGGTGTAAAGTTGCTTAAGATAAATCCGTCGTCTTGATTCCGTTTAGTGGCCTGTTTGGTCGCTCACGATGTTGCTGTTCATTGTGACCAGACAGGCTTATTTCATCTGCACTTGAAAGGAAGAAATATGAAACAACTGCACAAGTGGTTATTTTCCGTCATGCTGACAGCGGCCGTGCTGGGATGGTCGGGCATGGCGCACGCGGCGGAGCGCGCGACCAAGGAAGAAGCGGTGGCGATGGTGAAAAAAGCGGTGGCTTATTACAAAGCCAATGGCCGTGAAAAATCACTGGTGGCATTTAGCGACCAGAGCGGGCCATTCAGGGACAGGGAATTATTCCTCATCGTGCTTGACCCCAAGGGCACAGCCGTTGCGCATACCGCCCTGAAAAAAATGATAGGCGTCAACATCATGGACTTGAAAGACCAGAATGGTGTTGAAATCATCAAGAGTTTTTACAAGGCGGTAGAAAAGAGCAATTCTGGCTGGAGCGCAGAATACACCTTCATCAACCCGGCCAACCAGCAACTTGAACCCAAGCTCACGTATGTGGAAAAAGTCGATGACTTGCTGATTGCCTGCGGGTATCACTTTTTGAAAACCAAATAAGCAGTAGCCCCCTGCAAAACCGGCTAACAAGGGCAGATTTGCCCTTGTTAGCCGGTTTTCTTGTCTTTAAAGCCATAATAATGACACCATCATGACAAGCTGCTCATTTTTTGAGCACGCGTCTGTTTTTGGGTAAAATGCTCACTTTCAGGATAAAAGAGCTGCCTTTCTTGTAACGAAGTGCAGCAAAATTTGGGAAACCAGCCTCACTTGTTGTATTCTGTAGGATTGAAACAACGGCGTTACGCCTATTATGCAAGAGCATTCTAGTAAGGTCAGACCATCTGACCTTAAACCCCATAGGTCATTGTTTGAACGATTGACCGCCCTGATTTCTCCTGAACCTGAAAACCGCGCCGAGCTGCTGGAAGTGTTGCACGACGCGCAAGAACGCAACCTCATCGATGCTGATGCACTGGCAATGATAGAAGGCGTGTTCCAGGTATCTGACCTGTGCGCACGCGATATCATGGTGCCGCGCGCGCAAATGGATGTCATCGACATTTCCAATCCCATACAAGAATGGATGCCAGAAGTGCTGGAGACAGCGCATTCCCGCTTCCCGGCTGTTGATGGCGATAGGGACAAGGTCGTTGGCATTTTGCTGGCCAAGGACTTGCTGCGCTATTACGCCTCTGATGCTTTTGATGTGCGCGACATGCTGCGCCCCGTCATCTATATCCCGGAATCCAAGCGCCTGAACATCTTGCTGCGCGACTTCCGTGCCAACCGCAATCACATTGCCATGGTGGTGGATGAATACGGCGGTGTCTCCGGCCTCATCACCATCGAAGACGTGCTGGAACAAATTGTCGGTGATATCGAAGACGAATACGACTTCGAGGAAGAAGAAGACAATATCCTGGCGCTGGAAAGCAAGGGTAATGGCAAACGCTGGCGCATCAAGGGCTTGACTGATCTTGAGCAATTCAATAACACCCTCAATACCACCCTGGGATCTGAACAAGCCGAAACCATAGGCGCTTATGTGGCTGACTATATGGGCCATGTGCCGCATATGGGCGATGAGTTTTCCATAGGCAATCTGTATTTTGAAGTCTTGCGTGCCGACGGACGTGAAGTGCAGATGCTGCTGGTGGAACAAAGACCTACCGTGCGGTCCGATGATTAAGGCTGTGAAGTCAGTATTATCTTCACTTTCAGTACGTTCATCTTTCTTGCTGATGCTGGTGGCAGGGGGCATGAACGTATTGTCGTTTGCGCCTTTCCATTTCTGGCCTGTGCAAATCCTCGGCCTGGCCTTGCTGTTCAGCCAGGTCTTGCGGGAAGGTGACCAGGCCATCAGCCGCAAACAGGCAGGTTGGCTGGCCTGGGCTTATGGCCTGGGATGGCTGACCGCCAGTACCATCTGGCTGGTCTACGCCATGACCGTGTTCGGCGGCTTGCCTGGCATCCTGTCCCTGCTGGCGCTGATGTTCCTGACCGGGGCTTTGTCTATTTATATAGCTGCCGCAGCCTGGGGCACGCGCTGGCTGCAACAGCGCTGGAAAATTTCTTCTGCCGTCGCTGGCCTGCTGATTTTGCCAGGCTTGTTCACTATTGCTGAATGGCTGCGCATCTGCTTTTTGACAGGCTTTCCCTGGACTATTTCTGGCTATGCCCATACCCATAGCCCGCTGGCCGGATTTGCACCTGTCATCGGCGTGCTGGGCCTGTGCTGGCAGAATGCCTTACTGGCTGCGGCACTGGCTCTATTGGTGGTGACGCAAGCCAGTCGTCAGCAAAAGCTGGCGTTGCCAGCGCTAATAGTTACAGTATTTGTCGCAGGCTATGGCTTGCAGCAAATCAGCTGGACCCAGCCACAAGGCCAGCCCATACAGGTGCGCCTGTTGCAGGGGAATATTGCACAGGACATGAAGTTCAGCCAGGAACATCTGAACGATTCGCTGGCCCTGTATCACGACATGATCACGCAAACCCCGGCTGATCTTATTGTCACGCCTGAGACTGCGCTGCCCATGCTGACCTCGCAACTGCCGCCAGATTATCTGCCGCTGTTGAATACCTTTGCCCAGGACACAGCCAGCACCGTTTTGCTGGGTGTGGGTGTGCATGATGGCGGTGATCAATATTCGAATAGCGTGCTGGGCATGTCGCGCCAGTATGCCCAGCCTTATCGCTACGACAAACATCATCTCGTGCCTTTTGGTGAATTCATTCCGCCTGGTTTTCGCTGGTTCGTGAAAATGATGTCCATCCCCATGGGCGAGTTTTCTACCTCCGG
>Ga0207952_1000794_pt1 | contig 18691 bp, 20 predicted proteins | sample SubbioR12Aug_8Ca_FD_184831 | JGI IMG/M metagenome (GOLD analysis project Ga0207952, IMG submission 184831) | Serpentinite rock and fluid subsurface biosphere microbial communities from McLaughlin Reserve, California, USA - CR12Aug_8Ca (SPAdes) | ecosystem: Environmental > Terrestrial > Deep...
GGGCGGCGCAGTCGAGGGACCTCCTCTCCTCAACGAAGACCGTTGATTTTGAAGCAAGGTCTCTCCGCTTCGCGCCTTCGGCGCTTCGGTCGAGACGACTGAAAGATGTCATCTGCGATTGCCCTGCCTCGTAGGGGGAGGGGGAAGATCAAGATAATGCCGCCCGATGGCACCTACAGGCCCGCGGCGGATTTGCCGCCCGCCTTGTCCAGGCGCAGCAGTTCGCGAAATACTTGGCCGGCCGCGATATCCAGGCCGTGCTCGCTCCAGTGGCCGTCGGCCTTGCGATAGGTGCCGCGCACGCCCTGGAAGGCCGGCTGCAGATCGACGAAGGACACGGCGGTTCCGCGCAGGGCGGCGACAAGGCGTTCGTGGCGCGCGGCGCAGTGCAGGTACCAGCTGTAATAGCGCGGCCAGGGTTTCCAGAATTCGGCGAACGCCGGATCGACCGACGCGGCGGGGATGAGGAACAGGCGCAACGGCACGCCGCGCGCGCGGGCGAGATCGTCCATCGCGACCAGCCAGGAAAGCGTCGCGGCGATGTCGGCGTCGAGCGCGAACGTCGCCGCCTGCTCGCGGGTCCGCACCGAAGAGAAGGCGTTGTCTTTGAGGTCGGTGCGGACCATCAGGGCGGCGATCCAGCCCATCAGGAATTCCTCGTCGCGCGGTCGTGCCGCGAAGGCGTCCCAGAACGTATTGCCGCCGCGCGCGAGAATTTCGACGAGCTGGGCCTCGGGGAGATCCGGGAAGTAGTGGCGCTTCAGGTGCTGCGCGAGCAGCGGCACCCGGCGGTCCGGCGGGCCGCGCACGATGGCCTGCAATGTCTCGACCTCGCGGGGGATGGACCTGTTGTTCTTCAGGAACTCGGACTGCCGGAAGCGATTGACCGCCAGCCAGTTGGTGCGCGGCATCACGCTGCCGATCAGCGACCGGCCCGGCGATTCGCTCACCAGAGGCGGCAGCAGGCCGTCGCCGTATCCCTCGCCCTCGCGCAGGAAATCGTTGCCGGAAAAAAAGAACACCGCCAGCGCGTCCGGCGACAGCTTTAGGGCGACGTCGCGCAGGCGGTAGTAGTAGCTGGGCGGGCCGGTGCCGCTCACGCCGAGGTTGATGGTCTCGGTGTCGGTGCGGCCCACTGCTGCAAAGCGCTGCTCCACGGCCGCCGGCAGCGACCGGCTGGTGGGCAGCGCTTCGAGGAAACTGTCGCCGATGAAGACGCTGCGAAATCCGACGCCGGCCGGCTTCGCCACCGAGCGCTCGCGGTCCCGCATGCCCCAGCTGTTGAACGGCTCGACCATCCACGGCTTGCCGGCGAACGATCCCGCGTCGGCCGCCAGCCAGTTGACGGGTTCGGTCGAGCGGAGCGCGCGGGCAGGCCAGGCGGGGCTGTGGAACGAGGCGATGGCCTCGATGCCCGCGAGCGTGACGGCCACGAGAATGAGCGCGTAGGTCGCGCCAAAGACGGCGTGTCGTGACATTCCCAATCGTTGATCGATGCGCGTCAGGCGGCGTAGAGCCGAACGGGCGCGTCGAACCCCTTGAGCGCGTGGTCCTTGGCGGTGCTGTCGGGCAGCTCGGATCGGGCCTGATCGTAGACGGCCTGGGTGACCAGGATCTGGCCGGCGCCGGCGGCGGATTGCGCGCGCGAGGCGGTGTTGACCACCGTGCCGATGGCCGTCAGGTCGCGATGGGAACGGCCGAACTCGCCGAAGCTGAGTTCGCCCGTATGAATGCCGACGCCGACGCCGAACTCCGCGGCCGTCCCCTCATCGGACGATGCGCCGGACGATCCGCCGAATTCCGCCCGTCTGGCGTGAAAGGCCCGCTGGATCTCGCGGGCGGCGCGGACCGCTTGCCGGGCGTGATCCTTCTGCTGGATGGGGAAGTTGAAAACGGCCATCACGGCGTCGCCGATGGTCTTGTTGAGCAGACCGTCGAACTGCCAGATGGCATTGGCGCAGTCGTCGTAGAAGGCGTCGAGCAGGCCGCCCATCTCGGCGGAGGACAGCGACTGGGACAGGCTCGTATAGGACCTCAGATCGGCAAACAGGATGGTGGCATCGATGGTGACCTTGCGGGCCTTCATCACCCGCGTGAACATGAGCTCGCAGATCGTGCAGGTGTTGGGGTTCATCCGGCTGGGTCGAATGCCGAAGACGCGAAACGGCACCGACAACACCCCGCGCAGCGGGATGGGCACATGCATCTGCTGCCAGCATCCCTTGCAGATCGTGGATCGGTGTAGGGCCATTGGCTGGTTTCTACCGCGGGAACGGCGCCGGGCGCCAGCGCGCGGACCCGGACAGTGACGGACATGCATCGCGTCGAGGAGCGCTCAGGTGATTCCGCTTTCCCGGCACAGCGACGACACGCCCGCACGGTCCGCGCCCGTGGTGCCGATATCCACCAACGCGAAGGTGGGCGTCGCGGCGGGTCCCTGCAGCACGCCGATGAAAGGCGACTGACCGACGAGGCGACCGAAATCGTTGCGGCCATCGATGGTGCCGCAGACCGTGATCACGCCCCGCCTGTTGCGCGCCGCCCGCATGTTGCCGAACTCCGCCGAGCGGGCGTCCTTCAGCCACTTGGTCACCCCGGTGACGACGGCTTCCTGCTGCTGCGGCGACAGGGGCACGGGCTTGCCCGCCTCGATCCGCGTGCCGGCCGCCACCTCGGGCACGCCCTGCAGGTTGATGGGATGATGCGCAAGGTCCGGCTGGCAGGCGCCGAGGGCCAGGCATGCGGCGACGACGATGATGCTGCGGCGAGACACGATCCTGCGGTTTCCCATCGGATTCCGGACAGGTTGTGTCCGGTAATTGCTATCTGTCGAGATAACACGAGGAACGTTTCATGGCATCGCCGCTTTTCGACCTCACCGGCAAGGTCGCCGTCGTCACCGGCTCGAGCAAAGGCATCGGCAAGTCGATTGCGATGCATCTCGCATCGCTCGGCGCGCCTGCTCATGGCGCCTTCCATCTTCGAACGAAGCCGTCGCGTCGGCTGCCTTGGACCTACGCGTCATAAACGGTGCCTGCTCCGGCAGGGCGACTATTTCCGGCAGGGGCCGCAGGACATGTGCGGCAAGCAAGTTAGCGTACAACCGCCTCCCCCGAGGCCTTGCGACGAAAAGAAACGTTGTCCCTCCGGCACGGATGTTGCACTGCATGCATCGCATGTCGCCGCCTTGATCCCGCTGTCGTAGACCGCAGACCGCGCCCATCCTCTCCCTCCCGGAGCGGCGCCGACGCCTGCCTCGACCCTTCGTCCTTTCCCCGACCTACCGTCCGACCCAGGCCTCCCGACCTGCGGCGCGGCATGGAGACCGTTCTTGTTCAAACTATCCCTGTCGCGCCTGCGCACCGACTGGCTCGGCAACATCAAGGGCGACATCCTCGCCGGTCTCGTGGTCGCACTCGCCCTGATCCCCGAAGCCATCGCCTTCTCCATCATCGCCGGCGTCGACCCCAAGGTCGGCCTCTATGCCTCGTTCTCGATCGCGGTGATCACCGCCATCGTGGGCGGGCGGCCGGGCATGATCTCGGCGGCAACGGCGGCCACCGCCGTGCTGATGGTGACGCTGGTGAAGGAACACGGGCTGCAGTACCTGCTGGTGGCGACGGTACTGGCGGGCGTACTGCAGGTCGCGGCGGGCTTCCTGCGGCTGGGCTATGTCATGCGCTTCGTGTCGAAGTCGGTAATGACCGGCTTCGTCAACGCGCTGGCGATCCTGATCTTCATGGCGCAGCTCCCTGAATTGATCGGGGTGAAATGGATGACCTACGTGATGGTCGCCGCCGGCCTCGCGATCATCTACGGGCTGCCGCGCCTCACCAAGGCGGTGCCGTCGCCGCTGGTCTGCATCGTCGTGCTGACGGCGGCCGCCATCGTGTTGCGCATCGACGTCCGTACCGTGGGCGACATGGGCGAGTTGCCGTCGACCTTGCCGGTGTTCCTGCTGCCCGACGTACCGCTCACGCTCCAGACCCTGCTGATCGTGCTGCCCTATTCGGTGGCGGTGGCGGCCGTCGGTCTGCTCGAATCGCTGATGACGGCGCAGATTGTCGACGAACTGACCGACACCACCAGCAACAAGAACCGCGAGTGCGTCGGCCAGGGCGTGGCCAACGTCGCCACCGGCTTCATCGGCGGCATGGCGGGCTGCGCCATGATCGGCCAGTCGGTCATCAACGTGAAGGCGGGCGGGCGCGGGCGGCTGTCGACCTTCTGCGCCGGCATCTTCCTGCTGTTCCTGATCGTCGTGCTGGGGCCGTGGGTGAAGCAGATGCCGATGCCGGCCCTGGTCGCGGTCATGATCATGGTCTCGATCGGCACCTTCAGCTGGGTCTCGATCAGGAACCTCAAGAGCCATCCGCGCTCGTCGAGCATCGTGATGCTGGCCACGGTGGCCGGCGTCGTCCTCACGCACAATCTCGCCATCGGCGTCATACTGGGCGTGCTGCTGTCGGGCATTTTCTTCGCCTGGAAGATCGCGCAGCTCTTCCGTGTCACCTCCGTCGCCGCCGACGACGGTGCATCGCGGATCTACAAGGTCGAAGGCCAGCTCTTCTTCGCCTCGGCCGAGGACTTCGCCGCCGCCTTCGACTTCAAGGAGGCGCTGGAGAAGGTCACGATCGACCTCAGCGGCGCCCATATCTGGGATATCTCCAGCGTTGCCGCGCTCGACATGGTCGTGCTCAAGTTCCGCCGCGAGGGAGCGGAGGTGGAGCTGATCGGCCTCAACGAGGCCAGCGAAACCATCGTCGACCGGCTGGCCATACACGACGAACCGGGCGCACTCGACAAGCTCCGGGCGCACTGAGGTGGGGGAAATTGCGCACATGACGACGATCGTCGCCTGCATCGACGGCTCGGTTTACTCCCACAGCGTCGCCGACCATGCCGCCTGGGCAGCCACGCGGCTGCCGGCCGCCGTCGAGCTGCTGCAGGTGCTGGGACGCCGGGAAGCTTCGTCCGCCGACCTGAGCGGCAACATCACCGTCGACATGCAGCAGAGCCTGCTGGCGGAGCTGGCCACGCTCGATGCGCAGCGGGCGAAGCTGCTGCAGAAGCGCGGCCGCATGGTGCTCGAGGAGGCGAAGGCGCGCCTGCTGCAGGCCGGCGTCACCCAGGTCACCGTCAGCCTGCGCAACGGCGACCTCCTGGAAACGCTGGCCGAGCGCGAGGCCACGACCGACCTGATCGTCATCGGCAAGCGCGGCGAAGCGGCAGATTTCGCCAGGCTGCATCTCGGCTCCAACATCGAGCGCGTGGTGCGCAGCCTCGAGCGGCCGATCCTCGTCGCCTCGCGCGCCTTCCGGCCGATCGCGAAGGTGCTGATCGCCTTCGACGGCGGCCCCAGCGCGCTCAAGGCGGTCGATCACGTCTCGCGCTCGCCGATGTTCGCCGGGCTGGCGGTCTCGCTGGTGACGGCGGGCCGTGACGAACCGGCGGCGCGCCAGCGGATCGACGCTGCCGCAGCGCAGTTGCGCGGCGGCGGTCTCGCGGTCGAGGCGACGATCGAGCCCGGCCCCTCGGACAAGGCGATCGCCGCCGTGGTCGAACGGGCCGGCATCGACCTGCTGGTCATGGGCGCCTACGGCCATTCGCGCGTCCGCAGTCTCATCATCGGCTCGACGACGACCGAGATGATCCGGGCCTGCAAAGTGCCGGTGCTGTTGTTCAGGTAGCGGCCCGGCGGGTTCGCCACGGCGACCGGCGTCGAAGACGGCGTGTGCCCCCCACGCAACTATCGTGGTGAGGCAAGCGCAAGGCAACCACCCCATGGCGTGGAATTTCGACCTTCACACCGCATGAAAATGCTGTCTTAATATCTCGTCTCCCACGCCACGTTAGAGCGGAATCGCTTCGGCGCTTCCTGGCGGTGGCCCCCGCTGCAGACTGCGGGGCAGTGGGAGAACTCCAGGATTCAAACGTTCAGCGTCCATCTTTCTCCGCCGGCGATTCCATCGACGTACGGAACGTGGACATCAGGAAGTGAGGCAGACCATGGTGCACTTGCCCGGCCCGGTGATCTCGCCGACGAGAGAGATGAACGACATGCTTGAGCGCGTCGTGACCGCGCATCCCAACGCCAGCATCGAGGACATCCGGCGCCTGTACCCTCATACGCAGGCTGTTTCGAGACCGGCGCTGGAGGAACTGGTCGCCCGGATCAGGCAACGCGGTGCCAGCACTGCCAGCACCGAAGATTCTTTTGAGATAATTTGACAGGTTCAGCAGGAAATGATAGGGTATTTCCTGTAAGCTGACTGAAGTGCATCGGCGCTCCGGCCGGCCTAGAAATCCACCATGAGGCGTCCGTGCCACCGGGTCTCCCCCCGGCGTGCCCCAAAAGCTCTTCAGAGAGCGCTGCGCCTTGGCATGGTCCTGACCATGCCCTCGACAACGAAGAACGAGACCCAAATACCAAATGCGCCGACGGCGAACGTCGGCCCCGGGCGACCGGTTTGTGACGGGATTCTGGACAGGTTTCTGGACAGAACGCGTTACATTCAGGCGTCCAGAAATAATGCGAGAAGGCCGTGAAAACACGGCATCCGACGGCCCTCCGGGCCATGAAAACCCATGTGGGACTTGGTCGGGGACGCGGGCAGGGAGTTTGTCCGCTCGCCGGCACGTTTCAGCCTAGCCGATCCCGGAGATTCCACTGTCCCGGCAGATCGACGCCACCACCGCCCGGTCGGCGGCAGCGGTGCCGATCTCGACCAGCACGAAGACAGGCGCCACGGCCGTTCCCTGCAGCACACCGACGAAGGGCGAGAGCCCGACGAGGCGGCCGGCGGTGTTGCGGCCGTCCACGGTGCCGCAGACCGTGACATGGCCGCGGCTGTTTCGCGACGCCCGCATCTCGCCGAACTGCGCCGAGGAACTGTCCTTCAGCCATCGGGTAACGCCGGCCACGACGGCTTCCTGTTGCCGCGGCGACAGGGGCAGCGGCTTGCCTGCCTCGATCGGCCCGGGACCGTTCGCCGAATGACCGTTCGCCGAGGAGCTGCAGTTGCCCGGCGCGCAGTTGGCCGGCGCGCCGCTGGTTGGTCCGCCGTTGCCCGGGAAATGCAGGCTGATGGGATGATGCGCGAGGTCGGGCTGGCAGGCGCTGAGGGCCATCCAGGCGGTGATGACGGCGATACTGCGGCAAGGCATGACGCTGTAGCTCCCCCGGCGGGTCGACAAGTTTTGTGGCGCGCCCTCTTAGCCGAGGACTGTTCTGTCTGGATGACGGCGGTCATCTCCACGCAAAGGTCGCGCCAAGTTCGGGGTGGAGGGTCAGGGAGGGAGATCGCCGATCCCGGAGATTCCGCTTTGCCGGCACAGCGACAACACGCCGGCGCGGTCCGCTCCCGTGCTGCCGATATCCACAAGCAGGAAGGTGGGCGTCGCGGCGGGTCCCTGCAGACGCCGATGAAGGGCGACTGACCGACGAGGCGACCGAAGTTGTTGCGGCCATCGACGGTGCCGCAGACCGTGATCACGCCGCGCCGGTTGCGCGCGCCCCGCATGTCGCCGAACTGCGAGGAGCCGGCGTCCTTCAGCCACTTGGTCACGCCGGCGACGACGGCTTCCTGCTGCTGCGGCGACAGGGGCACGGGCTGTGGCTCTCCCATTCCCCTCCCCGGAGAGGGTGTGGCATTGCTGTTGCGCAAGGGCCGCGCCAACCTCGGGAGGAGCACCAGATTCCAGACACGTCGTGTCCGGCAATTTGCTATCTGTTGAGGCAACACATCAGGAGGAACAACACATGGCATCGCCGCTTTTCGACCTCACCGGCAAGGTCGCCGTCGTCACCGGCTCGAGCAAGGGCATCGGCAAGTCGATCGCGATGCACCTCGCGCTGTCGGGCGCCAAGGTCGTGGTGTCGTCGCGCAAGGCGCCGGCCTGCGAGGAGGCGGCGGCCGAGATCCGGGCGGCCGGCGGCCACGCCACGGTGATCCCCTGCAACATCTCGGACAAGGCGCAGGTCGAGCGGCTGTTCGCCGAGACGAAGAAGCAGCTCGGGCCGGTCGACGTGCTGGTGTGCAACGCCGCGTCCAATCCCTACTACGGGCCGAACGAGAAGCTGCCCGACGACGTCTTCATGAAGGTAATGCACAACAACATTCTCTCGAACATGTGGATGGTCAATCTCTGCCTGCCCGACATGCGGGCGAAGAAGGACGGCTCGATCATGATCGTGTCGTCGATCGGCGGCGTGCGCGGATCGCCGGTGATCGGCGCCTACTGCATCTCCAAGGCAGCCGACATGCAGCTCGCGCGCAACCTCGCGCTGGAATACGGGCCCGACAACATCCGCGTGAACACCATCGCGCCCGGCCTGGTGAAGACCGACTTCGCCAAGGCGCTGTGGGACGATCCCAAGTATCTCGAAAAGCGCCTCGCCACCGCGCCGCTGCGCCGCATCGGCGAGCCCGACGACATCGCGGGCCTGGCCGTCCTGCTGGCCGGCAAGGCCGGCGCCTTCATCACCGGCCAGACACTTATCGCCGATGCGGGCGTGACGATCGGGGGATAGAGTCGCGAAAATAGGGAGGAAACAACCATGAAACGCCTAAGCGTTCTGTTCAGCATTCTTTGCCTTCTGTTCGCCGGCTCGGCCGGCGCGCAGCCCTATCCCAACAAACCGTTGCGCATCATCGCGCCGTTCCCGCCGGGCGGCGTCGCCGACGTGCTGGCGCGGGCGATCCAGCCCGGCCTGCAGGAGGCGCTGGGCCAGCAGGTCATCATCGAGAACAAGCCGGGCGCCGGCGGCAACATCGGTGCCGATCTCGTGGCCAAGGCCGATCCCGACGGCTACACGCTGCTGCTGGCCTCGGCCGGCATCCTGACGATCAACCAGTTCCTCTATTCCAAGATGCCGTTCGATCCGGCCAAGGCCTTTGCGCCCATCACCGTGGTGGGCGACATGCCCAACATCGTGGTGGTGAACCCGAAGACCGGCCTCAAGACGCTGAAAGCACTGATCGACAAGGCCAAGGCCGAACCGGGCAAGCTCAACTTCGGCTCGGCCGGCAACGGCACCACGACGCATCTCGCCGTCGTGCTCCTGGAACAGGCGGCCAAGATCAAGCTGGCGCACGTGCCCTACAAGGGTGCGGCCCCCGCGGTGCAGGATCTCGTCGCGGGCCAGATCGACGGGCTGGTCGACAATCCGCCGCTGGTCCTCGGCCACATCAGGAGCGGCACCCTGACGGCGCTCGCCTGGGCCGCGCCGCAACGCATGGCGATCCTGCCCGACGTGCCGACGGCTGCCGAAGCGGGCCTGCCGGGTTTCGAGGCCTCGTCGTGGTTCGCGCTGGTGGCGCCGGCCGGGACGCCCAAGGAGATCGTCGACCGGCTGAACGCCGAGACCGCGAAAATCCTAAAAGATCCCAAGATGGTCGAGACTTTTGCCGCCCGCGGCGTGCGCCTTGTCGGCAACTCGTCGGCGTCGTTCACCGCGTTCATCCCGCCCGAGCGCGCGCGCTGGGGCGAGATCGTGAAGAGCTCCGGCGTGAAACTCGACTGATGAGCCTCTACCAGGTCCAGAAGCTCATCTACGAGCTCAACCGCGATCCGCGCACCCGCGCGCGCTACGAAGCCGAGCGCGACGCGGTGCTGGCCGAGTACGCGCTCAGCGACGAGGAGAAGGGCGCGCTCGTAAAACCCGACATCGGGCTGCTCTATGTGCTGGGCGTGAACGGCCAGCTCCTGATGCACTTCGCCGCCCTGCACAAGATCGAGTGGCCCGACTATCTCGAGCGCATGCGCCAGGGCCTGCGCGACCACGGCCAGGTGCGCGAGGGCGTCTATGCCGCCACCGGCTACGAAGGAGTGCCCTGATGCCCCTGGTCTATTGCGGCGCCTGCAGCCATGCGCCCGGCATCACCGCCCGCGCCGAGCGCGCCGATCCGGCCAGGCGCGCGGCGCTGGAAGGTGCGTTCCACCGCATGGGCGAGGAGATCCGCGCCACCCGGCCCGACGCGCTGGTGGTGATCGCGGCCGAGCATTTCGCCAACTTCTTCATGAACAACATGCCGGCCTTCGCGATCGGCATGGCCGACAGTTACGAGGGCCCGATCGAGGACGAGGCGTTCCTGAAGATCAGGCGGACGACGGTGCCGGGCAACAAGGCCCTGTCGCGCAAGCTGATCGAGAAGGTGATGCAGACGGTGGACGTGGCCTACGCCGAGGAGTGGAAGTTCGACCACGGGATTTCTGTGCCGCTGCATTTCCTGACGCCGAAGTACGATCTCCCGATCATTCCGGCCAACATCAACTGCCAGGGACCGCCGCTGGCGCCGCTCGCACGCGCCTGGGCCTTCGGCGAGGCTTTACGCACGGCAGCTGATGCCGTTCCAGAGCGCATTGCGCTGATCGGCACCGGCGGCATATCGCATTGGCCGGCAACGCCCGATTCGGGAAAGATCAATGCCGACTGGGACCAGGAATTCCTGCGCCGCTGGGCGGCCAACGACCGCGCGGCACTGCTCTCCTACAGCGATGCCGAAATCTACCGCGACGGCGGGCAGGGAGGCTTCGAGATCCGGACCTTCATCGCCGCCGCGGCGGCGGCCAAGGGGGCCAAGGGCACGGTGCAGTTCTGCGAGCCGCTGCCGATCTTCGCCGTCTCCTGCACCATTGCGCGGATGCAGCTCGCCGCTTAGCTCTTCTTCCTGAAGGTCACGACCAGCACGTCGCGATAGGCGGGCAGGGCGGGGTTTTCCGGCTCGACCGGGGTGACGCCGTGGTAGCAGCGCCGGTCGTCGACCAGCGCGGCGTCGAGCGGGTCGGTGAGCGTGAAGCTGCCCAGCGCCCGCTTGTCGAGGTCGTGCACGGTGGTGGTGCCGCTTCGGATGTTGCGGCGGTCGATCAGCAGCACCAGCACATAGTCGACGCCGTCCCTGTGCATGCCTTCGGGCGTCGGCTTGCCGTGCTGGCCGGGCTTGGCCTCGATGCGGAACTGGTGGACCTCGACGTGCCACTTGATGGCGTCGGGGGCGAGCTTGCTGAAGAGGGCGCGGCAGTATTCCAGGATGGTGCGCATCGAGGCGCCATCGCCGATCTCGTCGGCTACCGGCTTGAACCAGCGCTCGACGCCGCCGTTCAGCGTGTTGTAGTCGAGCCCCTGGTAGTGCGGCTGATGGGCCCCGCGCACGATCGCGCCCTGCTTCGGGGCGTCGTAGACGGCGAAGCGCCGGCGGCGGTAGCGGCCGCCATCGCCCATGTAGGTGTCGACGTCGAGATCGCCCCAGCTTTCGGCGAAGGCCGGCCAGTCGGCCAGAGTGCCGAAGCGCACGAAGGCGGTGCGCATGTCCGAGGCTTCGACGAAGGCATATCCCGCGCGGGCGACCGCGTTGCGGATGCCCGTGGCGTTCTGCAGGCCGGTTCCGATTTCGCTCATGTGAAGAGCCTATCACCACGTCACGGGACTGCCACATGAGCTAAAGTCAGGGCCGACCCGGAGGAAAACGATGCCATATGCCAGGACCGACGACGGCGTAAAACTCTACTACGAGGAAACCGGAGCGGGGGCGCCTGTCGTCTTCGTCCACGAGTTCGCCGCCGACCACCGCTCGTGGGAAGCGCAGATGCGCCATTTCGGCCAGCGCTATCGCTGCATCACCTACGGCGCCCGCGGCTACCCGCCGTCCGACGTGCCGGAGAAGCCCGGGAGTTATAGCCAGGACCGCGCCACCGACGACATCGCCGCGGTGATGGACGATCTCAAGATCGACAAGGCGCATGTCGTGGGCCTCTCCATGGGCGGCTTCGCCAGCCTGCACTTCGGCCTCCGTCATCCCAAGCGTGCCCTGTCACTGGTGGTGGCGGGTGTGGGCTACGGCGCCGAGAAGGACCAGCAGGCCAGGTTCAAGGACGAGGTCGAGGTGGTGGCCAAGTCGCTGCTGCAGGAGGGCATGCCGGCTTTCGCCGAGAAATACGCCTACGGCCCCACGCGCGTGCAGTTCGAGAACAAGGATCCGCGCGGCTTCGCCCAGTTCAAGAAGGAACTGGCCGAGCATTCCGCGCTGGGCTCGGCCAACACCCAGATCGGCTGCCAGGGCCGGCGGCCCTCGCTCTATGATCTCGTTGACGGGATGCGGGCGATGACGGTGCCGACGCTGGTCCTGACTGGCGACGAGGACTGGCCGTGCCTCGCGCCGTCGCTCCTGATGAAGCGCGAGATCCCCTCGGCAGCGTTGGCGGTGATGCCGAACTGCGGCCACACCATCAATCTGGAGGATCCCGACCAGTTCAACCGGATCGTCGGCGACTTCATCGCCCAGGTCGAGGCCGGGCGCTGGCCCAAGCGCGACCCGCGCGCCATGAGCACCTCGATCACGGGGATGAAGTCCTAGGTCGCAGCCCTACGCCGTGAGGCCGCCATCGCAGACGAACTCGGAGCCGGTCGAGAAGGTCGACTCGTCCGACAGCAGGAAGAGGATCATGTTGGCCACTTCCTCGGGGCGACCGAGGCGGCCCAGCGGGTGCAGGTCTTCGAGGAACTGCCGGCCGGTCATGTTCTCGACGTTCTGCTCGAGCCGGGGCGCGATCATCGGCGTGTCGATGTAGCCGGGATGCACCGAGTTGCAGCGGATATTGTACTTCTGCTGAGCGCAGTGCAGGGCCACATGCTTGGTGAGCAACCGCACCGCGCCCTTGCTGGCGCAGTAGGCCATGGCATAGGAGGCGCCACGCAGGCCGAGCACTGAGGAGATGTTCACGATCGAGCCGCCGCCCGACTGCTTCATGGCCGGGATCGCGGCCTTGCAGCCAAGGAAGGTGCCGAGTCCGTTGATGTCGTGGATGCGGCGGTAGTCGGCCAGCGTACAGTCCTCGATCGAGTTGCGTACGCCCACGCCCGCTGCATTGAGAAGCCCATGCAGGCCGCCGAAGGCATCGACCGCGGCCTTGACAGCTGCTTGCCAGGCCGCCTCGTCGGTGACGTCAAGCGTCACGAACAGGGCATTGGCGCCGAGCTCGCCCGCCACCGCGCGGCCCCTGGTCTCATCGCGGTCGGCGAGCACCGCCTTGCCGCCGTCGCGCACGACCAGGCGCGCGGTCTCGGCGCCGATACCCGAGGCGCCGCCGCTCACCAGCACGACTTTGCTCTCAAGGCGCGACAAAGGGCTGCCTCCTCATCAGGCCGGCGGTGATCGCGCCGTCGGCAGCGATCTCGGTGCCGGTCACGAAGCTCGAGCGGCCCGAAGCCAGCCACAGCACGACCTCGGCGATCTCGCGCGGCTCGGCCATGCGGCCGATCGGATGGCGCCCGTCGAGGAACGCCTTGCCTTGCTCGCGGCCGACCATCTGCCACAGCAGATCGAAGATCGGCGTATCGACACCGCCGGGATGAACCGAGTTGCAGCGGATGCCGTACTTCTTCTCGGCACAGTACAGCGCCACGCTCTTGCTGAGCAGCCGCACCGCGCCCTTGCTCGCGGTGTAGGCAATCGCGCCCGCGCCGGCCTGTAGGCCGGCGACCGAGGAGATGTTGACGATCGAGCCTTGCGGCTCGGGCTTGGCCGCACCGACGATGTGCTTCATGCCCTGGATGGCGTACTTGCAGCCCAGGAACACGCCTTCCGAATTGATGGCCTGCACGCGCTGCCAAGTCGCGACGTCGGTGTTCTCGACATTGCCCGCGCCGCCCGAAATGCCGGCATTGTTGACCATGATGTCGAGCCGGCCCTCGTGCTTCAGCACGTCGGCCAGCAGCGCCTGCCAGGACTCTTCGGAGGCGACGTCGTGGCACACGAAGCGGCCGGCGCTGTCCCTGGCGTCCTGCAGGTCGGCCACGACAACCGTGGCGCCGGCCCCCGCCAGCAGCGCCGCCGACGCCGCACCGATACCCGAGGCTCCGCCGGTGACGATCGCTACCTGTCCGAAAAGTTCACCGCTCATGTCCGGCGGACCATAGCCGAGGAGCAGGCAATTGCAGTAGCCTCGTCTGCAAGGAGGATCGCATGGCGAAGCTCAGGTGTATTCTATTCGGCGTGGTCGCACCGTTCATGGTCGCAGCGTGCACCCAGACAGCCGGCGGCCCGCCGCCGGGCATGACGGCGGCACAGGGCCTGGCCTACTGCACCAGGCTTGCGACCTTGTATTCCGAGTATGTCGGCGACACCGGCGACGATCTCGGCACCACCTACTCCGGCGGCGAGGAGGCCGATCTCAGGGCACGCTTTGCTATCGCAGAATGCGAGGATGGAAACACCGCAAAGGGGATACCGACCCTGCAGAACAGGCTGCGCGACGCCAAGGTTCCGGTGCCGCCGCCGTCCACCTGAGTGGTCCAATCAAGAGATCCACGGGCAAAAAAGCCCGGGCAGTTGCCCGCCCGGGCTTCTCGTATCGGATGATGTGGCCGCTCTAGAAGAGCAGGTCGCCCTTCACCAGAACCCAGCGGCCGTTCTTGACCTCTTGCACCTGGGTGATCGTCGTCGCCAGGTGGTTGGTCTTGGAGAATTTGGTCGGCGGAGAAGCGAAGATGTCCTTGTATTCCTTGCCCGACTCCAGCGAGTCGAGCAGCTTCTGGCCGGTCAGGTCCTTGCCTGCCAGCTCGGCGAAATAGGCGAAGGTCATGATGACGTTGTAGCCGATGACCGCCTGGCTGTTGGGTTCGATGCCGAACTTCTTGAAGTAGGCCTCGCACCACGCCTTGACCGCACCGGTCGAGGTGTCGCGATAGGGGATGACGAAACCGGCGGCGGCATAGAGGCCTTCGACCAGTTCCTTGCCCAACGCCGGGATCTCAAGAACGTTGACCGGCGTGGCGCCGAGCCAGACCGGCGCGAAGCCGATCTTCTTGGCCTCGGCCATCAGGCCGATCGTCTCGCGGATCACGCTGCCCATCAGCACGAGATCGCAGCCGTCTGACTTCATCTTGGCGGCCTGGGCACTGAAGTCCGAGGCGCCGCGCTTGTAGGTCGTGACAGATGCAGCCTTCATCTTCATCGCGTCGAGCTGCTGGGTGAAGCCGTCGAACACGTTCTTACCGTATTCGTCGTCCTGGTACATGATGCAGGCGGCCTTGGGCTTCTTCCACTCGACCATGTACTTCACCGCCGCCCGGGTGCTCTCGACGTAGGGCAGGAGGTTGTTGAACTTCAGCCGCTCCTGCGGCTTCTTCGGATCGAACTTGAAGGTGAACTCGGCCGCCGTCAGCGGGAAGAGTTGCGGCACGCCGGCGTCGAACAGGACATCCTGCGAGGCCAGCACGGTGGGCGATCCCATCGGACCGACCATGGCGAAGACCTTGTCCTTCTCGACCATCTTCTGGCTGGCGAGCACGGCCTTCTTCGGATCGTACTGGCTGTCCTCGGCAATCAGGCGCAGCTTGCGGCCGTTGATGCCGCCCTTGGCATTGACCTCTTCGACGCCGAGCTGCATGCCGTTCAGAACCGGCACGCCCCACACCTTGATCGGGCCCGAGAGGTCCTGGTGCGTGCCGAGCACGATCTCGGTGGTCGTGACGCCCTGGTTGGTGACTTTGGTCTGCGCGAGTGCCGGGCCGGTAGCGAGCCCGACGGCGGCGCCCAATAGGGCCGCCCTCAATATGCTCTGTCTCATTCGTTGCCTCCTACGATACGGCGCCCGTCTTTGTTGGCGGGAGAAGCGGGCGCCGTCCCCCTCCCATCCGGTGTGCTCCCGGCTGGCCGCACTATGCCATGCCGGCAGACGAATTAAAGCGCCAGACTAGGCTGCCTGGGCACGATACATGGCGTCGATCTCGGCCTTGTACTTGCTGTTCACGAAGGTGCGCTTCAGTTTCATGGTCGGCGTCAGTTCCTCGTCCTCGGGCGTGAGCTGCTGCTCGATCAGGAAAAAACGCTTGATGGTCTCGACGCGGGCAAAGTTCGCGTTCACCCGCTCGATCTCCGACCAGATCAGGTCCTGCACTTCCTTCGACCGGCACAGGCTCGTGTAGTTGGTGAAGGGCACGTCCTTGTCCTGGGCAAACTTCTCGACCGTCTCGCGCTCGATCATGACCAGGCAGGTGAGGTAGGCTCGCTTGTCGCCGATCACGACGGCGTCGCTGATATAGGGCGAGAACTTGAGTTGGTTCTCGATTTCCGAGGGCGTGATGTTCTTGCCACCGGCGGTGATGATGATGTCTTTCATCCGGTCGGTGATCTTGACGTAGCCCTCGTTGTCGATCGTGCCGACGTCGCCGGTGTGCAGCCAGCCGTCCTTGTCGACGGTCTCGGCGGTCTTCTCGGGCTGGTTGAGATAGCCCATGAAAACGAAGTCGCCCTTGATCAGGATCTCGCCGGCCGGCGAGATGCTGACTTGGCCGTAGGGCACCGACTTGCCGACCGTGCCGAGCTTGATGCCGTTGGCGGGCATCGCCGTGGCGAGGCCACAGTTCTCGGTCTGGCCGTAGACCTCGTACATGTCGAGGCCGAGCGCCAGGTACCAGCGGATCAGTTCGGGCGAGATCGGGGCGGCACCGGTGAACAGCCAGCGGCAGCGGTCGAGCCCGACCATGCGGCGGATGTTCTTCAGCACCAACCAGTAGGCGACCTGGAAGGCGAGCTTCTGCAGCATCGAGGGTTCGCGCTGGGCGAGCCGTGCGTCGGCGACGGCGAAGCCCGCGTCGATCGCTTTCTTGTAGGCCCAGCGCTGCAGCGGCGTCGCATCCTTGAGCGCAATCATGATGCCGGCGTAGAACTTCTCCCAGACCCGCGGCACGGCACCGAACAGGGTGGGCTGCACCTCGCGGATATTGTCGGGTACCGTCTCGGGGCTCTCGGCGAAGTTGCTGCAAACGCCGGTGGCGACCGAGTAGTAGGACCCGGCGACCCTCTCGGCGACGTGGCAGAGCGGCAGGAACGCCAGCCGCTCGTCGCCCTCGTACCAGGAAAGCGACAGCTCGGGATGCATGCAGTTCTGCATGACATAGACGACGTTGCGATGGCTGTGCATCGCGCCCTTCGATGGCCCCGTCGTGCCCGACGTATAGACCAGGATGGCGAGATCGTCGGGCTTGCGCGTGGCCACCAGCTCGTCGAACAGGCCTTCCTTGCCCTGGGCATGGTTGCGGCCGCTCGCCATGAACTCGTCGAGCGACACCACCATGGGATCGTTGAAGGTGGTGAGGCCTTCCATGTCGAACACGACGATCTTCTTCAGCGTCGGGCAGCGGCCGCGGACTTCCAACGCCTTGTCGAGCTGCTCGTCGTCCTCGACGAACAGCACCATGGTGCGCGAATCGTTCAGCAGATACTCGACCTGCTTCACCGAGTCGGTGGGATAGATGCCCGACGACACGCCGCCGGCGCACAGGATGCCGAAATCGGCGTAGTTCCACTCCGGCACGGTGTTGGCCAGCACGGAGCCCACGTCGCCGGGACGAAAGCCGATTGCGTGCAGGGCGTAGGTGACGTCCCGCGCCCTTTCCAGCCACTGGGCCCAGGAGATGGCGCTCCAGATGCCGTAGAGCTTCTCGCGCATGGCGGGCTTGTCGCCGCGGGTGGTGCAGGAGAGCACGAAGCTCTTGGGCAGGGTGTCGGCAACCGTCAGCGTCGCTTTGTTGGCCATGGCTTCCTCGTTTCCCGTCAGCGCCAGTTCTTCTTCTTCTTCCAGCGGCGTTCGCCGCGTGCGCCTTCTTCCTTGGCGCCGAGATAGAATTCCTGGATGTCCTTGCTGCTCATCAGCCGCTCGCAGGTGTCGTCCATCACCACGCGGCCGACCTCGAGCACGTAGCCGTAGTGCGCGGTCTCGAGCGCCATCTTGGCGTTCTGCTCGACCAGCAGGATCGACACGCCCTGCTCGGCGTTGACGCGCCGGATGATCTCGAAGATCTCCTTGACCAGGATCGGCGACAGGCCGAGCGAGGGCTCGTCGAGCAGCAGGAGCTTGGGCCGATTCATCAGCGCGCGGCTGATCGCCAGCATCTGCTGCTCGCCACCCGACAGCGAGCCGGCCGGCTGGTCGATGCGCTCCTTGAGTCGCGGGAAGTAGGTGAAGACGCGCTCGAGGTCCTGGGCGATGCCGTCGCGATCATGGCGCAGGAAGGCGCCCATCGCCAGGTTCTCGCGCACGGACAGGAACGGGAAGACCTCGCGGCCCTCGGGCACGTGGCTGAGGCCGAGCCGCACGATCTTGTCAGCATCGACTCGCTGGATCGGCTTGCCTTCGAATTCGACCGAGCCTTTCTGCGGGTCGAGCACGCCGGAGATGGTCTTCAGGATCGTGGTTTTGCCCGCGCCGTTGGCGCCCAGCACGGTGATGATCTTGCCGCGCGGCACCGACAGGCTGACGCCGCGAATCGCCATGATCGGGCCGTAGTAGCTCTCGATATTGGAGACCTTGAGGATGTCGTCGCTCATAGCTGCTCCGCTCAGACGCCGAGATAGGCTGCGATGACGTCGGGATGCGCCTGCACCTCCGACGGCGTGCCCGACGCCAGCACCTTGCCGTAGTTCAGCGCCAGCACCCGGTCGGAGACGCGGTTCACCAGCGTCATGTCGTGCTCGACCATCAGCACGGTGATGCCGAGCTCGCTCCTGATGTCGCGGATCCAGAACGACATGTCATCGGTCTCCTCGACGTTGAGTCCCGATGAGGGCTCGTCGAGCAGGATGAGCTTGGGCTCGGAACACAGCGCGCGCGCCATCTCGATCACCTTGCGCACCCCGTAGGGGAGGCCGGCGATCAGCTTGTCGCGGTAGGCCTGCAGGTCGAGGAA
>Ga0207952_1000795_pt1 | contig 18661 bp, 14 predicted proteins | sample SubbioR12Aug_8Ca_FD_184831 | JGI IMG/M metagenome (GOLD analysis project Ga0207952, IMG submission 184831) | Serpentinite rock and fluid subsurface biosphere microbial communities from McLaughlin Reserve, California, USA - CR12Aug_8Ca (SPAdes) | ecosystem: Environmental > Terrestrial > Deep...
CAACATCAAACAAGATTCCTCCTTTGTCGGAATGACACAAACGAAAGAGAGTGCAAAAAAAATCATTATAAAAAACAAAACCCAAAAGCCCGTGTCATTCCCAAAAACCGTGTCATTCCGAAGCGCAACGAGGAATCTACTCAACCAAACCTCTCACTCTCCAACTTCAGCAATGCTAACCAAAAAACCTTTCTTCAACTCAAACATCTCGCTAACTTCCAACAAGATTCCTCCTTCGTCGGAATGACAAAACACGAGGGTTTCGTTGCAATGACACAAACGACTGTTCATCCCTCAAACCATCCATCACTCAAATCCCTCCACAGCGGATTCATCGTTTCAATCAAATTCAACTTCTTCTCTCTCCTCCACGACTTAATTTGTTTCTCTCGTTCAATCGCATCAAACACTAACCGAAACTCTTCAAAATACATTAACTGATTCACATTATACTTCTCTGTAAACCCTTTAATAAGTTTATGTTTGTGTTCATACATTCTCCGCTCTAAATTACTTGTCATTCCCACATACAACGTTCTCGATACACTTGAGAGAATATAAACGTAGTATTTTTTTTCGTTCATAACTTATCCCACATCATGTATGTTCATTTCCAAATTCAAAATATTGCGATTTTAGCGTGTTTTCGCCTTTCGCAGCTTTGTTACTTATTTTCGCCGTATTTTTAACTGTTTCCGTCGTATTGTTAACGCTTTCCGTCGCTTTGTTACTCATTTCCGTCGTATTGTTAATGCTTTCCGTCGCTTTGTTACTCATTTCCGTCGTATTGTTAATGCTGCTCGTCACTTTGTTACTCATTTTCGTCGTATTGTTAATGCTGCTCGTCACTTTGTTAACGCTTTTCGTCATTTTGTTACTCATTTTCGCCACTTTGTCAACTCTTTTCGGCGGCGGAAATGAGTAACGTGTAAACGTAAATCCGCGGAGAAAGTCCGCAACCCACCAACGGAATGGTGCAAAAATTATTCACTTGTCCCAAAGGGATTCCTTCGGAAGTATTATTGTAATTATTGGTATTGTTTTTTATGTCAATAATACCATATTCACAAGTGTATAAAACTCTCAAAACTAACGTTGAATTCTTCTTCATTAGGAGCAAACCTTAATAGAAACTATATCGTATTCGTATTCCAACCTTATTACATTATTGTTTTTCCCTGGAAGTAATAAGGTTAAGGTATTATGGTAATTTATTCTATTAAGGTTATTCATTCTGTGAGTCGGAAAAATGTAACACTCATCGTGTTAAACCTCAACCCTCATTGGGTTTTGTCTCGTATCATAAATCTGGAGCAGTATAATTCTATTTCTTTCAATACGATATACAAGCATATTCTGCGGAGATAACAACAACTTTCTCATTCCTTTTTTCTTCTGCGATTCAACTCCGAGCAATGGAAATTCTGCAAGTAATTCCAATTTATGTTCAACGGTTTCAATAAAATCTTCAGCAACTGATGGGGACCATTCTTCAACAAGATACTCGATGATGGCAAAAAAACTTATTTCGCGCTCGTTTTCGCCACACTATTTCGTGCGCCATTGTTTTGCTTCTTCCATTACCAAGGCATTACTTACAAGATTTTCTTCGTGCTCGCTTTCATCCCACGCAAGTTCTAATTCATGCTTTTGCTCTTCCGAAAACAAATCCCAAAAATCAAATTCTTCTTTCTTGCGCGGAACAGTTTTCAACAACTCATAAAATTGCTGCAAAAGTTTTTCGCTTTCTATTTGGTCAACAAGCGAGTGTACGTTTGTTTTTATTTCTTGTATTGACATAGGTAGTTATAAATGTTAATTAAAAAATGTTTTTTCCCTTTGTGTCTTGTCTACGACTCGTAGAGGTGCCTTTGTGGTAAAAAGAATTTAAACACCAAGACACCAAGTCACAAAGAATTTCTTTACGGATTTATCGGCAACCCCGGAGGATTTCCAATCAAATCAACGGGCTTTCCTTTTTCCGGCGAATTTGCTAATAGAAAATACGTTACTCCTCCAAGTATCGCACCGCCGCCGTAATACCACCACGATGTGCTTTTTTCTTCCAGAGTAACTTTCAATCCTTTCGTTTCGCCGGGGAATATTTTTATCGTGTATTCCTGTGTTGCAAATCCATCCTTCACAATTTCAATCGAATGTTCGCCGCGTTCAATGGCAAACTTTGATTTATCAGTAACCGAGCCGAGTAAATTTCCATCAACAAAAACTAACGCATCGTTCGGCGCAACTTCCACTTCCAAAAACGAGGGCAACACCGGTTCCGCTTCTTTTATTTCCGGTTGGGCAATGGCAATAAGTTCAGGAGTGAGTGTTCTGTTTCCCGCAAGTTCAACGGAAGTAGAATACCGCTGATACTTCGGCGATTCAATTTCAAGGGAATATTGTCCCTTCTTCAGTTTCTCGTTCACGTTCTTTTTATTTTCAGAAACTTTTTTTCCATTTACAAACACGGTGTTTTGTTCGGGAAGGTCATTGAGCGTGAGTTCGTATTCCTGCACGGCGACGACAAATGCAAATTGTCCTTCGCTTGATTTCAAGTTTGCAAACACCGGACGATGTCCTTTCCCTCCGCTTTCTGTTGAAGATAATTCAAAAACTTTCGAACCGAGATAGGAATACAATTCATCGGAGGTTACCACGCCGTTATTATCGCGGTCAACAAGTTTCGTCTTAAATCCATCGAGTATTGCTTTTGCAAACGCGCTGTGTCCCCAATTGGAACTTTCGACCACTTGCTGGTCTTTCGTTCCCGCAGTAATAATTTGAATTGCTTCTGCGCTCGTAACTTGTTCCAAATATAATTCCGTTTCTTTTGGTAATGCGCGTGATGCCACAGCAGAAAGTCCGCCATAACACGCATCAACGAGAAAGAGAACATGTTTTGCGGCAACACGTTCGGAAAGCCGTTTCACTTCATCCATACTTAAACAGGTACTGTACATTGCGGATGGGTCGCCGTCGTAGGTAAGCAAGTATCCCATTTCACCTCCGCGGGGAAGCGCTTCCGTTTCACCGTGTCCCGCCCAATAGACAAGCAATCTATCGTTCTTTCCTGTCTTCGCACCCATCGCAGAAATTTCCTGCTTCACGTTGCTCAATGTCGCTTCGTCGTTCAACAACACTTTGATATTCTCTTTCGGGAAATCCATTTCTTCAAGAAGTTTTGCAATAGCGCGCGCATCTTCCGTGGCATAATTGAGGGGAGGAATTTTATCGTTGGAATAATTATTCACGCCAATAATCAACGCCCAACTGTTATCGTACGCAGTGAATGTTTCTCCTTTTGCATTTTGCATTTCAATTTTTTTCATTCCGCGCGAGGTTTGAGAAACGGAAAATGAAAATGATACGGAGAAAAATATGATGATGAGAAATAATTTTTTCATAAGAGTATTTTTATAAAATTTGTGTCGTAAAATGAGAAATAAAATGTAGGATTGAAAATTGCTGAGCAAACAGACATAACTTTGTGTTCCTTTGCGCTTGCCTTTGTGAACTTTGTGTTTAAATTTCAATTCATTTAAAACACAAAGTGCGCAAAGATTCTCACAAAGTTCACGGAGAATATCATTTCAATAATTCCATCTTTATTGTTTTCGTAAAATCTTTTGTCGTGAGCCGCGCAAAATAAATTCCACTTCCCGCTATTTTCCCGTTATCGTTCCTTCCTTCCCAAATAAAATTGTAATATCCCCTTTGCAATTCTCCATTGAATAATGTTGTTATTTCCCTTCCGAGAATATCAAATATTTGTAGAGACGCAGCATGCTGCGTCTCTACAATGTTAAACGAAATGGTTGTACTTGGATTAAACGGATTCGGATAATTTTGTTGCAACGAAAATTCTTTTGGTACTTCATTGGTAACAAGGTCACTCTTTCCCGCGATTATTTCTGCAACAAATGGAACGGAAATGTTTTTGGGAATGAGAATAGTAATTCCTTCATTCAATTCCACTTCTCCGATATTTGGAATTCCACGCAGCACAACTTTCCAATTCGCCGGTAATCCTTCCAACTTATTCACAAAAATAGAACGGGAATTTTTCGGATTGATAAAAACTTTCCACTCCATTAATCCGTTCATCTGCTGTGAATAAATATCGCTCCACATTTTATTGGAAAGATATGCTTCATCATCAACAACATCGGGCGATGAAAGGGGCTTCGGATAATCGTACACATCATTGCCGTTTTTCGCATTCCGATGTTGACCAATTCGTAAAACAGAATTCCCGATTTCAATATTCGCAAACCATCCATCATCAATATTCCATTCGGGAAAAGAAATTACGGTCGTATCCCGATGGAAGGAAAACGATGTTGGAGTGTTTGTTCCGTTATACACAGCGTACGCGCCGAACGGCTCAAGGGAATTAAGCGAGGGTTCAAGCGGACCTTTCCATTTTTTTTCTTCGTAACTATAATTATACACGCGAATGCCCGACGTACCCGTTTGTGTATTCACCGGCATCCACGTTGCACTTTGCGGGAAGAACGGTGAACCGACCAGCGACCAGCCCGGCGGCAGAATCATCGAATACGAATTTTCTGCAACAAGCATTCCTGCACCAAAGGAGAGATGGAACGGCAATGTTCGCGCAACGGATTTGAACCACACGCCGCGCGTTAACCGAAAGGCATCGCTGCTGCGTGTTACATCGAGTAACGCTCCGTTTTCATAGGCGTACATTTTCCATGCATTGTTCCCGCTGAGTTGCGAAAAAAGCACTGCGGAAGATGGATTATCAAGAACGTACGGCACGCTCAACAACACCCACGAAGAATCGGGAATACCGTTGCTCGCGCTAAATCTCCCCGATGTCGTTGCTAATCCTGAAGGTATCCGCGCTATGCTTTTTCCCCGCAACAAAACCGAAACCGGAACTGACGCATTATTGTGTATCGAAAGAGTTGCAGTAAATTCGCTTTCTGTTTTCGGAACAAAGAATACCGTAACCTTTGCGGAATCGCTCGGGATAATCGAACGTGAAGACACATTCACCCTGAACGATGTTGTATCGGTGAGCATCAGAGATGAAATTTCGAGCGTATCTGTTCCGAAATTGAGAATGGAAAAGGAATCCCGGTATTCGCCGCTGATATACACCGTTCCGAAATCGAGAACGGTTTCAAGAACGCTGATAACGGGAAACGCAATTCCTGTTCCTCGCGCTTGAATTGTATCTCTCCCCCCCGCATTATGCGCAAAAACTATTGCACTGCTATACTCGCGAATTGTATCGGGAAAAAATGTTACTGTTATGTTTTGACTGTTGTTCGGCGAAAGAGAAATAATTTGTTGATGGATGCGAAATACCGTATCGTTTGAAACCAGCGTCCCTTCCAGAGCGGCATTACCAACATTACGAATCGTCAGCGAATCCGTTTTGTTCGAATGAAATTTCACACTGCCGAAATCGAGTACCGTTCTCGAAAGCGAAACAACAGGAAAAACACCATTGCCAAAAACGGAAATCGTGTCCGGACTTCCGACGGCATTATGGGAAAGAATAATATTTTCAGCATACGCTCTTCGTGAACGCGGGGTAAACACCAACGAAACATTTTCCGATTCACTCGGAAGCAAATGGAGATTCGATTGAGAAAGGGAAAGCAACGAATCCGCGCTTGTGAAGAATGTAAGAGAAAGCGGCGCCGTACCGTTATTGGTAATTGTGAATGAATCTTGTTTCGATGTCCCAAGAAAAACATTTCCAAACGAAAATGATGCAGGAGAATGCAAAATTTGCGGAGCAATACCACGACCGGTTGCAATGACTGTACCCGGACTTCCCGTTGCATTGTGGGTGATAGTTAACGCAGTGCTGTAATTTTGTGATTGCGTGGGAGAAAAGGTAACAAGAATTATTTTCCGCTCGTTGTGCAGGAGAGTAAACGGCGATGGTGAAACGGCAAATGCAGAATGAGAACTCATGATTTCGGAAACAACAAGAGGCGCAAATCCGATATTGACGATTTCAAATGAGTCCAGTTTTACCGTATTGACAAAAACGTCGCCCATTGGAAGAGAATCTGCAGTAACAAAAATTACCGATTCAATTCCAATTCCCGAAACGGAAATTAGTTTTGGACTACCGGAAGCGTTATGCACAAGGGTCAGAATTCCATTTTGTGAAGTTGCCGTTTGCGGAGTAAAAAATACTTCGATAATTTCACTGCTTTCCGGCTGCACCGTGAACGAAGTCTGCTGAACGCCAAACAGAGAATTATCGCTCGTGATATTGGAAACGCTTAGAGAAGCAGTCCCGTTATTTGTAACACGGAACGTATCTCGCCGCGATTGAAAAACTATGACAGAATCAAACTCCAGCGACGTACGCGAAATAGTAATAGAAGGAGCGATTCCGTTTCCCCGCGCAATGAGGGTATCGGGAGAAGTGCTTGCGTTATGGGAAAAAACAATTGTTCCCAATTTCTCCCCCGTTGATAACGGAGTGAACGTAACATAAAAGTTTCGTTCAACTCCAATTGGAATACTATCCGAAAATGGAACAACAGAATAATTGGAATCATCAGTAGTGACAGAAGTAATTCTCAATAATCCGTTTCCGAAATTCGAAACGGTAACGCTATCGGTAGAAGTTGCAGAAACAAGAACATTGCCAAACGAAACTTCCGTCGAATCAAGGTGAAACGTTGGCATTGGTTCAATCCCGTTTCCTGAAACAAACACCGTATCCGGCGAGGAAGAAGCATTGTGCGTAAAAATAATATTTCCGGTTTTCATCCCTGCCGACAAAGGCGTAAATGAGATGAGAAATCTTTTCGATGAATTTATCGGAATGCTATCGGTGAGTGGTGTAACAATAAAATTAGAATCATCAGAAGCGATAGTAGTAATTCTCAATAATCCATTTCCGAAATTCGAAACGGTAACGCTATCAGTTGAAGTTGCAGAAACAAGGACATTGACAAACGAAACTTCCGTCGTATCAATCTGAAACGTCGGCATTGGTTCAATCCCGTTTCCTGAAACGAACACCGTATCAGGCGAAGAAGAAGCGTTGTGTGTAAAAATAATATTTCCTTTTTTCATTCCCGAAGAAGAGGGCAAAAACAAAATGCACAAAACTCGCTGAGATAGTGGAACGATACTATCGAATGGTGATGGAACGGTGAATGCAGAATTATCCGAAGTTATCGAAGTAAATTGAAGCGTACTGCTTCCTGTATTGGATACAATTACGCTGTCACTTTTTGAAGATTGAACAAAAACACTTCCGAATGAAATGTTATTCGAGTCAAATGAAATTGCAGGAAACGGTTGCACGCCAATGCCATCAACAAAAAGCGAGTCAAACAATGACGCTCCATTATGTGAAAAGCGAATGACCGAGACTCTCACACCTGCAACATTCGGAGAAAAGGTAATATAAAATTTCCTGCTTGCATTGGGAAGTATCGAATCACTCTCCGGATGAATCGTGAATTCAGTATTGGAAGAAATGATTGATGAAATACGAAGCGTATCGGTTCCGGAATTTGAAACCAGCGCGCTATCCGTTTTCGATAATCCGATAAATAGTGAATCATACGAAAGAGTCTGTGGAGTAAGGGAAAACACAGCGAGCGGTTTCGTAACGAATGTCCAAACATTTGACCAATCACTTACTCCCGCGGTATTTTTTCCTCGAACACGCCAATAATATTTCGTAAAACTCTTCAATGAATTTACAGCAAGAAACGTATCAACTACTCCCGAATCGTTGATAAGCGGAGTAATAAATGTCGGTGTAGTATCAACTTGGATATGGTACTGTTCGGAAAGAGCAGAAGGATTCCACCAAACTGAAAAACTTAATGGAAGTTGAGTAGCCCCGCTATCAGGGAATTGAAGTCGAGGGACATTGGGAACGTCAAAAGGAATAATCCGTACCTCATTGGAATAGCCGCTTTCATTCATTGTGCTATCAACTGCAGAAACGCGAAAGAAATACGGAACGCCATTTATTAAATTGCTAATCGTTAATGTCGTATCACTTTTACTCGAAGTGGAATCTCGTACTATGGTAGGATTTGAAATGGTATCATAATACATTCGGTATCGAAGTATATCGTTCTCACTATTTTTTTTCCAACGCAATACTCCAGATTGATTTCCCGCAACACCGGAAAGTGATTCCGGAGAAGCGGGAGCAGTAGTATCAAACTTGTAAATAAACAACGTCGAAGCATTGCTCCAATTCCCGTAGGAATCAACCGCTCTTAACCGCAAGAAATACGTTGTCTCGCTTTGTAACGCTTGCCCGATATTCAGCATGGTATCTGTTGCAGTAATTATTCGCGTTAATGTATCCGAAACATCATTCGTGAAGACAACATCGTACCCCATAACGCCGGATGCCGAATCTTTTGCTTTGCTCCACTCAAAGTACGGATGGGGAAATGAATACCACCGAGTAGATACAATCGAATCGCCTTTTGTAGAATCATTCCACCCGGTTGCGAAAACCGGATTCAGCGGAGGCAGCGTATCAGGGAGTATTTGCGAATAAGTCGAGTCAGTCCACGGACGATAATTTATTTTTCCAACAGCAGAATTATCTGCTTTATCAAAAATTCGCGGAGAGATAAGAGAATCGTAAATCGAGCCCCAATAATTGTACCGCGCATTCACATCCGATGTTCCGCTTACGTAGATTTCATATTCTCCATTTCCATAAAATCTATTTGCATATACAATATCATTTGCTATCGAAGGAGATGACGTCGGACCGAGAAACACTCCATAACGACTGTTTTCAATTACCGATGAATTGCGGATGACCGGGGAGGAGTTGTTCAAATACATTCCATAGCCGGAAGAAAAGGCGATAGTCGAAAACTCTAACACGGGAGCGTTCGTACCACGGCAATGTATGTTTGTTGAAACGTTGTACGTGTTGGTATCGCCTCCATTCAAGACAAAACAATGGCGAAGTGGTTGGCTTGCAAAGCGGTCGCTGCCATCATCAAATATTATTCCTTTCCATCCGCCTGCACTATCAGAAGCGCTCGTAAAGTAAATCGGTTTTGACGGCGTTCCTTGCGCAAATAAAAATCCTTCGTCCGTGCCCGAAGTTCCCCCAACAATAAGACCGGTATTCTCAAATTTAATTGTCGTACCAGAATCAATAGAAAGGGTTGGATTGCTCCCACCCTTAATTGTAATCGAATTCACAACAATGGTATAAATGGAATCTCCGGGTTGACGGGCAAGCGTTCTATTCGCGTTGAGCGTTCCGCCGATGATTTCCATACCTTTATTCGCGATGTTCATCAAATCATTATTACTCCACTGAGAAAGAATTCCGAAACGAAATGCCTTTGCTGTACTACTTGAAAGTTTATTCTCTGTAAAAATGGGATAACAATTCCCTGCCTGTGAAAATAAAATATAAGAAGCGGCGTTGGAGGAAATGAGATTATTGAAAATATTCGGGTTCGAATTCGATTGGAGATGAATTACATTGCCTAATACCGATGTGTGTTGAATCGAGGTAAAGGAAATTGAAGGAGAGGCATTCGTATCGCAATAGATTTCACCCCCGCTGCTGTTTGCGATAGAAGAATTTTTAATTGTGGCAGTCGTATTATAGCGAAAATAGACCGAAGAAGATTTGCCATAGAAATTCGACAACCCGGCATTTTCGATAATTGCAAACTTTACCGAATCTACATCGCCGGAAAAGTCACTTCCGTTATCAAACACAATTCCTTTCCACCCGCCGCTTGTTCCTGAATAACTACTTAATCGGACTGAATCGTTGATACTACCAATAATTCTAAGAGAACCTTTATCAATATTTCCTCTATCCCCTACCCGAATTCCCACACTGTCAAATCGAAGCACCGTGCCGGAAGAAATAACTAACAATGGGTTTGTTCCATCGGCAATAAGGACATCGCTTCCAAACAAAATGAATAAGGAATCACCAATCTGTTTTTCCCAATTTCTTTGGGTATTCATCGTCCCACCCCAAATTTCCATTCCTTTAGTTGCAACATTGCGAAAATCATTGTCGGTGAGTTGCGTAAGAATTCCACCACGAAGGGATTTTCCCGACGGATTGTGAAATACATTATTCAGCAAAATTCCTGAACTCGAAACATCACATAAAAAAATGTACGTTGCGTTTACTGCAGAAATTTCACATTGAGAAAACGAAGGCGATGAATTTGTTCTACAATAAATAACCGATGGAGTAACGGATATATCGGAAATGGTAACATTAGAAAAGTACGGCGACGCATCTTTACAATACACGCCGTACCCTTGTGCAACTCTGATTAAACTCTGTAAAATAGTATCGCTTTGTGTTTCATTAAACATTACACTTGCACGAACGGAATCAATGCTCGGATTGATGTAACCAGCATACTCAACAATACAATACTTGAGCATCGAAGAATAACTTCCGTAATCGCTTCCGTCATCAAAAAATATCCCCTTCCACATTCCACTCTCGCCGGAAAAACTTGTAAATCGAATTGAATCGTTCTCCGTTCCAACTGCAATAAGTTTTCCGGCATTGGATTGAGTATGAAATCGCTCTCCGATGCGAAGTCCGGTACTGCTATCAAACAAAACCGTAACACCCGCTTCAATCGTCAATGCTGCGCCGCTTGTTACGACTACTTCGGAAGTTACTCGATATGGACTATTTGCAAAAGACCAAATGGTGTTACTTGTTATATTTCCACCAACCGTCGTGGTATCGGCATACACAACTCGATTCGCGCAGACAAATAAAACGAGTAAACGAAGAAACTGTTTCATCAATTTCATCAAAAAAAAAATAATGAATGACTGATTACGGCGTTGGAGGAAATGCCGGTGGTGTTCCGTACGGGTCGCGCACATTATCGTCCGGTATTTGATTGATATAGATGAGTGCGGCTGTCCCCGTAACAAAAACTCCCGCTCCCGTCCACAACCACCATTTTGAAGAGGAAATTTCTGTAAGAACAAATTTCACGTGAAGAACATCTCCCCCTTCGGGATGAACAACTTTCTTTTCTACTTCAAACCCATTCTTAAATGCAATAAAAGTATGCATCCCGAGATGAACTTTGAGAATTGTTTTTCCATTTTCGAGAATGACCGTTTTCTCATCGAACAGAAGTTGAGCATCAGACGGGATGACTTCTACATTCACAAATGCAGAAGCATATGATTTATCCAAAACTTTTTTAGTAACCCGATACTCAATTTCTTTTTTGGAAAAGTCCCCCATAATCATCGCTTCACCTTCTCCGGCAAACGAAGTGGATAATGTTCTTCCGTGTGTATCCTTCAAAGCAACAGTGTAGGGATACCCCGGTAAGAGGCGAAGAGTGTCAGGTGTTTTCCCTTGGGGTTCATCATTGAGATAGATGGTTGTTGATTCCGGAAAACTTTGAACGATAATACCTGTTGGTGAAAGTATAAGTTCTTTCTTTTCGATTCTCGTTTCTTCGTTGATGAACGGGCGAAAGGTGATGGTATCAAAATTTTCTTTCACAAGCGTAACCGAATGTTCTCCAACGCTGACATTACGTTCAAACGGTGTAACACTTATAATGGTATCATCAAATATAACTTTTGCGCCGGGCGGTTCGGTTTCGAGGTAGTATGCGACTTGAGGAGGAAGAACGGGAAGTATCGTTAAATCTCCTTTCAAATCAAGCGTCGTGGAATAGGTTTCGTGCCCCGGGGAAGTGATAACAATGGAATAAATTCCGGGGCGAAGACGATGCTTAAATGTTTTTTGATTGGTAGAAATTGTATCGCCATTAATTGTTACAAAATTTTTTTCGGGAATCTCCGAAAAGGTTACAGTGTATTCGATAACGGGAAGTAATTCCTTTTGCTCAAAGGCATTTTTTTCGGAAATGTTTTTCTGAAAAGAAATCGGTTCAAATCCTTCTTTCCGGATTTCAACGAAATGCATTCCCTCGGCAACTTGAGTTTTCAATGGCGTTGTGCCGATCTCTACACTATCAATAAAAACTTTTGCCCCCGCAGGATTTGTTTGCACCGAATAGGAAATCATTTTCGGAAGTTTGGGTTTGAGCGATTGATTTCCGTTTAATTGCACAGTCGTTGAATATTTTTTTCGTCCCGGTGACTCAACTTCCACGTTATAATCCCCACGCTCCAATGTTTTCCGAACGGTTGGTTGGTTTTCCGAAACTTTTTTTCCGCCTATATAGACTTTGTTCTGCGCAGGTAAATCATTCAAGAGGAGAGTATAATACTGTCCCTCCAATGGAAAGATGAATTCTCCTTGCGATGAACTCAACGATGCGAAGACAGGATGTTGTCCTTTCCCGTTTTCCTTTTTTGAAAGTTCGAACACGTTTTTTGACAGGTAAAAGAACAACTCCTCTGAAGTAATGAGCCCATCGTCGTCATTATCAAGATTTCCTATCCAAAAACCATCGAGAAATGCTTGCGTAAACGCGCTGTGCCCCCAACGTTGGCTTTCGACGTGTTGTTCATTCTTTGTTCCTGCAGTGATGATGTGAAATCCGCGAGAGGTCAAAATTTTTCTTTGATAGTCCTCTGATTCTTTGGAAGGAACTTTCGATGTCACGGAATTCAGCCCGCGAAAATTTGCGTCCACAAGCAGAAGTAAATGTTTTGCTGCGATGCGGTCGAAGAGTTGTTTCACCACATCCATACTCAAACAGGTGCCGTATAATGATTCGCTTTTTCCGTCGCTCGGCACTAAATATCCCATCTCTTTTCCGCTTGGAAGAATTTCCGTTTCGGCGTGCGCTGCCCAATAAATCAGCAACCGGTCGTTCTTTTTTACTTTTGCACCCAACGCAGAGAATTCCTCCTTCAGTTGTCGCAGCGTTGCTTGTTCATTCAAAATAATTTTGATATTCGATTTTGGAAACTGCACCTCCTCGAGAATCTTTGCTACTGCTTTTGCATCATCCACCGCATAACGACGCGAGGGAATTTTTGCATCTGCATATTTATTCACTCCGATAATGAGCGCCCAACTATTATCATAAACCGAAATTGTTTCTTCACGATCATTGCTGCCGCCGACAACATTTTGTTTTTCCTGAAATGCAAATGAGGAATGAGTGAAAAAAATGATGAAAGAAAAAAAAAGGATGAGAAATTTCATTCGACGATAAATAATAAACCTCTTTACTGATACCTTACCTATTTCTCATACAAATACGCGCCCTCAAACTCTTTTACATCTGTTCCATCGTGAATTATATATTTTCCACCTTTCCAAATACTTGCGCCACCGTGTTCTCCTTGTTTATTAATCGCATAAAATTTTACTTGCGGTTTGTAACGATTCTTTTCATCGAGCAATCGTTTCTCTTTATTGTGGTCAACAATTCTTTTGCAAGCCAACATACACGCTTGTTCCGGTGATTTTCCCTGCCGCATATATTCTACAATCATTGCTGAACTGCAATTAAATAAATTCGATTCGCCTCTTCCCGTTGAACCCGCAGAGCCAACTTCGTTATCGAGATACAATCCCGCACCGATAATCGGAGAATCACCAACACGCCCGGGAATTTTATATGCAAGACCACTCGTTGTTGTTGTGCAGGAAAGATTTCCGTTCTTATCCAATGCACTGCAATGAATAGTTCCGTAGTGGCGATAAAATGGTTCAAACAACCCGCCAATATCTTTATCTTCGATAGAGTGTTGTGGAAGCCAATCATCTTGATTCGATAAATTTTCTTTCCACTTTAACCATTCTTCACGCGCTTTTTCCGTCAATAAATTTTCTTCCTGAAATCCGTGCGCTTTTGCAAAACGTAGTGCGCCTTCTCCGACAATCAGAATATGGTCTGAACGTTCCATAACTAATCGCGCAACTTTCGATGGGTTTTTGATATTACGAATAGAAGCGACTGAACCGGCGCGCATCGTTGCTCCGTGCATAACGGCAGCATCAAGTTCAACAACACCTTCCTCATTTGGTAAGCCGCCATAACCGACGCTCATATCATTCGGGTCATCTTCAACAATGTTGACGCCAGCAATCACTGCATCAAGCGCATCGCTTCCCTGTTGAATCATTTCCATCGCTTTTTTAATTGCTTCTTTTCCGTTGGCACTGGAAATAATAATCGGCTTCCCGGCATTCGATTTTGCCCCTTCGGAAAATGAGAAAGAAGGAATTGCCGGAATGAGTGTTGTTGTTGCGCCAAGTAATGCCGATTGTTTTATAAATTCGCGTCGTGTTTTGTTCATATTTTATCTTTCAAAATTCGGTGTGAATTTAGGAATTATTTTCTGATTCGCGAAAAGGAGCAAGAGGTAAAAAGATGAATCTTTCCTTATATACTCAATGACTTTTTTGTAAATTTTGCGCACAAATTTTTCCTGATGCTCAATTTATTTTCGAAGAAACAACTCCGACCAGTCTGGCAATACACTTGCGATGGAATTCTTTGGCGATTGAAAGTCAGCAACAATAGACTCATTCTTGGCGAAGATAGAAATACGGAAGCAAAAACTGTTTCCTATTTTTGTGTAGAAGAAACAACGGGAAAAATTCTTTGGAAGAATTTGAAATTCGATGAACCGTTTTGGATTGGGATAAATGCAGTATATAACAATGTTGCATATTTTCACGAATATGAATCGCCATCAATGCCGGAACAAAAGAAAATTATTGCGGTTGATATATTGAATGGAAAACAACTTTGGAAAAATAATGATTTAAAATTTTTGTTCGCGCATAATTCTTTTTTATACGCAACAAAAGATTCTTTTGAAAAACGATTTTTCTTTGAACTTGATTCCAAAACCGGAACCATACTTCGTGAAATAAATGATACCAATGAATTGAATGCATTGCACAATCAGTCGGAAGAAACGCAGCCATATCATTCACTGCAATTGCCTACGCTGATTTTGAAAGATGAATTTCTTTCCAACAGTTTTTACAAACATTTATTAAAAAACATTCCACTACAAAAATTATCCGGTGATTTCGAAATATTTGAGAATGAAAACTATCTTGTTATTTGCTTTTATGAAAACACAAACGAAAACCCGTTTGAACTCAAATTAAATCAGCATCTTCACATTTACGACAAAGCAAAATTTTTAAGACAAGTTTTTGTTGAAATCATAACAACGAATGCGTCACTAACTTTGCTCGATACATTCTTTGTAAAAAATAATTTTCTCTATTTCATAAAAGACAAAAAAAATCTCACCGCAATCAATCTAAAATCTTCAATCTAAAATCTAAAATTCTCAATGGGAAATCCTCAACTTTTTCTCGCTATCATTTTACTCACACTTGTTTTATTCGCATATAACGTGCGAAGATTACTTGGCTATTTGAGTATTGGAAAATCAGATAACACGCGTTTCGATAATTATTCACAGCGAATGGATAATGTAATTACGATTGCATTTTTTCAATCGAAACTTTTACGCGATCCGATTGCAGGATTGATGCACGTAGGAATTTTTGCCGGTTTCAATATTCTCCTTCTTGCAATTGCTGAATCCATTGGTGAAGGATTGTTTGCCGGATTTTCATTCCAATTTCTCGGCGGATTGTATCCACCGCTTGTAATGGCAGAAGATATTCTTGCGCTTGGAGTTGTCGTTTCCATTTTCGCGGCGTTGTTTCGCAGATATATCATTGTCCCAAAACGATTGCAAGTTGGTAAACATGAAAAAATTGATGCAACGATTGTGCTTGCTGTAATTCTCTGCATTATGCTTACCATGTTTTTACAAAATGCGGCGCGAATGTTGGTTCATCCTTCTCCGGCTGATTCATCGCGCGTTATTTCTGCAATGTTTATTCCATTTGTGAAATCAAATGCGGAACATAATTTAAATTTCTTTTGGTGGATGCATATTGTATTTGTGTTTGGATTTATGAACTATCTCCCCTATTCAAAACATTTGCACATTTTCACTTCGTTCTTCAATGTGTATTTTGCAAAACTCGGTTCACGGGGTTCGCTTCGCGCGTTAAATTTGGAAGATGAGAATATTACAAAATTCGGCGCGAGTGATGTCGAAGATTTTACATGGAAACAACTTCTCGATGGTTACACGTGTACGGAATGTGGAAGATGCACAAGTGTTTGTCCCGCAAATATTACCGGAAAACTTCTCTCACCGAAAAAGATAATTGTTGATATCCGCGACCGTTTAAAAGAAAAATCCGAACAACTTTCAAATCCCAAAACCCAAACCGCAAATCAATTAGTAGATGATTACATTACCGAAGATGAACTTTGGGCTTGCACAAGTTGTATGGCGTGCGTTCAGGAATGTCCCGTGCAAATTGAACACGTTGATGCAATTGTTGATATGCGAAGATATTTAGTTTTGAATGAAAGCAGAATTCCGAAAGAAGCGCAAACTACATTTCAAAATCTTGAACGCAATTTTACCCCTTGGAATTTTTCCCACTCAACAAGAATGGATTGGGCAAACGATTTACACATTCCGACATTTGCAGAAAATCCGAATGCGGAAATTTTATTTTGGGTTGGCTGCGCCGGCGCGTATGATGTTCGCTACAAAAAAGTAACGCAATCATTTGCAAAACTTATGCAAATTGCAAATATCAGTTTCGCTGTTCTTGGTTTGGAAGAAAAATGCAACGGCGATCCGGCAAGAAGATTGGGCAACGAATATCTCGCGCAAATGTTGATGAAAGAAAATATCGAGACACTGAAAAATTACAATGTGCGAAAAATTGTAACGACATGTCCGCATTGTTTCAACATTTTCAAAAACGAATACGGCGAACTTGGTGGAAACTACGAAGTCATTCACCACACAGAATTTATTTCATCGCTCATTGATTCGGGAAAAATAAAACTCACACAAGAGAAAAAAGAAACCATAACCTATCACGATTCGTGTTATCTCGTTCGATACAATGGTGTTGCTGATGCACCAAGAAATGCGTTGGAACATATTCGCGGCGTTAATCTTGTGGAAATGGAACGCTCGAAAGATAAAGGATTTTGCTGCGGCGCGGGTGGTGGAAGAATGTTCCTTGAAGAAACTGTTGGCAAACGTGTGAACATCGAACGCACGGAAGAAGCGCTCGCAACCAACGCAACAACCATCGCTTCCGCGTGCCCGTTTTGTATGACGATGATGACCGACGGAGTAAAAGCAAAAGAAAAAATTGATTCCGTAAAAGTAAAAGATATTGCGGAGTTGGTGTTGGAAGCGATGAGCCCACGATTTTAATCGTGGGTAAGAAGCAGTATATTTTACCAGTTGATTACCACAAAATTTCTTGTGAAACAAAAATGACACAAAACAAACTCAATTCTCCCGATGCTGTGTTCAAAATCTTTGATAGTTTTGAAGAAGCAGAACGCGACGAGAAAGAATATTATCTCTCTCTTTCGCCGGAACAGCGATTACAAATAATTGAACTATTACGAGAACAGTACTATGGTTTCCCTCTCCCAAGATTTCAAAGAGTTTTTGAAGTTGTTGAACAAACACAACGTTGAGTATCTCTTGATTGGGGGTTATTCGGTTGGTTATTACGGATACCCGCGGTTCACGATGGATATGGATATTTGGATTACAACTTCTCCATCAAACTCCGAGAAGATTGTAAACGTAATTCAAGAATTTGGTTTTGATACACCTGAACTTTCTTCTGCACTTTTTCAAAAACCGAACTGCATTATCAGAATGGGAATGAAACCAAATCTCATTGAAATCATTTCTTCGATTTCCGGTGTTGAGTTCGATGAATGTTTTCAGCGGAGAATCGTTGCAAAGATTGACGATATAGAAGTCAATATTATAAGTTTAAGCGATTTGAAGAAAAACAAAAGCGCAACCGGAAGAGATAAAGATAAAATAGATTTAGAGCATCTATAATTGATATTGCGGAGTTGGTGTTGGAAGCGGTGAAAGTGTGATTTGGGATTTGAGAAAGTGATTGGAGTAATGGAGTATTGAGTGATGAAAATAAAACGTCACAGTGAGCGAATCGAAGAGGGATTGTTTGATTAAGATGAGTCCACTTCTTTTTAAAAGTTAAAGTTGATTCCATCTTTCATTGCTTTCAATAAATGATATTCTCGAAGAGCTACTTTAATGAAAACAGACAAAAACGCCTCTAGGATTCTTTTCAAATTGAATAATTAATATTATCCAAAAAATTTAATTATGAATTTACAAGACGATATTCGCTTTAATTACCCATTGCCTTTACGACAAGTTTATATCAAGATTTTAAATTCTGAAAATCCAATTGAGTGTAATATCAACATAGGTAATCTATTTGAAATTACGCTTAAATATTTAGCAATAGTTTCACTTGTTGAATATTTATCTGGAAAGCAAAAAGATTTATCCGTACAAGAACTCCTTAAACCGCTTTTTGGTAACATTTCATTTGGTCACTGGGTCTCCATTTTAAGGGCATGCCATAATTTCAATATCAAACATAAACAAACTATTTTACCATCGGATTATTTCTCTGAAACCAAACAACATATCGAAATTATATATGCATATACACTACTGTCCCGTTAAGGAAACATTCTATTAAAAAGATTCGATTATATATGAAAATCCGAAGTTTTTTGAAATGGGGATTTCAAATCGATTTTAAAATTGTAGCCTAAAAATTACTGACACTAAA
>Ga0207952_1000796_pt1 | contig 18660 bp, 24 predicted proteins | sample SubbioR12Aug_8Ca_FD_184831 | JGI IMG/M metagenome (GOLD analysis project Ga0207952, IMG submission 184831) | Serpentinite rock and fluid subsurface biosphere microbial communities from McLaughlin Reserve, California, USA - CR12Aug_8Ca (SPAdes) | ecosystem: Environmental > Terrestrial > Deep...
CGGGCGGGCGGATTTTTTCGTCGCCCGTCGCCGACGGCGATACTCTGTATATCGGATCTAACGACGGCATATTGTATGAAATCGAGGCGACGACGGGCGCGCTGCGCGGGAAGCATCAGTTCTCGGAGCGCATCGTGAACGCGGTCGCACTCGGAAAAAGCCGTATCTTTGTACCGACGGTTGCGAACGAGGTGTACTGCCTCGCACGCGCAAAAAAAGAGGGCCACCCATCGGGAGGCCCTCAGCACCGTGCGTAACCTCAGAGAGCGACATTAGCGCGATCGGCAGTCGGCGTAGCAGGTATCGACCGGCCTATTCTTGTTGCACCAGTTGATGCACGCTGACCCGCGCAGGCCGCCGGTCCGATTTGCCTTCGTGCGGCACGACTCGCGCCCGGCGCAATCTGCGCGGCACCGCTCGGTGTTCCGGTTCGAGGCACACCACTGCAAGCACGATTCCCTGCAATCTTGCGCCTCAGCCGGCATTGCCGGGATGAAAAACGCAACGAGCGCAAAGGCCATGAAGAGTACAAAGCGAGCTTTCCGCATCTCGTTTCCTTCCTTGCGTTGGCGCCAAGCCGTACTTGGCTTCTGTGAGTAAAACGTATTTTATCGACTCTGTCAAATACGCCCTTTATAGGTCTGAAGACCGCCATGATTGGTACCCGGCGAAGGCGATGGCGCTCACCGCTGCAGAAAAACACGAAGCGCGCTCGACCGCGCCCTGGACCGGCATGCAAAATCCAAACGCCTCACGCACGTGAAGGTAACTGCCGATAGGGCTCGCGACACCAAAGAGACACCCGGCGCGGTCCCGCGTCCTCCCCAGCGCTTCACACCACGCGCGGACCGCGGAGGCGTCCGCGCGCGCTTCGTCGTATAAATTACGTCCGATCCCTTCGAAACAAACTGCGCGATCATACCCTTCCGTGAGGGTCTCGCATGCGCCGCGCCGCGCCGCATCGCGCTCTTCGGGCGGTACGTCGCGCGGCAGCAGCGTACTTTGCACGCGAGGCTGGTAGCGGAAACAGGCTCGTTTGTACGACCGCTCCACGGTATCGCACGGCGCAAGAAGGTTTTCCGGGTCCGCATAGGTCGTTCGCGCACCGCGCTGGAGCACGTCGTGCGAAGAGACGATGTCGGCATGTTCCATAAAGACGCCGCGCAAGCAATCGTCTCGCGCATACCCCCGCGCAATCCTGTCGCACTGTTCCAGCGCGGGTTCAAAGCTGTTATACATCTGGAAGAGCATGTGCCCGATACCATGGCACACGACGCGGGACTGCGCGCAGAGTTCGCCTCCTTTTTCACGGATAACGCCCACATCAACATGGACGTCGCCGACAGATTCCACTTCGATACCAAGCGCATCGAGAAATGCCGTCCCGGCAAGTCCGTGGATGCATGAGCCGTCGCAGATATACCCGCATTCGGCCATCGAATCCTCAAGGTTGCCGCCTCTCTGGTACACTTCCCGTCCTACGATGTGCCCCATGATGTGGCACGCTTCGTCCGATAAGTTCTCATTGAGGAACTGCATGACATCACGTGGCGAATGGCCGGCAAGCTGCGCTTGTACAATGCTCGTGCCACAGCTCAAGATGCGCTCAGAATCGTACGCGCACGCGGCAAGTTCCGATGCATCGGAAGTACGTGCGTCGACGGCGGCCGTGCCCGGCACCGCAGAAAGGAAAAAACACACGAACAGCCCCATCCAAACGGCGTATCGGCGCATGCGCGTACGATAGCATGCAGGAGAATGCGGTATACTCTCCACGTGAAGCGGGTTTTTTCTCGTCCAACATACCTCGCGCTAGCCGTGGCTCTTGCGATCACGATGTTCCTTGCGATCGCGTGGTGGAGGGCGGTCCCCCTCCTTTTTTACATGATGACCGATGCCGACCTTCCGCTCACGCGGGCGCTCGAGCTCGCACAAACGCTGCTTGTTGCTTCATTACGTGATAGTACGACGCAGGGATTTGCCTATGCGGCGGCTTCTTCCCTTCTTATTGGCATCAACGCAACACTCCTCATATTTTACGTGCGTCTGTACCGGGCGGCGCCGTCGTCAGCGACTGCAAGCGGACTTATAGGTGGCATCGCGGCAATGCTTGGCTTTGGCTGTGCGGCATGCGGATCGATCTTCCTTACGTCTCTCGCAGCGAGCCTCGGCGGCGCAGGACTCCTCGCCCTCCTTCCGTATGGTGGCGAAGAAATCGGCTCTATCGGCCTCGCGCTCCTCGCCGCCTCGACGGCGCTCCTTGCGCGAGCGGTCAACAAGCCAGCTGTCTGCCCGATCTGATCATATGAGGAGGAACGCGGTAAGAGCCACGATCCACACGAACACGATCGCATGGTACATGAGCGCGCTGCTCACCGCTCCGACACGGAGCGTAATCGCGAGCGAAACCGCGATAGCAACAAACGAATACGGATTCATGCCGCGCAAGTAGCCGCAAAGTACCGCACCCAAGAGGAGTGCAACCGCCAGGACTCGGGCATAGCCTATTCCGAGCGTGTTCGGGATCGTGCGGATGCCGCTCGCGAGGTCTCCTGCGGCGTCACGGATATCCCAGACTGTTTCCATTGCTGCGCCGACGCAAAAAATTACCGCAAACGTGAGCACGTTCTCGGGCTCGAGACTGTTGGCAATGATCGCATTCGCGCCGACAGGAGGGAGCGCCCAAATCAGGGCCGGGGTCATAGTCTTGATGCCGATAAGTTCCTTCAATCGATACCGGACACTCCCAATCCGAATCGGTACGCTGTAAAAAAAACCGAGACACGCGACCAGTGCGTACAACGCTACGAGTGATACCGACCCTACCATCGCAAGATATACTACCGGCGCAGTAAATGCGATAAGGGCCGTAATACGTATGCGACGGTGCATATGTTTCCCTATCGGCCCGCTTTTCACATTGATCGAATCCTCCAGAACGTCAGTCGTCTTGTTAAGGAGATAGATGCCCGCCATGAGCGACGCAAACGAAAGCGCGATCCCGAATGCTTGCCACGACAAATTATCGTCGTCCTTAAACGGAGCGAGGACGAGGAGGAACATGAGGAGTGGGATATGCGCCCGCAGCGCGAGCAGCCGACGAATCATACGCGTAGAGCGTGAGTTCGCGAAGCGTGGAGCGCGCCGAGGGCATGCAACACAGCCCATGCGTAGAAATAGACAGGGCCAAAAAGGTACACGAGCCATGCCGCGGCCGGCACCGTCATATAGAGTGCGAACAACCCGGCTACGCCTGCGTTGATGAGGATGACGTCTGCACAAAAGAGTGCAAACGCATTCGTGCCTGCGGTTGAGCGGTAGGCAAAAAAGGCGTCTGCGTACCAGCGGAACATCGAAAAGAGGACAATGAACCCGAATGGTATGAGCGCGGAGAACACCGGCCGGAGCATGAGGAGCACAAGGATCAACGCCATGAGGGCAAGCATGAACGCCTCCGCCCGCGCGATCGTGCGTGCACGGATACGCGCACGCAGGAGTGGAATGGAAAGCGCAAGCGCGATTGCAGCCGCGAGGAACGGCGCCTCGAAACCGAAGGCGTACCGCGCAAGCATGGCCGTGACGAGCACGACAAACCCGATGCTCATGAGGAGACGTTCCGACGTGCGAGGAAGGCCATTGATCCGCAATTCTTCGAATGCAAATCGTGCTGCAAGCAATGCCCCAGCTGCAACAAGCAGTACTGCCTCAGGATTCGGGATGAGGAACAGCGCGACTACCATCCACACAAGGGCGGCGATAAAAAGGAGGGCATGATCGTAATTGACCGAGCGCGTCCTCCATTCGTTGAGGTACCACACGATATAAAAGGCGTGCCCGAGGACGATGATCAGCATGAGGAGGCTCTTCGGATCAAGCAACGACATGCTCGTGGCAAGTACGGCCGCGATCGCAAATCCAAGCCTTTCAGCGGCTGCATGCCCACGCATGCGGGGCAGTATACCATCGTGCACATAGCGGTGGCATACGCTCTTTAGTACAATCGCCGCATGGCCTTTCAGGACGGCGTACTATGCAAACGCGGCATCCGCAGTGACGTCCTGTGGACGAACCCGCTTCTCTACCGCGACCCGTTTCGACGCACGCCGATCGCGCTCGATACGCGCGCACTCCTTGCGACCCAATACGCGCCGCGCGCGGCGCTCGATGCGCTTTCGGAAAGACGCCTCGCCGACCTTTTCAAAGCTGCATCATATATTCCCTTTTGGAAGAGCCGTATCGATACGGCACACGCACCCGCAGACATTCTTCGCTCCCTCCCGGTCACGTCTAAGAAAAACTTCATCGGGCGGCACGTCGACGAGTACACCCGCCCGCGCGATCGTGCGCGCAGCCGCAAGGACCACACGTCCGGTTCGACCGGAGAGCCGTTCGAATTCTACTTCGACTGGCGGGCTGAACTCCGTTCATTCGGGATCCGCGAGCGCATGGTACGCGCCGCGACGCGTGGCCAAGCCCTTCCCGTCGTCTGCATGCGCGCGCGGCCGAGCCCGGGATTCTTTTTCGGGAACTATGTCCTCTTTTACCTGCGCGGGTATAACAGCGTCCGGCACCGGTTGCCGGAATTCATCGAATTTGCGAAACGCTTCCCACATGGTTTCGCCGTCTATGCATACACTTCTTCGGTCGTGGAGCTGGCGCGTGCGCTCCACGACAGCGGCACGAAGCTTCCGATCCGCGCAGCCCTTGCGACCGGTGAAGGCGTACGGGAGAGTGAACGCGCCCTTGTCACCGAAGGCCTGGGGGCGAGCCTCTTCCTCACGTATGCGACGCACGAACTGAAATGGCTCACTTTTGAGTGCGAATACCACCGCGCGCACGTCAACGAAGAGTACGTGCATGTCGAGGTCGTGGATGAAGGCGGTGCCCCGCTCCCCAGCAAGTCCGAGGGCAAGGTCGTTGCGACTGCCTTTGACAATTACGCCATGCCGTTCATCAGGTATGACACCGGTGATCGCGGCACGCTTTCGGAAGAACCCTGTCCCTGCGGCCGTACGCTCCGCACGCTATCGGTTTCCGGCCGGCAGACCGACCGTATCGAAGTGCCCGGACGTCGCATCCCGGTGTTTGACGTCTCGACCTCGTTCGACGTCTTCCCGCACGCCGTGCGCCAGTTCCAGATCGTCCAGAAAGGACCCTGCGCGTTTTCCATTCGTGTCGTCGCCGGGCCGGAATTCGAGTTCCGGAAGGAAGACCTGCGGACGCGGCTGCGTGGCCTCATACACCCCGACGCCGACATCTCCTGGGAGGTTGTCGCATCGATTCCCGAAGTCCGTACGGGGAAAGCACTCGTCTATATCAACGAACAGGGCCGCGGATGAGCTGGGTATCACGGGCACTATGGCGCGCGCGGTTCTACGTCGTCCACCTTCGCTCGCTTCGCACGATGCACGCGTGGCAGGAACACGCGCTTACCGGCCTCATCCGCCACGCGTCGGCACACATCCCGCTCTACCGTGATTCCCTGCGGGACGCAGGCGTCGATCCGACGTCGGTCCGGACGCTCCGCGACCTTGCACGAATCCCGATCACGACAAAATCGATGTTTCTCACCCGCGCCGTCGAGGAATACACTGACACGAGCCGAGAAATGTTCGTCGTCTGGCGTACGACCTCCGGTACGAGCGGTGCGCCGTTTTCCGTCGTAAGCGGGCACGTGCGGCTCAACCCGCGCTTCAATGATTTCTCCGCGCTCCGTTTCCTCACGTGGAAGTCGCGTACACGGTGGCACTACCGCGATATCCGAGTTGCTCGCGTCATGGTGCGTCCGCACGCTTCGAAAAACAGGCTCGGCATTTCCGTCCGAGAGTTCCTCGATGATCCCTCTGCTGCGACCGCAAGACTCGCGGCGTTCAAGCCCGATGTCCTCGAGAGCTATGCGTCCATCTTGCTTGAAATCGCACGCATCGCCGAACGTGGCGTTGCCGCGCCAAAGCCGGCATACGTCGTTTCGTTCGGCGAAACACTCTCGAGTGCGCTCCGCAAACGCATCGCTGCTGCCCTACACGCAGACGTGTACGACCGGTACGGCATCGAAGAAGTAGGTGTCATCGGGACCGAGTGCGACCACCATTCCGGGTACCACATCAATATGGAGTCGGTCATCGTCGAAATCGTCGACGAGAGCGGGTCACCGCTGCCGCCGGAACATGCGGGACGCGTGGTGGTCACGGACCTTTTCAACTACAACATGCCGTTCATCCGCTATGACACCGGCGACTGGGGATCTACCACCAACGAGCCCTGTGAGTGCGGACTTCGCGCCCCGCGCCTTTGGATCGACGGAAGGCATTCGCTCACGCTCACGTTCAATGGCAAACGCGTCCACCACCTCGAGATCGACGCGGCGCTCGACGGCTCGATGTACGCAGTTATCAAATACCAAGCCGCCAAGATACGCGACGACCTCGTCCGGCTCCGCATCATTCCCGGGCCCCACTGGAGCGGCGCGATCGGCGAACGGCTCCGCGAAAGCCTCCGTGCGCTGACGGGCGCGGACGTTGAGATCGAACTCGTCCAATCGTTGCATGCGCCGCGCGGCAAATCGCGCATCGCGATTGACGAATCACACCCATCTCTTTCCGGTTAAGTCTCCCGATTCGCGCATGGGGTCGTACGTTCCATACAGTTGCATTTTATAACGCGCAACTAAGCGCTGCATCGAATATGCCGGTGCTACAATACCGCTGTGAATCGGCTTGTTGCAGAAAACGCCCTTGGTTTCGCTCTGACACTGATCGGTACACTAAAGGTTGTAGCGATACTCTCCGGGAACTTGACCCTCTATTTTTTTGCGCTTTCGATCGCCATCGCACCGCTCCCTTTGCCGTTTCGCTCTTTTGACGGATACGAAAATTTTGCATCGTATCGCGAATACCGCGTCACGTTTGCCAACGGCGAGACGGCGACATTCACTGACCACGACCTTGCGAAATTCTTGGAGGGACCGCATCGAGCAAAGATCCCCATTCTACAAGCCGCGATGCTGCTCCCGGTCATTGATACCAACGTATCGACGAGTATACTCGGCTACTCTTTCTGTACAGAGCGCCAGTCCTTGCAATCCCTGACAGGCAATGCGAATACCATTTCGCACGTGCGTGTCACGACGCGTACAACAACGGCTGGCGAGGGCCGCATGTGGACCCATTCCATCACGTGTCCATGACATACGCTCAAACCCTCCATCATTTTCTTTCGACCACATCGCCGTATGATCCCCGGCAATTCGCGCTCTGGCGCGTTCTATTTGGGTTGTATCTTGCGTATTATTTTGCCCGGATGCTTCCTTTTGCAGCCAGCGTATTTAGCGGGAGCGGCATGCTGCCGGATGCGTCGCTCATTCCTACTTATCACCTTTTTCCAGGCATCTTTGCGTTATTCGACAGCCCGCAGTTCGTTTATGGGGCTCATGTCGCCCTTATAATTTCTTCTCTTTGCATCACTGTCGGATTCTATCGTCGCAGTGCTGCACTATTTACATGGTATGGATGGGCGTCTCTTGCGCATCGGAACTACCTGATCGTCGACCCTTCGTACGCCTTCATCGGATGGCTCCTCCTCGCCCTCGCGATCATCCCGACTGGAGAGCCCTATTCGGTCTTCCGTCGGGACGGATGGTATATGCCCCACTCGGTGTATATGGGTGCACTTGCCATTTTGGGGCTTGCGTATTCCGCGAGTGGCATCGAACGATTATCCGCAGTGAGTTGGCGCGACGGCAGTGCCATTCGCCATATGTTTGACCTCGCAATCGTGCGACACGACCTTTTGTACGACAGTCTCATCCGGCTTCCCACATGGGTATTCACGTTCCAGACGTACGCGGCAGTCTGCATGTTCATACTTGCGCTCCCCCTCCTTCTCTACACCCGCACGCGGCCATATGCCTGGGTTGTACTCACGCTCATGTTCGTGTATATGGGGGTCGTACTCGATCTGACGCAGGTCATTCTTGGCCTCCTCCTCTTCCACGCTTTCGTTTTCGATGCACGATGGATCTCACTCTTTCGACATCGTATCGCCAAGGGCTAGGTTGCGCAGTATCGCGCTGATTGACGCATAATAGCACGTTGCGTTTTCATAGAAGCCCGGGACTTTGGCGCAAAACATAAGGGCTTCTTTTCGACGGTTGTAACTGGCGATGGGTCGAGCAACTCCGAAATAACACGCTGCGCGGTCTTTCACGCGAGGCAGGTTGTTACACCATTCCACGACCGGCTGCGGATCGACGAGGGCATCCTCGAAAAGGCTCCTGCCGATACCTTCAAAACAATCACTCCTGCCATAAGCTGCAGAAAGCGCTTCGCACGCTTCACGCCGCAATGCGTCACGCTGCTTTGCGTCTGTCACGCCCGAGTCCGCAAAGATCCTGTTCTGGATGCGCGGCTGATACCGATAACAGGCATTCAGGTAGCGGTCGGTAACCGAATCGCACGGGTAAAGAATGTCGTCTTCTTTCAGTTCAACGGAACGGGATTTTCCAAGGATGAAGTCATTCGTGGATATGATATCGGCGTGCTCCATGAACACCCCCCGATAGCAGTCTTCCCGCGACCATCCGCTCGCGATCTCATCGCACGTTCGGAGCGGCTCCCTGAATGAATTATGGAGTAGGTACAGCATATGTCCGATACCGTGGCAAACCGCTCGAGATGTCGCACATAGAGATCTTCCTTCAAGGTGAATCAGTTCGGAGTCTATGTGCATTTCCTCTGCCTTCACAGGCTCAATGTCGAGCGCTTCGAGGAATGCTGCGCCGGCAATGCCGTGGATGCATGACCCGTCGCAGGTGTATCCGCACTCTTCCATTGACTTTTCAACGTCATGCGAGCGTTTAAAGACATGGCGGCCAACGATGTGCCCAAGCGTGTGACATGCACCTTCGGTAAGGTTTCGCGAGTATAAGCCCATGACCTCGCTGCCAGTTTGACCTTCAAGACGTTTGCGGACATCACTCGCACCGCACGAGAGCGCCTCGGTGCTAAACGCACACTGTTGCAATGTCTCCACTTCCATTGGAGTAAGCGTCAGTTCGTCGGCACGAAGGACGCCGGCCGAGGTGACACAGAGAATCGTAAAAAATGCCGATGCGCCGAACGATATGAACTGAGCGGGTAGTCGTGCGCGCATTACAAACATATACCCTTTTCACTGCTTCCGAATCGGAGTTTCGGAACAACGGTCGCAGTATACCAGGAATAGGCGCAACGTGGCGCGTTGTGTATTTACGCGATTTGGTATTAAATGCCAAGTGGTGCAGTTCCAACCCCTTGACCGATGAGGTACGAGAATGAGGACGTTCGCATTTGCACTCTTGCTTGCGCTCCCGAGCGGGGTGCTCGCACAGGAGAAACCGAAGCAGCTGCCGGAGATCATCACCTTCGACGGCCACGGCTTCGCGTTCAAGGACAACTGGCAGGACAAGGACAAGACGAAGCACGGCCCGCTTGCCGTGTACGATGTCGTCTCCGCGTGGGACGGACATATCCAGAAGGCCGACTGCGCCAAGTTCAAGACGGCGCTCAAGGGCGCCACGTGGTGCTTCGCAAGCAGCGAGAACAAGACGCGGTTCGAGAAGAAGACCGAAGAGGGCGAGAATGCTTTTCTCCCGTTCGCCGGCGGCCGCTGTGCCCTCGGCATGTCGTGGGGAACGCTCACTGCGCGGGGCAACCCGCTTTCGGCACGCGTCATCGTGGATGACATGGACAACGCCCACCTCGTACTCCATGGCAATGTGAAGTGGTGGTGGAAGTTCAACGATGAACGGTTCGGCCAGGCGCGCCGCCTCCTCTTGGCGGTCAGCGGCCCCAGGATCGTCCCGAACGATCACATCAAGGACTGATGTCACACGAAAATCAGCCGCGCGGCCCCAAGCCGCGCGGCGATCTTTTTGCATGCGTTGACTGGACAAAGATTAAAAGGTATGGTCTCACTGGGTTGCGGAGCGATCCGCACCTAGGTCAAGTCACAGAGACGCCATCGGCCGGCTGTCTACCGGATAACGAGCGAGTGTGATGCCTACTCTCCGCATAAGAGGTACTTATGCGAGCTGCCATTGTGGTGGCCACGCTGATGGTGGGAGTCATCGCTCTCGCCACGGCAACCAGCGGAAACGCTGGGGCGCACTGCTCTAAGGTATGTCCGAAGACGGGCGCCTGTCTCAAGCCCTAATCTGGCATACCCCACGCAGGGTTGCGCTGCTGTAAGGTAGGGCTACCCAGGGCCGGCGGGCGGGGCACAGTTCTACTGCCCGCCGGTTCCCTTCATTGACAATTCATGTTGAGCGACCTATAGTTCCAGCAACTTCGCCAAGGCGTTCAGTCGTCTTGCCGAAGACCCCGGGCGCCTTCGTACCTCGAAGGCGCCCTTACTTTTTTACAACGGGACTCTCTGGGGCTACGAGCGAGAAGTCACGCTGCATGCCGAAATTGTAGACGCGTGACGCGGCTTCACACACCTCCTGCGGGCCTGTATATGCCGCGCATGCCCGGCTCGAAACTGATGTATCGTCGATGTTGATGAGACCGAGGGCTCCCTCGATGCACAGCCGCTTATCGAGGTCACTGCCGGCGCCACAAATATCGTTGAGCGCTGCAGGATCTTCGTATACGGCGTGGTACGCGCCGAATCCGAGACCGTGGAAACATCCCGTCCGGGCTGTACCCTCCAGGGAGAGACACCAGTTTCGTACTTGCCCTGCTTCCGCCGGCAACCGATAGTCTCGCCGTAACGTATAGCGGAAACACGCGGCCGGGAACCGTGCCTTCGTGCAATCATATGAGGAGTCTTCCGTATGCTGCTCGCCATACGCGATGTCGCGTTCCATGTACACGCCGGTCGCACAGTAGTAGACGGCACCGATACCTAGAGGACGGAAGAGTTCGCAGAGCGCGAGGGCATCCGTGACATCGGAGCGGACGAGCGGCATGAGTGCGTGGCCCACGGCGTGGTAACAATTGCCAATGCCGGTATGGCGGGTTATTTCACTCCGATCGCACGCGGTCGTGATACTTTCTTTCAAGCGAGGCGTGAGATCTTCGATGCCGACATGTCCGCCTTCTTCCGGCACGGCACCATGCTCTTCGAAGAAACCCATGAGGACGCCGTGGATGCACCCCGAACTGCATCGCGACCCGCACGTCGCGGCGGCGGAGGCAAGGTCTCCGCTTTTTTCATAGATGACGCGCCCTAAGTTGTGCGCTTGCGAATGACACATCGGTTCCTCCTCCAGGACCGCGAGCATGGTCTCAAATCCATACCGCCCGGCCGCTTCGCGATACAGCGCAACCGGCGCTTCGTACCGCATACCGCTTGCCCGCACGGCTGTGTGGAGATCGCGACGGAAGTTCCGCATATCGAAATACGAGACGGATACGGGCGCTCCGGAAGCTCCGCTCATTTCGTCGACGTATCGTGTGCCCACGGTGCCGTTCCCGCTCGCCAAAATCCTGATCACAAGGATCGTGAGAACGACTGCCCCGAGCGCATATGAAAGTAACTCCGGATGCGTCCTCGCCGCCGCCGCCAACCGCCGCACTTGATCGCGCATGAGGACATGGTATCAAAACGCACGGACTTTCGGACAATGTCCGTGTTACACTCATCGGATGCAATGGGCTCCCCGTGCCGCGCTCACGCTCGCGACGCTCATCCTCCTCTTGTACATCTTCACGAGTGACACGGCGACCGTCACCCTCACGACGGCAGCAGTCCCCGTCTTAGAGCCGCATGGGCACGACGCACGGCAAGACACGGTCGCCGACGAAGGGCACGGGATTGAGGTCATCTCTCCGGTAGTCGTGCCCGAGCGCGACCTCTGGGTGACGGGCATGGATTTTGAGATTGAAAATGCGTCTCCGAGCGTGCTCCATCATGCAATGCTGACGACTGCCAACACACCCCTCACCTGGTGTTCGAACACGTATGATCGTCGGAACTACATGATCTTCACCGAAGACCAGATGCGCGACCCGGACGTGCATTTCCCCGAGGGATATGCACTCTTCATTCCGGCGGGGACGCCGCTCATACTCTATTCGATGTTCCACAACCTCGAAGCGCCGCTCGGTCCCGGGGAAACCTTCCGGGACGTGTCCGCGCGCCTCACTCTGCGTACTGCCGAGCCGTCTGAGCACAAGCCCTTTACGAAATTGGCATTCTATTCGCCGCACGTCGCGGACGACCCCTGCAAGCCTACGGACGAGGGCTACTTCTTCACGGTACCTGCCCGTACGCCTGAATACCGCAAATCAACCACGGTGGGAGCCGTGCACCCTGAACGGCTTGTCTTCGACCATCCGACGCGCATCGTCTATTGGGGTGCGCACTTGCACGGCTGGCAGGGTGGCAAGTCGCTCATCGCACGGAAGGCGGGTTCGGTCATCGGAGAATTTGCCACAGTGAACGCGTCGGACGTTCCGTTCCTGTATGACACGCCGTTCGGCCCTACGGATATCCGAGTAGAAAGCGGCGAACCGTTGACCGTAGAGGCCGTGTATTCAAACCCGTCGGACGACCCGCTCCTTGGAGCGATGGGTATCCTCTACCTTTTCATTGCGCACGAATGAGTAACTCCGTCGGGAGTGTAAAAAGCGGCGAGACCGAGCTACATCATCTTCACGTCGATGCTCACACCTGACGGCAAATCAATATTTGTCAAAGCTTCGATGACCTTCCCTTCCGGATTCACGATGTCGATCATGCGCTTGTGGATGCGCATTTCGAACTGCTCGCGGCTGTCCTTGTCGATGAAGGCGGCGCGGTTCACGGTGTACTTCTTGATATCGATGGGGAGCGGCACGGGGCCGATGACGGTCGCGTTGTAGCGGGCGGCGGTGTCGATGATTTGCTTCACCGAACGGTCCAAGACGGCGTGCTCATAGGCACGCACCTTGATGCGCAGGCGATGCGAGGCCTCTGCCTTTTTGGCCCTCTTGGGCTTTCCTGCTGTTTTGACCGCTGTCATAGAACGTGCGGAGTATGCACTACTTTCTGGGAAAACGCAAATGGTAAGGTCCGCAGACGTTTGGCGCCTGCGGACCGACTCAATTGGGCAGTACCCGTTCAGAAAGGAGGTAGATATCGTCATCGATCTCGGCTAAAACCCCGACGCCGACCAGCCGTTCGAGATCGAAGTCAACGGCGGAACAGAGCGCCTCCTGGATCGCCTTCCGGCCGCCCGTAAGACCGGCATCACCTATGAACTCTTCCAAGTCCGACATAACCCACTGGAGGTACTCGGAATAGGTGAAGCTCCGCATGCCTCGCTCAATGACGAACATCTGGACGACTTCCTGCGCACGCTGCGTCAGCAAGCCCTTGATGATCTCCTCCCGACGGTCGAACTCCTCATCAGTGAGATCCTGTAGGCCGGCAGCGCTTTCGAACGCCTCGATGACAAGCCCGAGGTAAAATTCGCGCCCGCTATCAACAAACGCGATCAGCTCCCGCTGCGACATGTGCAACAGATCGACGTCGTCATATTCCTGGTTCTCGTAAACCATTGCGTCCTCCTATTACCTGCCTCAACGCTACCAAATACCAGGCTAACCGCAATCCGTTCTTTTAAGATCCTATGGCACCATGTTGCTGTAGGCCAATTGCACCATCCGCTCCCACTGGGTATATTCACGAGAGGCAGCCATGGAGAGGAACATGGAAAGCAGCCGCCTTCTCTTCGTGATCGGGTTTGCGGTCACGGCATTCGCGTTCAGTTACTCGTTCGAAGAGCACCCGGTCATGTGGTGGACGTTCATGTCCACCTATTGCACCATCTCGATGCTTGTCCTTTTTGCCGACGGGAGGTTCCTGCGCAACGCCGCGATCGTCTATAGCATCGGCGCTGTCACCTTGGTCCAATTCTTCGGCGAGGACGTCCTGAAAGTGCTCGCGGTGCTTTGGATAACGATGCTCTCGCACTCACTCGTCGCGCAGTATCGGGTAAGGAACACGCGCGGAAGAACCGCTTGAAGACGTCCCCAGGCATTGCCCCGGGGACTTCGTTTGTCCCTGCCAATTGCCCGTGATACGGTTCGATCGGCTACCTATGGAGGAGACAATGGAACTGGTGAAGCCTGGCGACCGGCTGCGGCTCGTTTGGATTGTTCCGACGAAGGACTACCGCTGCAATCCTGCCGTGAGCGAGGACGGGTACCCGTGCTTCGCGCGGATACGCGCCGGCGACAACATCCTCGAATCGGTCGCGCTGCCGAACAATGTGCCGCTGCAGATCTTCTGCGCATGCCATCCGACGCACGGGCGGCTCGCAATCCATCGGATCCGGTACGCGATGGTGTCGGGATATCCGTCGTACGGTGCGCTGCATTTCATCGGCGAAAACGTCGAGTTCCCCATCGAGAAGTTCCGCGAGGAGCATTCGGCCGTCGTGGCGCGCGTTCTTGAGTGAGGAGAGACACAGTGACCCCAGCCTTCGCGGCCGGGGTCATCTTTTTTGAGCAATCAGTACCCTTTATGCGTCTGCATGAATTTTGTTTCGGCTGCGGTGCTTTTGCGGCCGAGGATTTTGTTGCGGTGCGGGTAGCGTCCGAAGCGGTCTACGATCTTCTTGTGGTCAAGCGCGAACCACGTCGTTTGCTTGTCGTTCAGCGATCGGAAAAGCCGTATGGATTCTTTCTGGATCATTTTTGATTCGGAATGCATGTACGGGAGGTAGAGGAAGTTCTTCTCCCACTTTGTCATCCCCTTATCCGCACCGGCGCGCACGGCTTCTTGTGCGAGCGCGAGGCCGAGCTCGTCGTACCGGAACATGCCCGGTGTCCCGCGGAACATGTTGCGCGAGAGCTGGTCGATGATCACGATTTCCGCAAGGCGCCCCTTCGGTGTTTTCCGCCAATCGGCATGTTCCCCGCGGACGACCTCCCAGTAGAGTTTAAGGAATTTCCTGCGCAACAAGGCATCAAAGCTTTTCTTCTTCTTGAAAAACCAATCATCCGGCCCGCATTCCTCAAACCAGAATCTGTAGAAGAGTTTCCAATCCATATGGAACATTATACGGCAAGGTTAAATTCGTTGACCGAGACGTTCGGTTACCCACGCGGCTGCGGCAGCCGGAGATTCAACTCATCCACATAGCCATCGAGGGACAGCCCCTTCTTCCGCGAAAGCTTCCTGTTGATGACGGTAGCTATTTCAGCGCGCGTCAGCCGCTGTGCCAACGAACAGTAGGTATTGAGGAGAAAGAAGGTAACGACCGTCGTATCAAACCCAGTAGTAGCCCCCATGACGACACACCCTGCCGCCATCAGGCCATGTGCCATTTCGTTTATTGTCGCCTTGTTGAGCGCAAAATCTAACAAGTTCGCGTCGCTTGGATTCGCGATAAAGTAATTGGTATTCTTCCCTTCGCGCAACGTTTTCTCATCGGTCTTTTTCCTGAGACGGCCGGCCGTATGCCGAATGACTTCACGGAAATGCTTCGCACCAATCATCGTCAAAACCTTTTGAGCCTGCTCGGGATCGCCGGTCTTTAAGTACAGTTTCTTCAACCGCTGACTCACTGTACCGGTGGACGTGTCGAGCATCTCATCAAATGTCTCTGGCGCAGAGTCGTCCACCTGCATGTCCGCTTCCTGCAACATCCGTGCCGTCTCGCTTTTTGCGACATCAGCACGAATATCCGCAAGAATCTTCAAGAGGTCAGGATCTCCCATCATTTCCTTGGCACGACCGTAGTTGATCTTGTCGAGCACATTGAGGTCATCGTGCTTGCCTCTGTCCATTCGGTCCATGCCTGACATATGGAACAGTATACCGCGATGGGATCCTTACGCTGGCATACAGTGGTGACCCGAGACTTTCCCTTTTCGCCCGTGGTGCGGTATCCTCCCCGTGGGACCAACCGATGGAGCTGCCCATGCAAGCCGTATTCGCACTTGCCTTGCTCGTGTTCGTTGCCGCGACGCCTGCGCCGCAATCACTCATGCCGACGCCGCCGAAGGTGGATCTCGAGCGGCAATGCGCCGCCGTCCTGTTCGCCGACTCCGGCGACGTCGTCGTCTCGAGCGGCAAACGCTGCGGTGACGCCGTGAAGGTCGTGAAAAAGGAGTGCTTGAAGGAAAACGCTGCGTCCGCATGCAAGGACGAGCCGTACACTGCGGAACGCTCCTGGGTAGTGATCTTCTACTGCGAAGACGCCCAAAAAGGCATTGGCACGCGCTTCTTCCTCGCGAGCGAAGACCGCACGGTCCTCCAAAGCGGGACAGAGGAGCAGGCTGAGAAAGCAGGCTACAAGATCAGCCAGTGCGTGGGACTCATGACCTTCCACTCGTCCGAGGACAAGTGAAGACCGCCGACGAAAGGCAGCGCGCACCGCTGCCTTTCCCTTGTATGCGCCTATCGCTTAAGGCACTCTTGCGTCATCTCGTCGAAGTAGTAGCCGTCGCCTTGGAGTTCGCACGCGTCTTCCTGTGGCATGCAATCTTCACCCACCACCTCGTATCCGGCCGGGCAGTCGTTCGCGGTGTATTCTCTCACCGTCTCTTTGCCGAACATAAAGAAAACAAGCGCGGCGCCGATCGCCACTCCCACTGCGATCACCAGTGTTTTAGTCATTGCGCTACTGTGACACGGATGCGCTGCAGATACAAACGAGATATCCGATGCCACGGTGCTATAGTCTCCGCAGGAAACGCCAACCGCCCAAGGAGCGCACATGACCAGCATGGAGGAATTCCTTACGAACGCCGGATTCGACAAAGGATTCGTCGAAGAAATGCTCGGCCTTCTCGCTGCAACCGGCGAAGACGACGTACTGCTTCCCTACCACGTCCTCGTCGAGCTTTTCGAGCCTGACCGAGTCGAGTTCGGCCTCCCGCCGTTCCGATCGCTCTTGCAAGCCGCCGAGTGAACGCGGACGACACCCGACGATGAAGAACAACGCCTGCGCGAGCCGCAGGCGTTTTTGACTGGCACGGTGACGCCGTGCCAACGTGCTCGTCGCTAGTTGTTGATGTGGTTCATCGGACGCACGAGGTTGCCGTGCTTCGATTCGGTGAGGACATGGTATTCCCACGTGCCCCAGATGGACCATTCCGGATTGCCCCGGTAGCGCGGGTCAGATTCGTGCACGATCATGTAATTGTAGTGCCCGTTGTCGTCGAACCCGGCGCAGTTGATGAGGTTCTGTATCCACCCGGCATCCATGAATGGCGTATTGCCGAAGTCAGCGCGGTAATTGATCTCGTAGTCGCAGCGCGTGAGGGTCGCGGTATCAAGCTCGGCAAGCGTCCCGACCGTACCGTTCACGCGGCCGTCGCCCAAGTCCCAATACCAGTCGCCGCTATTGTCGTATGCATAGATCGAGGTGTAGTGGCCGTTCACGTAGACGCCCGCATCAGGAATGCCGTTTTGGTCAGCATCAATCCCGTTCTTTTCCTTTGCCATCTTCTTTTCGCTCCCCGGGACCATGGTTCCGGCAAACAAGGTCGGGCCCGCGGCGCCGATAAAGACTGCGCCGATGACGAATGCGATAAATAACTTCCCGATGTCCTTCATGTGCTCCGCGCGATCATTATTTTCCATATACATGTAGTAATGCTAAGTACTCGCATTGTAGGCCATCCCCGCGGCCGCAGGGGCAGATTTCCCCACCCCTCCATCCCCGCAGTCTCGCAGCGAAAAAGCTCCCATGAGGGAGCTTTTTCGCTGCGAGTACGCCCGCGAGTTTCTCTAGTTTGGGGACGGTCCGCCGCCATTTCCTTTGTCAGCCGGCACCGTCGACGCCACACACTGGCCTTGGTTCTTAAACGGATTACCGTTTGCATCCGCAAGGTTCATCCAGCCGCCGTTCTTGCACTGCTCTTTGTCCGTCGCGACAGGAATTTCATACGTGAACAGCGTCGAATTGATGAGCGTATTGTCGATGTCCGCGGCCTGCTCGCTGTCCGCTGCCGCCCAGCTTGCATCGACGACGACCGAGATCGACGTCACGCCGTAGCTGCCGTAATCGGCGAGCGCGTTTGCGTACGTGTCATAGAACGTCCCGCCGAGCTGCGAGGTATCCAGAAGGCGGCCGACTTCAAGGAAGTCGCCCGAATTCTGCCAGGTGCCGGGTACGCACGGTGCGCCGCCCGAATCCGTGCCGAAATAGGCGAAGATCGATCCGTCGCGCACGCCGTCCCCCGTCGTATCGATGCCGATCGAGACGCGCGGCGAGCCGCCGACGCAGCTGTCATCCGCTTCAACGCGGAAGTCGCTCGAGAGCGTCGCAAGGTCGGCAAAGGTCGTGCCTGCTTCGACGCCGTAGCTGACGCCGCCGAAGCCTGGTGCAGCATCGGAGACGATATGGACGCCGCGAGCGGAGGCGTTACCGCTCGTGTATGCCGAATCCCCGAAGAGCGAATAATGTTCCGGCGAATGCAGCGCGAACGCCGCCGTCGCCGCAAATAGTGCAAGCGCTCCCACAAGGACCGCCGGCACAAAGGTATATGCTTTAACCATACTGATATGCGAGTTAATTGATAACCCTTGGTAAATATCCCCCGAATGGAAGAAGTATACCAACACTAATCACATTTCCGTGAAGGTTGTGTGAGGTATGACTGGCACGGCGTCACTGCATCAGTTTTTACTCCGCAAAGACGGCGGTCCGCGCCAAAAGAATAGCGGGGCCGCTTCGCGGCC
>Ga0207952_1000797_pt1 | contig 18653 bp, 15 predicted proteins | sample SubbioR12Aug_8Ca_FD_184831 | JGI IMG/M metagenome (GOLD analysis project Ga0207952, IMG submission 184831) | Serpentinite rock and fluid subsurface biosphere microbial communities from McLaughlin Reserve, California, USA - CR12Aug_8Ca (SPAdes) | ecosystem: Environmental > Terrestrial > Deep...
GGCTCGGCATGACGGCGACGACCTACCGCAACGCCAATGGCTTGCCCGACCCGGCACAGATGACGACCGCGCGCGACACGGCGATTCTCGGCGTCGCGCTGGTGAAGGACTTTCCACAATATTACGGATACTTCAGCACCAGGAACGTCATCATCGGCAAACAGAAGATCGGGCTCGGCGTCAAATTCCTCGATCTCTATTCACCCTATGCCGACGGACTGAAGACAGGATTCATTTGCGCCTCCGGCTTCAACATCGTGGGTAGCGCCGTGCGCGACGGGCGGCGGCTGGTCGCGGTGGCTTTCGGCTTTCGCGCGTCCGTTCTGCGCGATGAATTCCTGGTGCGGTTGTTCGACGAGGCGTTTGCCCTCAAGACGGCTGGCAGCCGCCAGAAGATTTGGCAGCTTCACAATGGCGGCAGCGGTCCGGCGACGGTCCTGCCTTATGGTGAATGTGGAGGAATTCGCTACGAATTCCCCGGCGACGCGGCCTGGCTCGGGACCTACGGCGACTGGCGCACGGCGCGCACGGCCTTCGACAAGGGCCAGGCGCAGCTCGCAGCCCTCGGCTTCTCGCGGCTCGGCAAGGAGTGGATCCTGCCCGTGGCGGCGAACCAGGTCACCAAGCAGGCCGCCATCATCGCCGATCTCGAGCCGGCGGCCGCAGAGAAGCTCTGTACCGACTATCAGGCGCGGAAATTGTTCTGCCAAGTGAAGAAACCCGGGGAATTGGCGGCACCCTTCCGCGGTTTCTGGCGCTGATCCTGCCGTCCTCGATCTTGGCCGGGCAGGCCATTCGTGCGATACCGCGGCCATGAACTGGCTGACCAATTTCGTCCGGCCCAAGTTGCGTGCGCTGGTCGCCCGCAAGGAAGCGCCCGAGAATCTCTGGCTGAAATGCCCAAAGTGCGAACAGATGCTGTTCATGCGCGACTGGGAAGCCAACCAGGAGGTCTGCAACCACTGCGGCCACCACATGCGGCTGCGGCCCCTCAAGCGCCTGCCTTACCTGTTCGACGAAGGCCGGTACGAGCTGCACCCGCTGCCACGCGTCATCGCCGATCCGCTGAAGTTTCGCGACACCAAACGCTATGACGCCCGCCTGAAGGAGGCCCTGGCCAAGGCCCAGGGCACGACAGATGCGCTGGTGGTCTCGAGCGGCCCGATGGGCGGTCGCGTCGCCATCGTGGCGCTGCTCGACTTCGGATTCATGGGCGGCTCGATGGGCACCGCGGTGGGCGAGGGGCTGGTGATGGCCGCCGACCTCGCCGTGGCGCGCAAGGCGCCACTGATCGTGTTCTCGGCTTCGGGCGGCGCCCGCATGCAGGAAGGCATCCTGTCGTTGATGCAGCTCACGCGGACCACCATCGCCGTACGCAAGGTGAAGGCGGCGGGCCTGCCCTATATCGTCGTCCTGACCGATCCCACGACCGGCGGCGTGTCGGCGTCGTTCGCGATGCTGGGCGATGTCCACATCGCCGAGCCCGACGCCATTATCGGCTTTGCCGGCCCGCGGGTGATCCAGGACACGATCCGCCAGGAGCTGCCGGCCGGCTTCCAGCGTTCCGAGTACCTGTTCGAACACGGCATGGTCGATGCCGTGGTGCATCGCCACAAACTGCGCGAGACCCTGATCCGGCTGACCTCGCTGTTCATGGATCCCATCGCTTCCGAGGACCGCGGCCTCGCCGTCGCGGTCCGCTGAGCTTTCCGCCGTGACGGACGCCATTCTGGACCGCCTTCTGCGGCTCCATCCGCGATTGATCGATCTTGGATTGGAGCGCACCGAGCGGTTGCTCGAAGCGCTGGGATCGCCACACCGCGAGCTGCCGCCAGTCGTCCACGTTGCCGGGACCAACGGCAAGGGCTCGCTGGTCGCCTACATCAGGGCGATGGTCGAGGCGGCGGGTTATCGCGTGCACGTCTACACTTCACCCCATCTCGTACGTTTCAACGAGCGTATCCGGGTCGCCGGGCGCCTGATCGAGGACGATGAACTCGATGCCATTCTGACGGAGTGCGAAAAGGTCAACGACGGAAAGCCCATCACCTTCTTCGAGATCACGACCGTCGCGTCGTTTCTCGCCTTTGCCCGCGTGCCGGCCGACCTGGCGGTGATCGAGGTTGGCATGGGGGGACGTTTCGATACCACCAACGTGGTCAATCCCATGCTCTCGGCGATCACGCCGATCGGCTACGACCATACCGGCTTCCTGGGCGACAAGCTCGAAAGTATCGCCGGCGAGAAAGCCGGCATTCTCAAGCATGCGGTGCCGGCGGTGATCGGCCGCCAGCGGGACGTGTCGGCTTCGGTGATCGCCGCCGAGGCGGCCAAGCTCGGGTCACCGCTCTTTCGCCTCGGCCGCGAATGGCAGGTGGCATCCACGGCTTCCGGCTTCGCCTACCAAAGCGACCTGGTGAACCTCGACCTGCCGGCGCCGGCCCTGGCGGGTGCGCACCAGCTCGACAACGCCGCAACCGCGGTGGCCTGCATCGAGCGCCTGCGCGCCGCCAAGTTCGCCATCGACGACAAGGCGATCCGTTCCGGGCTCAAGTCGGTCGAATGGCCGGCGCGATTGCAGCAGCTCACAAAGGGGCCGCTGATCGAAGCGCTGCCGCCGGGTAGCGAGCTGTGGCTCGACGGTGGCCACAACGAGGATTGCGGCATCGCGCTCGGTCGCATGGCGAGCGACTGGGCCAAGGAGCCGGCGCCGCTGCCGCTCTACCTGGTGTTTGCGATGCAGACGACCAAGGACGCTTCGGGCTTCCTGCGGCCGCTGGCGCGCCACGCCCTGGCTGCGCGGGCCGTGCCGTTTCCGGAGGGCCACGCCGCCTATACGCCGGTCGAGGCTTGCGCCAAGGCGGCGGAAGTCGGTCTTGATTGCGTTCCTGCAAACGACATCGGCGCGGCGCTGGAGGACCTCTTGGCCACGCAGCCCGCGCCGATGCGCATTCTCATTTGCGGCTCGCTCTACCTTGCGGGCGCCGTATTAGCCCGCAATGGTTGAAAGTTCCTACGCGATCGCGGTGTTGATCCAGCTCACCAGCTTCTGCTTGGGCTCGGCGCCGATCTTGGTCGCGGCAACCTGGCCATTCTTGAACAGCAGCAGGGTGGGGATCGAGCGCACGCCGTAGCGCGTCGGCACCATCGGGTTCTCGTCGATGTTGACCTTCACGACCTTGAGCTTGCCGTCCATGTCCTTGGCGATGTCCTCGAGCGAGGGGCCGATCATGCGGCACGGGCCGCACCACTCGGCCCAGAAGTCGACGAGGACGGGCGTGTCGGACTTCAGGACTTCCTGCTCGAAGGAAGCATCGGTCGCTTTGACGGTCATGGTGGGTTCTCCAAAAACGATACAGGCCGGTCGAATGGACCGGCGCCGCCCTTACTTTAGAAGCTAGGAACCGGAACCGCGCGAGTCAAGGTGCGGCAGCATAAGGCATTGATTTATCTAGTGTTTCTCCATCGATTTCCATCAACCTTGGGGCTGCTGTCCACAGCAGGAAAGCCCGCACCGGGCGACCGGGATAGATCACCTGAAGAAGGTTGCGATAGAGCGCGAGCTGGCGGCGATAGGCGAGCGCCACGCCGTCGGCCGAGTCCGGCGGTGGCCGGTTGGTCTTGTAGTCGACGATCAGCACTTCGTTGTCGGAGACGGCCAGCCGGTCGACCTGGCCGCTGACGGTGAAGCTGCCGCGCGGCGTCTGCACGGTGCCGATCAGCGGCACTTCGGCGCGAGACGTCGCGGCGAACAGCGCGGCATGCGCCGGCGCTTCCATGACGGCAAGTGCCTCGCGAGCCCACCGGTCGATCTCCTCGGCGGTCAATCCATGGGCAGGTTGCGCGAGGAAGCGCTGCGCCGCGGCCGCGCGCGCTTCCGGCGCGACTGCGGGCAGATGGCGCAGCAGTTCATGGATCAGCACACCGCGCCGCCAACGGCCAGACTCATTGCCCGACAGCGGACTGAAGGGCGGATTGTCACTCGCGGGCTCGTCGGGGAGCGGCTGCGAGGGCGCGAGCGGGGCAGGCGGATCGGGCTCGGCCGGTGCGGCCTTGCCCAACCACCCCGGCAGTTTGGCTTCCGTAGGCATTTCCAGTTCCGTTTGCTGGGGCAAGGCGATCTCGCCTGGGCCCACCAGCTCCAAGCCGGGCCCCGACCAGCCGTCGCGAACCAGCTCCTTCGTAAAGTCGAAATCGCGCTCAGCGGCACGCAGCCGCTGCGGCCCGTAGATCGGCAGCGTGGCGTCGACGCTCGACTTCAGGCCGGCTTCGATGCGCTCGTACCAGCAGCCCGCATCCTGCTTCTTCGCGCCGGTCCACCCACCAACATAGAGGCGGTCCTCGGCGCGCGTCATCGCCACGTAGAGCAGGCGATTCTGCTCCTCGAGTGCACGGGCCTTGGCACGATCACGCCAAGCACGGGCCTGCTCATTGGCATCATTGGCGCGCGGCAGCCAGAGTCGCGCCTCGCCGTCGTCGGCGACCAGCAGGCGTTCGTGGCCGGCCGGGACGCGTGTCGTATCCGGCATATAAACGACCGGAGCCTGCAGGCCCTTGGCAGCATGCACCGTCAGGATGCGTACCTCCCGTCGCCGGTTCTGGTCGAGGTCGCGCTTGATCTCGCCGCCACCTGCCTCGAACCAGCGCAGAAAGCCCTGCAGCGAGCCCGGCTCGGCCTGCTGGTACTGCAGCGCGCGCGACAACAATTCATCGATGGGATCGGCGGCTTCACGACCCAGCCGCTCCAACAGGCGCACGCGGCCGCCTTCCGGTCCCAGGACCTCGGCCAGGAAGTCGAAGGGCGTGGTGAAGTCGGCACGAGCAAGCCAGACCGAGAGACGGGCGTGCGCAAAGCCGAAGCGCAGATCGCCCGAACGGGAACGCAAGGCCCGCCATAGATGGCCCTTGCGATCATAAGCCAGGGCGAACAGTGCTTCCTCGTCGAGGCCGACCAGGGGCGACTTGAGCAGGCAGGCAAGATTCAGGTCGTCTTGCGGCAGCAGTACGAAGCGCACCAGCGCCAGCAGATCCTGGATTGCAAGCTCGCTGCCGAGATCGAGACGATCGACACCGGCGACGTCGATGCCCTCGCGCTTCAGTTCGCGCACCATCGCCGTCACCAAGGCGTTGCGGCGGCGCACCAGCACCATGAAATGTCCGGCATTCAGCAGTTCACCGGTATTGGCGCGGCGCTCCGTGCCGATCAGGCTGCGCATGTGGGTGGCAATGAGGCGGGCAAGCCGTTCGTGCGGCGCGCGGAGCGTGTCGGGCTTCGCTTCCAGATCGGTCGTATCGGCTCCGCTCGCCTCGGCGGCCACGATCGGCCACAGCTCGACCCGGCCAGGCTGGCCGACGCGGCTCGGACGATGCCAGACCTCCTGCTCGGGGCCGGCGAGGCCCTTCGCGGCAGCCTCTGTGGCGAACACCCAGTCCACGGCGTCGAGGACCGCTGCGGTCGAACGGAAGGAGACGTTGAGATCGACACGTTTCAGGCGCTTGGCGCTGTTGTCGCGGTGCTTCTCACGGCTGCGGTCTGCGAACCAATCGTGCATCTCCGCGAGCTTGCGTGGATCGGCGCGCTGGAAGCTGAAAATCGACTGCTTGGTGTCGCCGACGGCGAAGATCGTGCGGTTGCGTTCGTCGCCGCTGCCGGTAACGAAGAACTCTTCGGTGAGGCGGCGGATCACCTCCCACTGATCCGGGTTGGTGTCCTGCGCCTCGTCGACCAGCACGTGGTCGAGGCCACCGTCCAGCTTGTAGAGAACCCAGGCGGCGCTGCCTGCGCTTTCGAGCAGGCGTCGGGTCGCCACGATCAGGTCGTCGTAGTCGAGCGCGCCGCGTCGGCGCTTGGCGCGGCCGTAGCGCTCGACGATGTCGAGGCCGAGCCGCAGCAGCGCCATCGTGCGTTCGACCAGTGCGGCTCCGTTGGCTCGGTCGAGAGTGGCGCGGATGCGTTCGGCTTCGCCACGCAGCACGTCCGCCACATCCGGCATTTTCTTCTGTGCGGCCTTGGTGGCGAGGCGCGCCAGGATTTGGCCTTCCTTGGTGAAGAACGCCTTGCAGTAATCGTCGAAGCGCCCATGTCGCGCCTCGGCGTCATCCAACCACTCCAGGATGATGGCGCTGCGCGTGGCGTCGGTCGGACTGCCGTGCGACAGGGCAATTGCGGCCTCACGGACCAGGCGGGCATCGAAGGTGGCGTCGAGGCAGGCGCTGGACAGAATCGCGCCGGCGCTATCCTCAGGGTCGCATCCGAGTTCCCCGGCGAGCCGCGCGCGTTCGCGGGCAAGTCCCGCCTCGTCGGTAATGCGGGCCAGTAGCCAAGCGCGCTCGCCCAGCAGCTTTTCCATCAAATCGGTGTATTCGGTGATGGAGACCTTGTTCGCAACCGCCGCCAGCGCATCGCGCAGAGCGAGTGGCGCATCGCGGCGTGCCAGAGCCTCCATCTGGTCGTTCTCGGCTTGCTTCAATAGTGTCGCAGCCTCGCCGTCGTCGAGGACGTCGAAGCCAGGTGCCACGCCAGCCTCCAGCGGGAAGCGCTTGAGCAGCGCCTGGCAGAAGGCATGGATGGTCAGGATGTTGATGCCGCCTGGCGCATCGAGCACGCGGGCGAACAGCCTGTGCGCGACCAGCCGCTCGTCTTCTTCCGGCGGGCGATCGATCAGCTCGGCAATCTCCTTGTCGAGCTGCGCATTGTCGGCCATCGCCCAACGGCCGAGCTGGCCGGCTAGGCGATTGCGCATTTCGGCGGCCGCCGCCTTGGTGAAGGTCAGGCAGAGGATGCGCTCCGGCTTCACGCCGTCCAGCAGCAAGCGCGTTACGCGGTCGGTCAGCACCTTGGTCTTGCCGGTGCCGGCATTTGCCTCGACCCACGCGGAGTAGGCCGGTGCCGTGGCCAGCCGCTGGGCAACGGTTGCGAGACGGCGGGAGTCGAGTGCGTCGCTCATTCCTCGCCTCCGTCCGCCGTCGACCACTCGGCGACGCGCTCGAGGTGTTCGTAGTCATTGAAGTGCGGAATGAATTCGGGCCAGGGCAGCGCTTGGTAGGGCGTCGCCGGGTTGGCGAAATGCGTCGCCATCTTGTCCACCAGCGCCAGCATTGCCGGGATCAGCTCATCGCTGCCCTTCACCTCCTCGATCCTGCCGCCGTCGTCGAGGCCGTTGGCGCGCCAGTAGGAGAGATGGACTTTCTCGACCTTCTCCTCGATGTGCTCGAAGCCGCCGCGCTCGGCGATTGCAGCTTCGAGCAGGAGCTGCGGTGCGAACAGCGCTTCCATCTCCCGGCGGGACGGCACTCGGCCCGTCTTGTAGTCGATTATTTCCAGGACGCCTTTCTCGATCTCGTCGATGCGGTCGGCGAGCGCGCGGACGGTGAGGAGCCGCGATCGCGGACCGACCTGAAGGGAGCCCCAGCGTTCGCTCGCGAGCAACTTCGTGCCGTTCGCGCGCCGTGCATTTTCGCTGGTAACGAACCATCGGGCGAGGCGTTGGAAGCGTGGCCACCAGAAGGCGCGCTCGGCCGGCGCGGTCAGCAGTTCGCCGAGATGCTGCTCGCCCGCTTCCTCGAAGCGCGCCACGGCATCGGGCGGGAGCAACCCCGAGGGATGCTCGAGCAGGAAATGTTCCAGTGTCTTGTGCAAAGCCGAGCCGCGGTCGGCCGCTCCCAGTTCGGCCTCATGCGGGTCGAGGCGCTTGAGGCGCAGGATGCGTCGCGCATAGAGACCATAAGGATCGCGCCGCCATTGCTCGATACTGGTGACCGACAGCTCGGTCGGCCGAGCAGCGAGCGGTGGTGCCGGCTGCGGTCGTGACCAGGGTTTGTAGTCGGTCGGCCGGTCTATCGCCTCGGCCCAATCGACGTAGTGTCGGCCGCGCTGAATGTAGACTGGGGCAGGGCTGCCCGGTTCGTAGCCGAGCAGCGCATCCAGTCGTGCCATCCAGCGCGACGGTATTGTGGGAGCCCCGCCCTCGCGTTCAGACCGGGTGATTAGCACGCGCTCGGCAGCAAGCGCGGAGACGAAATCATGGGCCGACAGGCCGATCCGTCGCTCGGGCTGCGGCAAGCCGAGTGCCGCGCGCATCGGCCGGTTGACCCATGGGCCGGTCTCGACCGCGGGCGGCCAGACGCCCTCGTTCAATCCGGCCAGCACCATCAGATCGGCGCGCTGCAGGCGCGCTTCGAGTGGGCCCAGGATCGAAAGCCTCGGATGGCGCCCGAAACGCGGGCGGATGACCTCTCCCGCTAGCATCGTCTCCAGCAACGCGGGCCACTCGCCACAGGCAATGGCCGGATGTCCGGCCCAAGCCTGGCGCAGCCGCGCAAGCGCGTCGGCGAGCGCTTCTCCGGCATCGCCACGCCATAACGTTTCGGCCGACGCGATCATCTCGGCGACGGCGACAGCGGCATCGAGCAGAGCGGCCGGCGATGCTCCCTGATCCATCAGCGTGGCCAGCCCGCCGACCCTGTCACCGAGGCGACGCAAAAGGTCGGCGACCGACTCGCGGTCCGCTTCGTCACCGAAATCCGCGTTTGCGATGCGTGCCTGAATCGCGTCGAGGCCGGCATCGGGCTTGAGACCGCGCAGGCACTTGCGATCGAGCCGGCGGGCGGCATCGAGCAGGGCAGGCCGCTCCAGGCCGAGCAGGCAAAGCGGATGCTTGAGCAGGGCGAGCAAGTCGACCGGCGCGAAGCCGCCGTCGACGACCGCGCAGATCAGCCGCAACAGCGTGGCGGGCGGCGTGTCGGCAAGTGGCGCGCCGGCCGAATCGTCGATCTCGACGTTCCAGCGGCGCAGCTCGGCCGCGACACGGCGCGCCAGTCCGCGGTCGGGCGTGACGAGAGCGGCAGTCTGCGCCGGCTTCTCCAGCACCTCGCGCAGCGCCAGCGCGATAGCCAGTGCTTCATGCTGATGTGTGGCACAATCGGCGCGCGCGACGTGCTCGAGGGCGAGTGGATCGGGCCGCGTCCAGGCCTCGCTGGTCTCCGCCGGTCGCATCAGTTCGGCGACCAGCCTGCGGCGCACGATGTTGCCGGGGCTCCCCGGCCATTCGGGCACGGCGGCGCGCGAGACGCCCAGCGCACCAAGCAGCTCACGCAGGCCGTACTGTGGGTGCGACGGATCGAGGACGCCCCAGCTTGTCTCATCCAGATCGCGATCGAGGCCCGGCAGGACGATGGTCCCCCTGGGAAGGCCGGCGATGACTGCCAGCAGCTCTCGCGTTGCAGGCTGCGAGCCGGTCGAGCCAGCCGCGATCACCGGTGTCGACGGCGGATGCTCGCGCCAGCGCGCGGCCTGGCTGCGGATGGCGAGCGTGCGCCGGTCGATAGCGTCGATCTGTCCACGTTCCGCCAGGACGGCAGGCCAGGCCTTGCCGACGATGCCGAGAAACTCGAGAGTGCGCTGCCAGTGGCTCGCGAAGTTGCCCTCGACCAGCCCTTCGAGTTGGGCAAACGACACGCCCTCGATCGCCAGCTCATCCAGAAGTCGGCCCAGTTCACGCGCAAGTTTCAGCGCCTGCGCCGCCGATTGCGCGATTGGATGGCCCTGGTCGTCGGTGAAGGCGGCCACGAGCTGCGCCAGCAGCGCGTCGCGCTCGGTGGAATCGATGGCGGGCGGCAGGGCGAGCGCGGTGTCATCGCCCGGCGACAGATCCCATTCGCTGTCGTCGACATCGCCCAGCGGCGCCATCCGCGGCAGGATCGTGGGCTTGCCGTCCGATGCGCGCAGAAAAGCCTCACGCAACGCGCGTACCGAGCGCCGCGTCGGCACCAGGATCAACACGTCGGCGAGGCCGAGCGGATCGCCGCCATGCTCGGCCAGCACGCCTTGTGCCAGCTCGTCGGCGAAGCGGCGGTCGATGCCGATGGTGAAGATGCCCTTCATCCCAGCACGCGCTCGGCGTCGGCCAGTGCCGCAGGCGTGCCGATATGGAACCAGTCGCCGTCGTGCACCAGGCCGTAGAGGCGGCCGGCCGCCTCGGCGCGGCTCCAGAGCTTCAGCAGCGAGAACGGTCCCTCCGAGGTTCCGTTGAACAGGCGCGGCTCGCACACGGAGATGCTGGCAAAAAGATACGGCGCGGTCTCGGCAGTGCCGCGATGGCGCGCATGGCCGTCGGGCTCGAGATAGTAGTCGCCGCGGTCCTTGTCCTCGCGGCCGATTGCCGTCGCCAACGGGTGCAGCAGCAGCAGTGCGTCCATGCGCCTTGGATCCCAGGTCGCCTGCAGACGGCCCAGCATCGACTCTGCGCCGTCGCGCCACAGGCCGTCGCCGTTCAGCACGAAGAACGGCCCATTGCCGAGCAGCGGCAGGGCGTTGCGGACGCTGCCGCCGGTCTCCAGCAGACGGTCCTCGCGGATGATGCGGGCACGGCCTTGTAGGCGGTCGGCAATCTGGCTGCCGAGGTGATGCACATTGACCACGACGTTCTGCACGCCGTGTCGCTGCAGGCGGTCCATCGTGCGGTCGAGCATCGAGCGGCCGGCCACGGGGATCAGCGGCTTGGGCGTACGGTCGGTCAGCGGCCGCATGCGCTCGCCGCGGCCGGCCGCCAGGATCATCGCGGTGCGGATCATGCGGTACCCCAGATCATGAAGCACCAATGCGCCGCAGAGGCGGCGGCAGCAACCGGTCGACCCAGGCGCGCAACGGCGCCAGCGCCTCGTGCTTCAGAGCGCGCTCGAACATGCGCCAGACGCGCGGCAGGTGCGGCAGGTAGTCGGGTTTGCCGTCGCGCTCCAGCAGCCTGACGAACAACCCGATGATGCGCGCATGGCGCTGCGCCGCCATCAACGCAAAGCTGGTCCGGAATCCGGCGGCATCGCCGAGCCCGGTCTCGCCGATGTAGCGCGCGAGGCAGGCGGCGTGCACGGCGGGCGGCACGTCGCGGCGCGCGTCCTCGATCAGCGACACCAGATCGTAGGAGGGATGGCCGCGCTGGGCGTCCTGGAAGTCGAGCAGGCCGCAGGCTTTGACGCCGGGCCGCGCCGGCAGCCACAGCAGGTTGTCCTTGTGGTAGTCACGCAGCAGCAGGGCATCGGGCGCCGACGGCAGTGCGGCGAGGCACTCCTTCCAGGCGGCGACATAGCGGGCGGTCTCCTCCGGGGGCGTCGGCTGGCCGGTCGCGGCCGGCAAATACCACTCCGGCAGCAGCATCGCGGCTTCGATCAGCGCGTCGCCGGCGTAGGCACCGAGTCCCGGCAGCAAGGCGCGGTCGCCGGCCCGGTAGAGCTGCACCAGTACGTCGGTGGCGCGGGCATAGAGCTCGCCCTCGTCGCCGCCCGCCGCCAGCACGCGGGCATAGGTGTCGTCGCCCAGGTCTTCGAGCAGCAGGAAGCCATGCTCGGCGTCCTCGGCCAGGATTTGCGGCGCACTGAGGCCAAGCGCGATCAGGTGGCGGTCGATGCGCACGAAAGGCCGCACATCTTCCTGCGGTGGCGGCGCATCCATGACGACCGCGGAGCCACGCGGCCGGGTCAGCCTGAAGTATTTGCGGAACGAGGCATCGCCGGCCAGCAAGCGCTCGCCGGCATCGCCCCAGCCGGCGCCGTGCACGAACGCGGCGCGCCGCAGATCGCGTTCAGACTTCGCCAAGGCGGGCTTCTCCCTCCAGGGTCGCTCGCCGTCCGTCGCCCTCGATGGACAACGTCACCGTGAGCCGTTCGTGCGGCAGCAACGGACCGAGCCGCTCCGCCCATTCGACCAGGGCGATGCCGTCGGCCCGCGCCTCCTCCCAGCCGAGCTCGAAGACCTGCTCGGCGGTCTCCAACCGGTAGAGGTCGAAGTGCCAGAAGGCGCCTCGCGGCGTGTCGTAGACCTCGACCAGGGTGAAGGTCGGGCTCGGCACGACCAGCGCCGGCTCGCCCGAGGCAGCGCGCAGGATGGCGCGGGCGAGCGTGGTCTTGCCGGCACCGAGGCCACCCACCAGCGCCACGACATCGCGCGGCCGCAGGCGCCCGGCCAGGGCCGCGCCCAGCCGCTCCGTGGCGGCTTCGTCTGGAAGGGGCAAAGAAAAAGTCGGCATCTTTCGATGCCGACTTTTAGCATGGTCGTGGCTGTGGGCGGTTAGTAGCGGTAAAGGTCGCCCTTGAAGGGCCCCGCTTCCGGCACGCCGATGTACTTGGCCTGGTCGGGCCTGAGCTTGGTCAGCTTGGCGCCGACCTTCTCGAGGTGCAGCGCTGCCACCTTCTCGTCGAGGAACTTGGGCAGCGTGTAGACTTGCTTCTCGTACTTGGTCGGATTGGCCCAGAGCTCGATCTGCGCCAACGTCTGGTTCGAGAACGACGCCGACATGACGAAGCTCGGGTGGCCGGTGGCGTTGCCCAGGTTCACCAGGCGGCCTTCCGACAGCACGATGATGCGCTTGCCGTCGGGGAACTCGACCTCGTCGACCTGCGGCTTCACGTTGTGCCACTTGAAGTTCCGGAGGTTCGAAATCTGGATCTCCGAGTCGAAGTGGCCGATGTTGCAGATGATGGCGCGATGCTTCATCGCCTTCATGTGGTCGAGCGTCAGCACGTCGACGTTGCCGGTGGCGGTGACGAAGATGTCAGCGCGCGGCGCGGCATCTTCCATGGTGACGACCTCGTAGCCCTCCATCGCCGCCTGCAGGGCGCAGATCGGATCGACCTCGGAGACCATGACGCGGCAGCCGGCCTGGCGCAGCGAGGCGGCCGAACCCTTGCCGACGTCGCCAAAGCCCGCGACCATCGCCACCTTGCCCGACATCATCACGTCGGTGCCGCGGCGGATGCCGTCGACCAGCGATTCACGGCAGCCGTAGAGATTGTCGAACTTCGACTTGGTGACCGAGTCGTTCACGTTGATGGCCGGCCACAGGAGCTTGCCTTCCTTCGCCATGTTGTAGAGGCGGTGCACGCCCGTCGTCGTCTCCTCGGTCACGCCGCGGATCGACTTGCCGAGCTTGGCGTACCAGCCGGGCTTGGCCTTGTTGGTCTTGAGGATCGCCTTGTAGAGGACCTCCTCCTCCTCGTTGGTCGGCTTGGCGATCAGCGAGGCATCCTTCTCGGCCCGCGCGCCGAGATGGACCAGCAGCGTGGCGTCGCCGCCGTCGTCGAGGATCATGTTCGGCTCGCCGCCGTCGCCCCATTCGAAGATCTTGTGGGTGTAGTCCCAGTATTCCTCGAGGCTCTCGCCCTTGATCGCGAACACCGGCGTGCCGGCCTTGGCGATGGCGGCCGCGGCATGATCCTGCGTCGAGTAGATGTTGCACGAGGCCCAGCGCACGTCGGCGCCCAGCGCCTTCAGCGTCTCGATCAGCACGCCGGTCTGGATGGTCATGTGCAGCGAACCCGCGATGCGGGCGCCCTTCAGCGGCTTCTTCGGCCCGTATTCCTTGCGGATCGACATCAGGCCCGGCATCTCGGTCTCGGCCATGTCGAGTTCCTTGCGGCCCCAGTCGGCGAGCCCGATATCCTTGACGATGTAATCCTGGGCCATGTGGCGCTCCTGAAGTGCGGCTGAGGGTAAGGCGGGCGTGTCATATCAGCGGCCCGCGGCCACCTCAACGCGCCGTATGCGCATATAAGCAAGAATTTATGGGCAGATAACCGGCGCTTTATGCCGGAACGCCAGCGGCTTCAATCCTCGCCGAATTTGCTCTCGACCAGGGCGGAAAGGGCGGCCATGGCCTCGACGGCCTGGCGGCCTGAGCAGACAAGCTCGATCTGGCAGCCGATGCCGGCGCTCAGCATCATCAGCCCCATGATCGACAGGCCGGAGACTTCCTGGCCCCTGAAGCCGACGCGGACGACCGCGTCGAACTGGCCGGCGGTGCGCACGAACTTGGCTGCGGCCCTGGCGTGCAGGCCGCGCTTGTTGGCGATGCCCAACGCGCGGCGGAGCGCTCCGATGCCCGCGTCGGCCGCGCCCGCCGCTTCGCTCACGAAGCTTCCTTGGCCAGGATACGGGAGGCGACGGTGATGTATTTGCGGCCGGCCTCCTGGGCCATGCGCACGGCTTCGGCGATCGGCCGAGTGCGGACGCCGGCAAGCTTGACCAGCATGGGCAGGTTGACGCCTGCCAGGACCTCGATGTGGGCCTGTTCCATGATCGAGATCGCAAGATTTGAAGGCGTGCCTCCGAACATATCGGTCAGCACAATCACGCCTTCGCCGGTGTCGCAGGCGCGTACACACTCAAGGATTTCGGTCCGCCTCTTTTCCATGTCGTCGTCGGCACCGATGCAGACTGTCGAGACGCATTGCTGCGGACCGACGACATGTTCGAGCGCAGCCAAGAACTCACGCGCCAGGTTGCCGTGGGTCACCAGTACGATACCAATCATCCGTTCCCGTCCGGTTTACCCTGTGCCGCCCGGCCCCCCGGCCCCGTCGGCGTCTCGATGGGTGAGAGTGACCGAGCGGCCGGCGCCGCGCAACCAGTCTGCCAGCGCCTCGGCCACCGCCACCGAGCGGTGGCGGCCGCCGGTACAGCCCACGGCAATGGTCAAATAGCTCTTTCCCTCTGCGTCAAAACGCGGCAGCAGGGGCCCGATCAACCCCCTCAAATGCCCGAGAAAGGGGGCGTAATCGGGATCGGTTGCAATAAAGGACGCGACGGCGGGATCGCGGCCGGTCAGCGGTTTCAGCGCCGGTTCGTAGTGCGGGTTCTTCAGGAACCGCGCATCGAAGACGAGATCGGCCTCGCGCGGCAAGCCGCGGCGGAACGAGAACGACATCACCGACAGGCGGGTGCCGACGCGCGGACCGAGGGCGAAATGACCGGCCAATATCTGCTTGAGGGCGTGTGGCGACAGCGCCGAGGTATCGATCGCGAGGTCGGCCGCATCGCGCATCCAGCCGATCTGGCGGCGCTCCTCGACGATGCTGTCGATCACCGGCCGGTCGGCGGCCAGGGGGTGAGGCCGTCGCGACTCGGTGTAACGGCGCTGAAGCGTCTCGGGGTCGCAGTCGAGGAACAACAGCTTCACATCGAGGTCGGGGCGCTGGCGGAGTTTCTGCACGCGGCGGACCAGTTCCTGCGGATCGAAGCCGAACGTGCGGGTATCGACGCCGAAGGCAAGCGGCGGGGCGGTGGTGTCCGACCCGCCGGCAGTCGAGCGCATCAAGTCGCCGAGCAGCGGCAGGGGCATGTTGTCGACTGCGACGTAACCCATGTCCTCGAGTGCATTCAGCGCCGTCATCCGGCCGGCGCCGGATAGTCCCGTCACCAGGACGAACGGACGACGCTCGCTCGTGGTGGCCGGAGACGAAGGGGATGGGCTGTCGGGCATGGCTGGACAATCGCGATCATGCGGCGGCGATTTGCGCCAGGGCAAGGCGCAACTTGGCCGCGGCGGAAGCCTCGAACGGCGCCAGTGCGAGCACGGGCAGAACCACACCCGACAGGTTCTCTTCAGCCGGCTCGGGCAGCCGCTCGATGCGGTCGGCCGCGACGAGATCGACCAGTAGTGACAACGACGCCCGTGACAACAACTGCCCACGCGCCAGCTTCACGATGCCGACTCCGCGCACCTCCAAAAGACCAGCCAGTGCAGCAGGTGCGGTCGCGAACAAGGTGCGTCCGCTTCGCGTGAGGCTGGTCTGGTCGTCGGCCACCAGGCGGCCACCGGCCTCGATCAGGCGCAACGCCAGGTCCGACTTGCCGGCGCCCGAGGGTCCGCGCAGCAACACCGCCCGCCAAGCCCGGCCTTGCTGCCGAAAGGCGACGCAGGTCGCATGCACGAGCATCGTCATTTGCGGACGTTGGCGGCGGGCACGCGGATGGTGAAGCGTGCGCCCAGGATCTTTCCGTCCGGCGCGCGACGGTTGGTGGCGGCGATCGAGCCGCCATAGGTCTCCATGATCTGCCGGCAGATCGAGAGGCCCAGCCCCGAATGCTGGCCGAAATGCTCAGTCGGACGCTCCGAGTAGAACCGCTCGAAGATCGATTCGAGGTTATCCTCGGGAATGCCCGGTCCTTCGTCGTCGATCGTGACAACAAAGGGGCCGCCGCGCGGTTCGCGTCCCAGTTCAACGACGATGCGCGAGCCCGCCGGGCCGAACGACAGTGCGTTGTCGATGACATTGCGGAACACCTGGCCGTAGCGGCCGTCGTGGCCATGCGCGGCGAACGGCGGGTTGGCGGCGACCCGGAATTGAACCTCGACGTCGTTCTTTTTCGCGGCGCTTATGGCGTAGTGACTGGCCATGTCGGCCAGGAGGCCGTGGAGATCCACGGGCTTCACCTCGCCGCGCATCAGTTCGGCATCGAGCCGTGAGGCGTCGGAAATGTCGGAGATCAGCCGGTTCAACCGGTTGATGTCGTCCATGACGATGGCCATCAGCCTGTCGCGGCGGTCCGCGTCGAGATCGGGTCGCGCCGCCATTTCGATGGCGGACCGCAAAGAGGTGAGGGGATTCTTGAGCTCGTGCGCCACGTCGGCGGCGAAACTCTCGATGGTATTGATGCGCTGCCACAGGGCGTCGGTCATTGAGCGCAGCGCGTCGTTCAGGTCGCCAATCTCATCGCCGCGCTTGCCGAGATTGGGAATCTCCGGCCGGCTTTCACGTGCCAGGCGCACCTCGTCGGCGGCGCGCGCCAGTCGGACGATCGGCTGGGTGATGGTGCCGGCAAGATAGAGCGAAAGCAGCACCGTGATGCCGAGCGCCGCCGCGGCAATGGTCAGCATGTCGTAGCGAACCTGTCGCAGGGAGGCGGCGATGGCGCGATTGTCCCGGGTGAGGATCAGCGCCCCCAGCACCTGCTTGTAGCGTTGCACCGGCACCGCCGCGCTCAGGATCAGGCGGCCGTCAACCGCGATCCGCACCGCCGAAGCATTGAACCCACGTAGCGCACTGGCGGCCTCGGGATAGTCGCGGACCGAAGGCGTGGCGCGCTCGACATATTCGGGAAAGCGGTCGGCCCGCGACAATTGCCGGGCGATCCAGTCGCTCACCCGGTCGGCGACGGGGATCTCGACGACGGCAGGTGCCTCGGGTGGCGGCAGCGGCGTGCTATGGATGCGGCCGGCCTCGCTCAGAAAATTCGAATCTCCGACAAGATCGCCGGTCTCGGTGAACAGGCGCGCGCGCACGCCGGTCGGGCGCACCAGGCGGGTCAGAAGTTGACGCGCGGCGTCGGCATCGAGGCGGTTGACCGTGGCTTCCCCGCCCACCACCGCGACCTCACCGATGCCGGCGGCCACCATCTCGCCCTGGACCAGCAGCGAGGCGAGTTCGGCGTCGATCAGCTCGTCTTCGTAATCGTTGAGATAGACCGCACCGAGCGTCAGCAGCGCCACCGGCACGATGTTGAGCAGCAGGATGCGGCGGGTGAGCGGTGAATAACGTCGGGCGCTGCTGCGCCGGCGCCGCAACAGCGACGGAGATTCGGCTGCCGGCGCCGGCGCACGCACGCGCCAGCGGGCCGGCATCAGCCGGCCGAGTGCCGCCGCCAGTCGCGAACCGAACGCTTGTGGCGCCGGGCGGCGCCGGCCCGGCTCAGGCGTCGCGGTATCGATATCCAATGCCATAGAGCGTTTCGATCTGCTCGAACTCGCCGTCGACCTCGCGGAACTTGCGGCGCACGCGCTTGATATGGCTGTCGATGGTGCGGTCGTCGACGTAGATCGTCTCGCCGTAGGCGGCATCCATCAACTGGTCGCGGTTCTTGACGTGACCTGGCCGCTCGGCAAGCGACTTCAGCAGCAGGAATTCGGTGACTGTCAGATGCACCTCCTTGCCTTTCCAGGTGCATTGATGACGGCTGGGATCGAGCACCAGCTCGCCGCGCACGACGCGCTCGGCGGCGGTTTCGCCCTTGGCGGTTCCCGTATCGGCGCGGCGCAACACGGCGCGAATGCGCTCCAGCAGCAGGCGTTGGGAGAACGGCTTGCGGATGAAATCGTCGGCGCCCATCCGCAGCCCCAGCACCTCGTCGATCTCCTCGTCTTTGGACGTGAGGAAGATCACCGGGAACTGCTGCGTCTTGCGGATGCGGTTCAGCAGCTCCATGCCGTCCATGCGCGGCATCTTGATGTCCAGGATCGCGAGATCGGGCGGTGCCTGGTTGAGGCCTTCCAGCGCCGAGGCTCCGTCATTGTAGGTCTTGATCTGGAAGCCCTCGGCTTCGAGCAGCATCGATACTGAAGTCAGGATGTTGCGGTCGTCGTCGACGAGGGCGATGTTCTTGCGCACGGCGTGGATTCTCCTGACAGGCAAGGCGGATAGTGGTTGAATGGTAACACGACCGGGGCGTTGCCGCCGCTGCCACGATCGGTCCTCGATATCCGTTAATTAAGGCTGTTTTGCCCCGAAATGATTGAAGATATGTCACGCACGGTCCGCGCCTTGCTGCGCGGGCTCGACCGCGCTGCCCTCGCAACCGCCCTGCCGGCACCCCCGGGAGAAGAAGGTGGCGCGGCCTGGCCATATGCCTCGCTGGTGCTGGCGGCGGTCGATCACGACCTGTCGCCGATCCTGCTGTTGAGCGATCTGGCCGAGCATACGAAGGCCATAACGACCGACAGCCGGGTTTCGCTGCTGTTCGATGGCACCGGCGGCCTCGACCAGCCGCTCACCGGCCCCAGGGTCACGCTGCTCGGGCGCGCCGGGCGCACAACCGATGAACGGCTCGGCCAGCGCTTTCTGTCCCGCCATCCCGATGCGGCGATGTACGCCGGCTTCAAGGACTT
>Ga0207952_1000798_pt1 | contig 18640 bp, 13 predicted proteins | sample SubbioR12Aug_8Ca_FD_184831 | JGI IMG/M metagenome (GOLD analysis project Ga0207952, IMG submission 184831) | Serpentinite rock and fluid subsurface biosphere microbial communities from McLaughlin Reserve, California, USA - CR12Aug_8Ca (SPAdes) | ecosystem: Environmental > Terrestrial > Deep...
GGCGTTTGTAGGCTGATTTTAGCCGGAAATAGGGCAAAATCAGATTCTGAACAACACATCTTAGTGCCGCGAAATAATTATAACGTATTGAATAACATGGGGTTAATAGATTTCCGTTCAGGCACTAAATAGCTAAGGCTGGAGAAACTGAATTCTAGTGCGCACTGATTTCTCTTACGTAAATTTAGAAATCGACACTGTGATAGCTAAAAGGAATCAGAACGCGCCTAAGTCGTTTAAGTGCTCTAATATTACCTACCTAGATTCGGAAGCTTTTCCAAATTTATACCTAAAGTTACTGTCAAACCTTTGAAATATGACGACTAATATTTTAGAAACACGAAAACTTCACTTTGATGTTAGTACCGGCCTAAAAACGGTATTAGGTAGTGAACTCATCACAGACGATGAAGTAGCCATTTTTGAATTAGTTAAAAATTCATTCGATGCTGAAGCGACTCAAGTCGATCTGTTTTTTGGCAAAGATCGTATTGTGATAGCAGATAACGGCGTTGGCATGTCATTTGATGACATTGAAAACAAATGGCTTTTTGTCGCATATTCTTCAAAACGCTTGTCGAATAGAACCGGTGATTTTCGCGATGGCATAGCAGAACGTCGGCATTACGCTGGCAGCAAAGGCATAGGCCGGTTTTCGTCAGATCGTTTAGGGCGGAGCATTTCGCTGCAAACTCGTACTCAATCGGACCACCCAAAGGAGGTCCATTCGGTCGCGGTTGATTGGTCACTTTTTGATGTCGATCATCACAAACGATTCGACAGTGTGGGAGTTACCTATACCATTCAGCCGGACGGATTTGTTATTCCTGACATAATTGGGCCGTTAAGCAATGGAACCGTCATTACCATTGAAAACCTTCTGTGTAATTGGGATAGAGACAAAATACTCAATCTTAAATCAGGGTTAGCCAAACTCATTAATCCGTTTGGAGCAGAGTCTGATGGTTTCCGAATTGTCATTCACGCACCGGAGCAGGAGCAAGCCGATAATTCAGAAAAACAACAGATTTTGGCTAAGGGTGAAGAATTGTCTCCAAACGCATTGGTAAACGGTGCGGTCGGCAATTTTATATTTTCTACGCTGCGAGAAAAAACAACTTATATCGAAATTCAAATTGATTCATCCCAAAATACTATTGAGACTATATTGGTAGATAGGGGGGAGTTAATTTACAAGGTTAGGGAGCCCAATAGTTATCCTTTGTTACAAGATTCAGGCTTTCGATGTGAATTATTTTATCTAAACCAATCGGCAAAAATGACTTTTGCCCGTCGTATGGGGGTAGCGTCAGTTAAATTTGGTTCCGTTTTTTTGTTTCGTAATGGTTTTCGAATCTTTCCAATCGGAGAAGAAGGCGACGATTGGTACAAAATGGATCGGCGAAAACAACAAGGCTATAAGCGATTTTTGGGAACACGCGATGTCATAGGTCGAATAGATGTAGCAGGTTCTGATGAGCATTTTCAAGAGGCATCTAGCCGAAATACTGGGCTAATCGAAACTCCAGCTGTAAAAGAACTTCAACAATGTTTTATGGATCATTGTCTAAAACGTTTGGAACGTTACGTCGTCCCTGTAACGTTTGTTGATGCAGAGGATAAACTAACAAGTGATGTTTCTCGCTTGCTCACTGATCCTGGCCGCGCGCGCGTTGCTACTGCAATTGCCAAGCTCGTCGATAATTCCAATATTGAATTGCTGGAATATAGTAAAAGGCTTGTCGGCATTCTGAATGAGCGCTCTTCCCAGTTCGAAGCATCATTGGCTAGCTTAAGAGCAATTGCGGAAAAAACCAAAGACGAAGTTTTATTCCAAAATATTGAAGAAGCGGAAAAACGGTTTGAAGAGTTACGACGCTCGGAAGAGGCGGCAAAACGGCAAGCTGATGAGGAACGAGCAGCCAAAGAAGTGGCTAGATTTCAGGCGGAGGCGGAACGCAAAGCCAAAGAAGAGGCTCAGGAGCGCGCCAGACTTGCAGAAAAAACGGCGGTAAAGTTTCAAGAGCAATTTGAGGAAGAACGAAGCAGAGCGCTATTTCTTTCGTCTATTACCTCGCTTGACACTGATACGATTCTAAATTTGCATCATCAAGTAACTATTTATGCTGTAGGTATACAACAGCAAATAGAGAACTTTTTTGTAAATGTGTCAGGCAAAGAATCGATTTCAACTCAAGAAGCGATTAATGTATTCGAAAGAATATCGCTTCTGAATCAGAAAGTAATGGGTATTACTCGGTTTGCAACTAAGGCTAATTTTCGTTTGCAGTCGGAAATGATTGAAGCTGATTTGGGTGAATATATAGTTCAATATATTAATGATGTTGCCAAGCAGTTTAATCTTGGATCATTTGCAATAAACGTCGAAAGTGATGAAAAAGGATTTATTCAGAAATTTAAGCCTATAGATGTGTCAATAGTAATTGATAATATGATTGCCAACTCTAAGAAGAGAAATACTAGAGCTACAAATATTAGCTTCAAAATTATCCATCCCAGCAAAAATACGATTCATATTCTCGTCGCTGACAATGGGAAAGGATTCGATGAAAAAATTGAAGATTTAAATAGAGTTTTTGAAAAAGGCTTTACAACTACTGACGGCTCTGGTCTAGGGCTTTATCATGTGCGACATGTCCTTGGTGAAATGAATGGGACAATTGACGCCAGTCGCCAGCAAGACCGAAATGGTGCGTTTTTTTTGATTAGGATATCGAAATGAGATTAGATTTTAATGTTTTGTGGGTTGAAGACCAGCCTCATAATGTAGCGGATCAGCGTGATAGAATAGATTTCTTATTAAGAAAAGAGGGATTTAGGTTTCAAGTTCTATTTGCAACAACTATTTCGGATGCTGTTGATTATCTTCGTGATGAAGTTTATGGAGACAACATTGACTTGGTGTTGATGGATTATGACTTAGGCATAGGAGGCAAGGGTGATGACGGTTTGCTTGAAGTCAGAAACAATTTTCGATTCAAAGATATAGTTTTTTATTCATCTGGAGCAAGTGACCTTCCTAGGTTAGTGGCAGAAAAACGTGTGCAAGGTGTTTTTTGTTCAACTAGAAATGAATTACCTGATACGGTTGACGGAGTTTTTGAAGCGTTAATAAAGAAAGTATTAGATATAGACCATTCACGTGGAATAGTGATGGGAGCTACAAGTGATATAGATTATAGTGTGACTGAGTGTATTGAAAAGAGTTTTGACTTCGGCGACGAACAGCACAAACAGTTTGCATTTGAACGCATACGACTTGTTATGGAGGAAAAGTGCGAGCAATCAAAAAGTGCCGCAAAAAAGATAGCTAAAATTAAACATATTTCTGGCTTAAAAAAATTTTCTTGGATTTATGGTTCTAAGGACAAATTAGACCTACTTCAGAATTTGCTTATACCGGATAAATCCTATCAAGACATCGTTGAAAAAATAGAAGAATACAAAGAAATAACAGTTCCAAAAAGAAATAAATTAGCTCATACACAGGTAGTCAATGGTGATGGTTTTAGTCGCAAGCTAGTGGTTAATGATGGCACAGAATTAGACGCAGAATATATGAGGTTACTCAGGCAAGATCTTCTAAAAATTCAAGAGCATTTTGATCAACTATTACAGAAGTTAAGCTCGAATCAAAATTCTGATTTAGACTGAGCAATTGTTTCGCCAAGACTCGCCCAATGACTTCGGCCATTAGTGGGGGAACAGCATTGGCCACCTGAGTGAATCTTGGAACTTCTTTTTTACGACGGTCGCCACCGGTCGTGTATTTACCTTTGAATGCAAACCAATCTGGAAAGCTTTGTAGGCGGGCATTTTCACGCACGGTTAAAGCTCTTGGTTCGCTGTAATGTATAAGATCATCTGGCATGCTAGTGATAGTTGGCGATGGGTTGTCTGGATCAAGTACGCGAATGGCGCATTTACGCAGACCAAAACTAGCTTTCAACTCAGCGGATAGCGTGACATTTAAGCGTCCATCCGCATGGCAAAGCTCGATGATTTTTTTAAATCGGCTGACAATTTCAGGTTTATGCCGTGCTAGCCGGGTATCTGGAATTGATGGGCCAAACTCGCAATGCAATAAACGCTGATAAGAAGTTTGAGGGCCAATATAAGCGATTTCTTCAAAGCCAGCGCTATCTCTGCTAGGCTGTTTTCCGTTTCTTGCGATCTCTAAATCGGATATAGCAGATTTCGACGAAACAGGAATGGAATGGATGCCTTTTAAGCGTAAAAATGAAAATCGAAATTGTTCAATCGCATCAAATGGATTTTCATCGAAAAATGGAATGAGCTCCTTTTTGATTGCAATAATAAAAAAACGGTGCCTTGTTTGCGGCACGCCAAATGCGGACGTATCGATCATTCTGGAAGAAACAAAATAATCAACAGAAAGCGAATCAATGATTTGTTTGGAATAATTGATCTTTCCGTCAGCCGCATTCGTATCTACGAAATCTTGAGTAATGCCTTTAACATTTTCAATTAATACAATCTTTGGCTTAATTAAGCCAACAAATTCCAGGTAAGACTCAACTAGCCGGTTACGAGGATCGTTAGGGTCTCTCCGTCCTGCACTCGAAAAACCTTGGCAAGGGGGGCCGCCAACGATCATATCAACTGCACCTTCTAGTGCGGCAAGATTTGTTCGATAGCTTTGAAGAATGTCATTGATGCTGTGTGGGGTGTTGGGCAACCAGCTTGGCCAGCTAAATGGGTATCTTGAGTTTTCGTTGGTTAAATTGTGAGCAAACGTTTCGAAGGCATTGCTATCTTGCTCAATGGCAAACAGGCCTTGCCAACCCCCTTGCATAAGGCCAAGGCTTAAGCCGCCGCAACCGGCAAAGACATCGATAAAATTAAAACTGCCTTTAGTAATTATGGTAGTCATAAATTGGTGTATTCATGATATGTATATATACAAGTGACATCGTATAAATTCGCTTAACTGATCTGGCTAAATTCTGTTTAATTGAATTTTTCCGTATGCATAATAATAACAGCAGTTCTTCATGGCCGTTGAAAGGAATACGCAGTTGGTAGCGGCCGTCGGCCAGCCACTCGCATTCTTGTTGGCTGTGCCAGCATTCGTCGGCAACCCAGCGGCCGGCTTTGGCGGAGAAATTCAGGATGGCGGTGTGCTTGGGTTTGCCGGCGAAGATGCCGTAGGAGGAGCCGAAGTGTTGTTGCAGCGTGTCCGGGTCCAACAGATATGCTGCTTCGCCGATAGCGGTTGCGGTCTTGATCCTGTCCAGCGCGAAGGTGCGCGGTTCCTCGCGTTGGTGGCAATAAGCGTCCAAGTACCAGTTGTCCTTGTACAAGACAATATTCTGCGGCGATACCGGCCGCCGGCTGGTTTGGTCGTCGCCGCGGGCATGGTAATGGATCAGTAGCTTTTGTTGGTCGAACAGGGCTTGTACCAACGTCAGAAACAAGTCGTCGTTGCGGTTGCGGTAAGCTTGGCTAAGGATTTTGACCCGGCCCAGTTGCGGGGATTTGACGCCCGGCGAGCGGTCCAGCAATTTTTCCAGGTGGCCGCGCAGTTGGCCGATTTCGTTGCGCAACAAACCCGGCGCCAGATTGCCGAGCAGGTGCTGGCAGGCGATCAGGGCTTGCAGTTCCTCGGCGCTGAGCCAGATGCCGGGCAATTCGAACGGGTGGCGCGGGTCGTCGCGGTCGTAGTAATAACCGCCCGCGCTACGGTTGCAGATCAGCGGCGCGTTCAAGCGGTCGCGCAGATCGTCTACCAGACGCTGGCGGGTGGCTTTCGAGCACCCCAGCGCTCTTTCTATTTCCGGTCCCGAGATCGGGGTACGGCGGTTTTTCAGCAGGTTGTGGAGTTTGACGATTTTGTCGATGTGATGCATCGTGCTTCTATTCCCTAAAGCTTTGCCAAGCATGAGACTGCGGGCAAGACGATTCGATTTGAGCGAAGTTCGCCCCGGATTTACTCGTACATGAGTCCGTGTTTTTAGTACATAAAGCGTAATCGCGCAAGCGCATGACTTGAACCGGCGTTGCATTAGGCGCCGTTTCGGTAAACCGCTTCCGCCCGCGGCACTTCCCCCGCATCGGCTCATGGGGTTGAATGACGCCGATAGCCGGGTTACGCTCTATCGCGCTTTTATGCCCTTGAGAATAAACCCGAGCTATGTAATCTTGGCGATAGCCCGTATCGAACCAGCCGGCTTTGTAGATTCGACAGGGTAAACCATGCCGGAGAAAAGGCTCCCGGCAAACATAAGTCCGGCTTACCCGGCCCTTGTACAGCCAATTTTTCCGGCTGGATCATAGCCTACACCCATCGCCTATTTGCCCGCCAATTGCCGAGCCCTAGCATGGCGGCATTGTTGAACCGGCACCCGGCACTAACGAATGGCCAGCTTCCTCGTGTTATTATTATGCGCTATGAACTCGGACCAATTCGACAGCCGCGCCCGGCACAACGGGCTATTTCGCGCTTATCTGCGGGAGTTGTTACGTTTCGATCCGCCGGCAATCCGGCGCGCTATGCTGCTTAATATTGTTTCGGCGGCCACGGAAGGCGCGGGATTGCTGTTGCTGTTGCCGCTGCTGACCCTGGCGGGCGTGTTTGACGCGGAAGGCGGCGACTTTAAGACGGCTGGCCGTATCCCGGCCGGCCTGAAGCCAACCTGGAATTTCGAAACCGCGCTGGTGGTTTTTGTGTTCATCATTGCCGTGCAAGCGTGGCTTGCGCTGCTTCGGGACCGGGAAATCCGCTCGCTGCAATTGCGCTTCGCCGATCATTTGAGGCAGCGGCTATACGCCGCGATAGCGCACTCGCGCTGGAGTTTTCTGATCGGCCGGCACAGCGGCGAAATTCTCAACGTTCTCACCTCCGAGGTGCAGAGGGTCGGCATCGGCACCTTCTTCCTGTTGCGTCTGTTTACCCTGTCGCTGCTGGCGCTTGCCTATCTGTCCGTCGCCTTCCGCATGTCGGCCGCTCTCGCCCTGCTGGCGCTGGGCGCCGGCTTGCTGCTTTGGCTTTTGCTGCGGAGCACGGACCGGACCAGCAGAGAAAGCGGAATATTGTTGGGACAGGCGAACCGCAACCTATTCACCCGGACACAGGACTTCCTGTCCGCCTTGAAGCTCATCAAGATACACGGCGAGGAAGCCGGCCACATCGGCCAATTCAATGCCGCGGTCGCCGATGTCAGCCGGCGCTTTATAGATTTCCAAAAAAGCTGGACCCGCGCGCAAATGGCCTACCGCATGGGCGGTGCCTGCGCCCTTGCCTTGTTCAGTTACGCGGCGCTCGTCTTGATGCAGCTGGCGCCCGCCCGTTTGCTGGTGATGATTGCCATTTTCGCCCGCATGCTGCCCCAACTTTCCGAAATCGCCGGCGGCAGACAACAACTGTTACACATGCTGCCGGCGTTTTCGGCTTGGCAAAACCTGTTGGCGGACGCTTCCGCACACCGGGATTTTCAGCCGCCAAGCGATGAGCCCGCGCCTTTGCGGCAGCACATTGTCCTGGAAGGCGTGGTTTTCAAACATCCCCAATCTCACCTTACGCTGACGGTAGGGCACTTAAGCATCCCCGCCCAAAAAACCACGGCCATCACCGGTGTTTCCGGTTCCGGTAAAACCACCCTGCTCGACTTGCTCAGCGGTCTGATCGTGCCCGACAGCGGCGGCATTTGGGTTGACGGCGTACCGTTAATCCATCTCGCCGGCTGGCGCAAGAGTATCGCCTATATTCCGCAGGAAACGCTGATTCAGGACGGCAGCCTCCGCGACAATCTGCTCTGGGGCAACGCCGCGCCGACCGGTCGCGAAATCGAACGTGTCCTTGAGCAATCCGCCTTGTCCGGGCTGGTGGCAAAGTTGCCGCGCGGCCTGGACACACCCATGGGCGAACGCGGCGTCAAACTTTCCGGCGGGGAGAAACAGCGTCTGGCGCTGGCCCGCGCCCTGCTCCGTAAGCCGCGGCTGCTGATCCTCGACGAAGCCACCAGCGCACTGGACGGCGATAGCCACCGGCAGGTGCTGGATACGATCCGCGGTCTGCACGGCAACATGACGATAATGATCGTCAGCCACCGGCACGAAGAACTGGCCGGATTGGTCGACGGCATCGTGCAGGTGGAGGCAGGCAGAGTCGGGCCCTGGCGCCCCGCTTCGGGCCATAGCTGAACATGGCGCTGCCGGCCGCGCTTCGCGCGCAACTGCGTCCGGCTTCGGCCCAATGGCTTGCCACGCTTTACGCCGCCCTGGTATCGCTGGGCATATCGGTGTTATTGGCGCGCCGCATGGGGCCGGAGGCCTTCGGCACTTACTTCTATATCCTGGGCATTGTGACACTGCTGGCGCCGTTTCAGAACGCGGGATTTTCCACTCTGCTGCTGCGGGAAAAGATTTCCGCCACCCCGGCCCTGGCCGCATTGGCGCCGGCCCTGCCCGGACTGGCGCTGGGCCACTTGCTGGCGGTTTCGCTGGCGCTGATGTGCGGCGCGGTTCTGTTGCTGCCGTTCCCCGAAGCCGCGCGGCTTTCCTGCGGCATCTTCTGCTTCGGCGCAATCGCCCTATCCCAGCAAATATCCGCGCACCTTAAGAGCGCCGGGGATTTTTACGGAGAAGCCCGCTGGCAGGCACGCGGCAGAACCTTCAGCGCCTTGCCGGTCGCCGCCGTTGCGCTGCTGACCATCCCGAGCCCGAACGCCGTATTCCTATGCTGGGGCGGCGGATTGCTGATGGCATTCCGGCTGTTGCCGCGCGGGAGCGGCCAACCGCGTCCGCGGTATCGTTTGGAGACTTCGCTCTACCAGGCAAGCCTCGGCTTCCTCTGGATCGAACTGACCACCGCTATCTACCATAGGATCGATATTGTGATTCTGCATCATTTGCTCGGCGATGCGCCGGCGGTCGGCCATTATGCCGCCGCCTACCGCCTGTTTGACGGCGCGTCGCTGTTCATCGCGCCGATCGCCTCGATCTGCTTCAGGGAGCTGCGGCTGCTATGGCGGGATGCCGACGCGCTGCGCCGACTGAGCGGCAAGCTGCTGTTAGCGGCGCTGGGCATGGGCATTCTGCTGGCCGGCGGCGGCTACTATGCGGCCCCCGCCGCGGTGCGGCTGTTTTTCGGCGCCGCCTATTCCGAAGCATCCGCCGAAACGGCCGGCTGGCTATTTCTCGGTTTGGCCTTCATCGTGCCTAACGCCGTTCTCACCCAGCTCGCCATCGCGACAAATCGAGAAAGGTGCTATGCTTGGGCCGCCTGTTTCTCGGCACTCCTGAACATCTCGCTCAATTTCGCCCTGGTTCCCGCGCACGGCATACGAGGGGCCGCCTGGGCGACGATCGTGACGGAAGCCGGATTGGGACTGGCCCTTTACCTAGGGATGAGCCGGCGGAAAAATTTTTCCGGCCCGCCGGCCTGATTTAAGCGACAAATCATTTGTTCGGTTCAATTATTCATGCATACGAAATCTGCCGTTGCTTCCGCGACGTATTACTCGGACGAAATATCCCTGCGCGAAGCGGTACTGAAAATGCTGGCGTTCTATCGCGGCTTTGCGCGCGCGCTGTTTCCCGCCGCCTTTTTCTCGGCCCTGGCGGCCGCGGCCTGGGTTTCGTTTCGGCCCGTTTACGCCGTCACCGCGATTCTGGACACTCCGCAACTGAGTTTGAACGAATGGCGCACTTTCTCGCCGCTGCTGACGGACAAAGCTTTGGTTCAGGCTTCGCTCTCCGCCGTGGCCGGGCTGAAAGACCGGGAAAGGCAAACGCTGGAGAAAAGTTTTTTGACGCCGGCGTTCTGGGAATCCCGCATCCAGTATAAAACCGCGCTCCGCCGCGACGATGTCAAGGAAAGTCCCAACGCCGAACCGAAAAAAACGGACACCCTGGGCCTGGAAATTTCTATAACGGCAAGCGATGAAAGCGCCGCCGCGCAACGTTTCGAGGTCATGGCCAACCACATCCGCCAAGCCATGATCCGGCACAGGCTGACGACCTATTTGCGGGAGCAGAGGCAAACCGTGGCGCAAAAGCGCGACGAAACGGCCATCGAGCTGATTCGGCAGCAGTTCGCCGTCGACCAGAGCAACCAGCGTATCGCCGACATGCAAAAACTGCTGGAGGCTTATCCCGAATTGCGCCGCATGGATAGCGCTACCGTGGTCTCCGTCGAAAGCGGCGGCGGTAAGTACCTTTCTCCGCTGGCGCAAATCGTGGCGCTCAAGGCGACGATCTCCGAGGCCAACGCCGGCATGCGCGCCGTGCGCCGCCAGCAGGAGGAAATGGCATTGCGCGGCCGCTTCCTGGCCGGTATCGGCACCCCGCCCCCTCTTGCCGGCAGCGACTTGGCCGCCTGGCTGGACGACCGGAAAAAACACCTGTTTGCGTCGACCGACCTTCAATCTCCGATAGCGCAAGAAGTCTCGCACGACTTGGATTTGCATTTGCAGGGGCCGGTGTTGTATGCCGACCTTTGGCGATTTAAAACCCTGCCGGCCGACTTTCGTACCCCCATATTGCTCCGGCGCCCGCTGCCGGTCGCTATCGCCGTATTCCTGGCGGTCTGGCTGTTGCTGCCGCCCGTCGTATTAACATTCCGCGCAGTCCGCCGGGGAATCGCCCCGCCTTTACCGGCCGCCAAGTAAGAATCCAATCTCTCCCCGAAACTTAAATGGATATTATTTTATCAACCGATGCCATCAGGCAGCCGCTGACGGGCATAGGCCGCTATACCAGCCAGCTGGCCTGGCAATTGACGCAACGCCGGGACATCGGCGAGATTTGGTTTTCGCACGGCGAAAAACTGCTGCGCCATATTCCCGAACCTCGGCGGCAACCTACCGCCGTCGCTTGGTTGCGCAACGGCTTCTGCAAATACGGTCCGCTGCTCGATGCTTACCGCAAAATCCATTCTTTCGGCAAAGCCAGTTCCATCCGCCACCTCAACAACGCCGTTTACCACGGAACCAACTACTATCTGCCGAAATTCGCCGGCCGTAGCGTCGTTACCATCCACGACATCTCGATATTCACGCTGCCGGATTGCCACCGGGAAGACCGGGTAAAATTTCTGCGCAAGGAAACGGCGCTGGCGCTGCGGCGGGCCGCCGCCGTCATCACGGTTTCGGAGTTTTCCAAACGGGAAATCATGGCGCAATTCAACTGGCCCGCCGAACGGATTTACGTAACCCCCTTGGCAAGCGCCGGCATATTTTACCCGCGCCCGGACACGGAACTTACGCCCTTGCTCAAGCCGAGCCGGTTGCTTCCCGGCGGTTACTGCCTTTACGTGGGCACCGTGGAGCCGAGGAAGAACCTCGGCGTCCTGCTGGATGCCTACGAACGCTTGCCGCCATACTTGCGCGGGCTGTTCCCGCTGGTTCTAGCGGGACACTCGGGCTGGAACAACCGGGCGCTACTCGACAGGATCCGGCGCGCGGCTCGGGAAGGCTGGCTGCGTTACCCGGGCTTCGTTCCCGACTCGCTCCTGCCGGCCTTGTTCGCCGGTGCCCGGCTCTTCGTTTTTCCGTCGTTTTACGAAGGCTTTGGCTTGCCGGTACTGGAAGCCATGTCCTCGGGCGTTCCCGTTATATGCGCCGATACAGCTTCGCTCCCCGAAGTGGCCGGTAACGCGGCGGCCATGTTTGCGCCGCAAGACACGGAGCGGCTCGCCTCGCTGATCGCCATGGGCCTGGAAAACCGGGAATGGCGGGCGGCGGCTCGGGAAAACGGCCTGCGGCAAGCGGCGCGGTTTAGCTGGGAAGCCTGCGCGGAACTGACCCTACGGGCCTATGCCGCGGCTTCAAGGCTCTAAATTCAGGCCGGCGATGCGCATACTGCATTTCTTCAAAACGGCTTTCCCGGAAACCATGGGCGGCATCGAACAAGTCATCGATCAACTTGCCAGGGGAAGCAACAGACTGGGCATCGAGACGGATGTTCTGACATTGACGGCGACAGCGGATACGCATCCGCTCGAGGTGCACGGCTACCGCGTCCACCGCGTCCGCCGCGATTTCCAGCTGGCATCGACCGGGTTTTCCGCCTCCGCACTCCCGTGCTTTAGCCGGCTTGCGCGGCAGGCCGACATTATCCATTACCATTTCCCCTGGCCCTTCATGGACCTGCTGCATTTTGCCGGCCGCGTCAAGAAACCCTGTCTGCTAACCTACCACTCCGACATCATCCGCCAAAGGTTGCTGCTAACCTTCTACCGCCCGCTGATGAATCGGTTTATGCTCGATGTCGACCGTATAGTCGCCACTTCTCCCAATTACCTGGCGACCAGCCCGGTGCTGCAAAACTACGCCGCCAAGGTCAGCGTCATACCGATAGGATTGGACAAAGCAGGCTATCCCATGCCGCCCCCTGCCCGCTTGCGGTATTGGCGGGAAAAACTGGGGGAGCGTTTTTTTCTGTTCGTTGGCGTATTGCGCTACTACAAAGGCCTGCACATCCTGCTCGAAGCCGCCAAGGATACCGGCATTGCCGTCGCCATCGTCGGCGCCGGGCCGACGGAAAACGAATTGAAGCGCAAAGCCGCACGGCTCAAGCTGCGCCACATCCATTTTTTCGGCTATTTGCCGGAAGAAGACAAGGCGGCTCTGCTGACGCTTTGCTACGCGGTGGTCTTCCCCTCGCATTTGCGTTCGGAAGCCTTCGGCATTTCGCTGCTGGAAGGGGCGATGCACGGCAAGCCCATGATCTCATGCGAAATCGGCACCGGCACCACCTATGTCAACATCGGCGGGGAAACCGGGCTGGTGGTTCCGCCCAGCGATCCCGCCTCGTTGCGCGCGGCCATGCTCCACCTCCTGAATAACCCGGCCGAGGCCGCCGAAATGGGTCGCCGCGCGGAACAACGCTATTGGAACTATTTCACGGCGGAGCACATGGCGAACGGATACGCCGCTTTGTACCGGGACCTGTTCTCTACGTCATTACACCGATAGACCATGCACATCACTTACATCCTGGGCACGCGCCCCGAAATCATCAAGCTGGCGTCGCTGATTCAGGCCAGCGTCCGCGAAGGGCTGCCGTTTTCGATTATTCATACCAATCAGCACTATGCCGAACGGATGGACCGGGTTTTTTTCAACGAACTGGAACTGCCCGAGCCCGACCACCACCTGGGTATCGGCTCCCTTTCCCACGGCGAACAAATCGGCCGCATGCTGACCGGCATAGAACGAGTGCTGCTATCCCGGCGGCCCGCCGTTGTCGTTGTGCAGGGAGACACTAACAGCGCGCTGGCCGGCGGTCTGGCCGCCAACAAGCTCGGCATTCCCGTCGCCCATGTCGAGGCCGGCTTGCGCAGCCACGACCGCAGCATGCCCGAGGAAATCAACCGGGTATTGATCGACCATCTCTCCGACCACCTATTCTGCCCGACCGCCAATCAGGCCGGCTACCTGGCCGCGGAAGGCATCCACACCGGCCGTATCCACGTCACCGGCAACACCATTGCCGACGCTACCCTGAGCTATGCGGAAACCGCGCGCCAGCGTTCCGGCATCTTGCGCCGGCTCGGCTTGAACGCGGGCGCATACGGTCTGCTGACCTGCCATCGTCCCTCGAATACCGACGACCCGGCCCATTTTGCCGCCTTGATGGACGCCGTCGCCGACATCGCGGCAGCGTCCGGCTTCCCGCTGGTATTTCCGATACATCCGCGCCTGGGCGAAAGCCAGAGGCGGGCGGCCGCAAGCCATCGCCGCATCGCATTGACCGATCCGGTCGGCTACCTGGACATGCTGGCCTTGCAGCAGAACGCCGCGCTAATTCTGACCGACAGCGGCGGAGTGCAGGAAGAAGCCTGCATACTGCGGCGAAAATGCCTGGTGCTGCGCCGTACCATCGAGCGGCCCGAAGCCCTGGAGAACGGCGGCTGCGTCCTGCCCGCCAGCCTGGAAGCTTCCGAACTGCGCTCGGCCGCGCGGACGCTGCTCCAGCGCCCGGTGGACTGGAGCAATCCCTTCGGCGACGGACTCGCCTACCGGCGCATTCTCGACATTTTGACCGCAAGCGCCGGCCGCCTTCATTGACGCATGGCCTTACCCAAATACCTCGTTCCGGCCGGCGACCTGATGCCGAATGCCATCGCCACGGCACTCTGCTTGGCCGTTTATCTGCTGTTCTGCCTGCAACAAGTCGTCATAGCCGACTGGCTGGGCAGCGGCGTGTCCCTGGGCGCAACCGCCATTCGCGTTTTTGTCGGCGCCGTTTCCGTTTGGTTGTGGCGGCGGCAAGGCATACCGCCCGTACTACGCCTGCCGTTTTTGGCCGTCCTGGCTTGCATGGCGGCGCTGGCGGCCTCTGTGCTGATGTCCGCGCACCCCGTTATCGCCGTCAAATTCGCGATCAAATACTGCACCGCCCTGCTGTTGCTGTGGACATTTCTGAATCTTGCACTGGCTTTTCCCGCTTTCCCGCCGGCGGCGGCTCGGGCGGCGCTGCTGGCCCTCTGGGGCAATATCTTGTTGGGCATGGGCGTGCGTTTCGACAGTCCCGCCCTGAAGAGTTTTTCCCTGGCCTTCCATCCCGAAGCCAGTTTCAAATATCTGCCTAGGGTCTCCGGAATCTACGAACATCCGGCCATTTTCGGCGCGACCTCGGTCATGCTGGCCCTATTGGTCTTTCAGCTGTACGCGCAAGGCAGGTTGACGAAACCGGCCTTGCTATGGGCCATCCTGGGCGCCTGTCTGGCGCTGCTGCTGACGGAATCCCGCAATGCCTTGGTACCGCTATTGGCGTTTGCCGGCGGCATGGCGTGGCTGCGGCGGCGGGAGCTCCTCGCCGCCGGCGCTTGGCGAATCGCCGGCAGTATCGGCTTGCTTGCCGCCTTTCTGAGCTTCATACTCTGGCGGCGTCACGCCGAATTGACCAGCGCCATTCACGAAAGCCCGCTGACCGCGTTCTCCCTCGGGCGCACTTACATCTGGGCCGGCGCTTTCGAAGCCTGGCGCAGCCATCCCTGGTTCGGCCTTGGCGCCGGCGTGTTTCAGTTCCTAACCCCGGATTACACCGGCGGGCGCTTCGACCGGGGCGAATTGCACGCCCATAATGTGTTGCTGGCCATCCTGTCCGAGACCGGCTTGGCCGGATTGTCCGCCTATGCCCTGCTGATATACTCGCTATGGATGCCGCTGATTAAACGCGGTCTCGGCGACGCCGGGCGGCAATGGGTTCCGCTTTGGCTGCTGGTATTGCCCAGCTTCGGGCTTTTCGATTTTTACCTGCCGTTCTACGGCTTTTCGATCCATCTGGCCCTGGTCATCGCCAATCAATATGCCTTGGCCTATCCTTGCCGCATGAATCGGAGGAACAGCCCCCTAATGAATACATGTCCGCAAAAACCGCGCAAGGCAGGCCGTGCATGAACGAACTTTCCCGGGTTTTGGTGACGGGCGGCGCCGGCATGATAGGCCGGCGGGCGGTGGCGCAACTGCGCGGACTGGGGGTGGAAACCGCCGTGCTGGACAATCTGTCCAGCGGGCTGCCCATGCCGGACTCCGCCGCGTTCGCGGTACGCGGCGACATTCGCGATACCGGCGCTCTCGACAGGCTGATCCGCAATTTCCGCCCCGACGCCATCCTGCACTTGGCCGCCGTGCACCACATCCCCACCTGCGAAACGCAACGCGCCTATTGCCTGGATGTCAACGTCACCGGCACCGAAAACGTGCTGTGCGCGGCGGAAAATGCCGGCATCGGCCGGGTCGCCCTAGCCTCCAGCGGCGCGGTCTATGCCTGGGAAAATACCGCGCTGAGCGAGGACGGCACCCCGCTTTGGGCTTGCGACAATTACGCCCTCGCCAAAACCGGCAACGAATCCCAATTACGCTTCTGGACGCAACGCACCGGCGGCATCGGCCGGGCGGCGCGCATTTTCAACACCCTCGCCCACGACGACCCGAACGCCCATCTGGTCCCGGACATTGCCGCGCAACTCGGACACAGCGCCGGCGCCGTTACGCTACGCCTGGGCAATCTGGCATCCAAACGCGATTACCTGCACGCCGACGACGCCGCCGCCGGGCTGATAGCCGTTCTGCGCGACGATCGCCCAACGGCCGCTTACGATTGTTTCAACCTCTGCTCGGGCATCGAACGCTCGGTCGAAGAACTGGCGGGCGAAATAGCAAACCTGCTGGGACGAAATATCCGCATCGAGACCGATCCAAGCCGCCGGCGCAAGATAGACCGCCCCAGCCAGTTGGGCAACCCCGGCAAGGCCCGGCGGCTGCTCGGCTGGACGGCCCGCATGTCTTTCGACCAAGCTCTGCTCCTTACCGTTCGGCCCGAGATTCCCTGTGTTTGACCGAATTCGCGCCTCGCTTTCCATACGGCGTTATCCATGGCATGAACTGCCGTGCCCGGCATGCGGCGATACCTACGGCGAAATATTGCTGGCTCGTGACCGCTATTTGTTGCGGGTGGATGTAAAAGCATGCGCGGGTTGCGGGCTAATCTACACTGGCCGCAACCTCAACCGCGCGGCGCTGGATTCCTTTTATCGCCACGAATACAGAAGGTTCTACGAAGATATCGAGCGCATTTCTCCGGCATATGTCCACGACACGCGCGACAAGCTCAAAGCCTGCTATCGCCTAACACGCATCCGCGAGCGTGTCGGAACTATAACGGGTGTCGTCGAAATCGGCAGCGGTCTGGGATTTTTCATCCACGAATGCCTGCAAGGCGGCATCGACAATGTCATCGGCTTCGAGCCCGGCAAACTCTTCGCCGCTTACGCGGCCAGCCAGACCGGACTATCCGACAAGATTATCAACGCCGATTACCTTTGGTATGACGGGAAGCTACCTAAAGCCAACGTATACGCGCTTTTCCATGTTCTGGAACACCTGGCCGACCCGGGCGAATTGCTGACGTGGATCGCCGACCGCATCGGAAGCGGCTGGCTTATCATCGAAGTGCCGGATATTGCGCACGGATGGGAGCGGCTCGGCTTGGCCAACTTCCATTTCGGCCATCGCAACTATTTTTCCATCGGATCGCTGGGTCAGCTCTTACAACGTTATGGCTTCGGGGTTTTCGCATTCGATGCCGATATTGACGATGGTATTTACCCAGGAAACCTGCGTGTATTCGCCCGGCGTATGGACGTGCCAGATATAAAATTCCCGGCGCTGCCCGCCGAGGATAACCGGGAAATTTGCAGAAAAGTGCGCCGGGTGGGCAAGGCCCCATGGAGCAATGGTTTGCCGCGTTGCGCCGCGCGCTTGCTACGCCCATGAGGGTTACACGAATGCTTTCCGGCGATAGCCATGCCCTAGGCAATATTTCGGCCAAAACGCCGCATAGCGGTCTTGGCGGCCCCGCTTTGGTGGGCGCCTTAATCTATGTCACCGGGCAGACCTTCAACCTCATGTTCCAACTGCTGCTGCTCCGCGCGTTGGGTACGCAAACCTATGGCCATGTCGGCCTTGCCCACATCAGCCTTACCGCCCTGCTGTTCGTCTGCGACCTCGGCTACGGCCTGTATTTCCTGCGCGAAAAACCGAACGCCGAACACTGGCTCAAGGCCTGGCGCTCGGCGCTCGGCCACCGTTTGCTGGCAACCTTGCTGAGTTTTGCCGCGCTGGCGGGGTTCTGGGTAACGCGTTACGGCAGTGCGGACGCAGGTTTGCTTTACTTGGCCGCCGCCGCACCGGCCGCACTGCTGGCCTTGCTCAACTTTTCCGCGCCATTGCTGGCCGCCGGGCGTCACAACGCCGGTTTCGCCATGCAGCAGATTGCCTGGCCGGCCGCCGCAGTTTGCTTTGCTCTGACTTGGCCGCTACGGGCGCAAACGTTGTCCCCTGTGTTTCTGGCCGGCGGCTGCGTCAGCATGGGTTATCTAATCCAGGCAGCATTCAATCTTGCGGTAATACGGCGCTGGAGCGGTAAAACGGAGATCGGCGTTCGCTTGAGTACCTTGCTGACCCCCAGTTTCAGCCGTAGCGGTTGGCGCATGCTGAAAGCATCGCTGACGCTCTCCATGCTCGGTTTTCTCGGCGTGGCCAACGACCGCCTGACGGCCTTTCTGATAGAGGGTACGGCCATGGGTTTTCTGCCGGCTTATCTATTGCTGGGGCAAATGCTCGGCGGCGCGGCCGGCATTCTTAGCCAGTTCAACCGTTTGCTGGTAGCGCGCGCGGCAAACGGTCAAGATGCGGCGTCTCCGATGCGCGCGATGGCCGCCCTACTGCTCGCGCCCCTGGCGTTGCTGCTCCTTGCCGTCGCGTTACGCTGCGATAACGGCTGCCGGGATGTACCCTCCGCTTGGTTACAACTCGGCTTACCGGTTTTGCTGGATTGGACCCTATCCGCCGTGGGAGGCGGCATGGCCGCGGTGCTGATCGGCCGCCGGCAGGAAAAAAAATTGGCGCGGGCCATCCTCTTCGGCGTCGCGCTCAGCATATCGGCGCAACTTGCCGGCGCTTGGCAGGGCTCCGCGGACACCGTGCTGTGGGCCCGGGTGGCCGGGTCAACGCTAGGCTTGGCGGCCGTGGCGCGGCTTTCCGGCCTGACCGTGCCCGCGTCGCTGCCACTGTTCGGTCTGGCCGCCGGACTGGGCTCGCTATCGCAGGCCCGGCTACTGCCCTGGCCGGTGCCGGCGGCCGCCAGC
>Ga0207952_1000799_pt1 | contig 18634 bp, 7 predicted proteins | sample SubbioR12Aug_8Ca_FD_184831 | JGI IMG/M metagenome (GOLD analysis project Ga0207952, IMG submission 184831) | Serpentinite rock and fluid subsurface biosphere microbial communities from McLaughlin Reserve, California, USA - CR12Aug_8Ca (SPAdes) | ecosystem: Environmental > Terrestrial > Deep...
CCAGGAGTGCGCGTCGTCACCGTTGCCGCGCCGTCTCCACATTACCCGGCGTGGTTTATCACGCGCGATCTTTCGCACCCGCACCGCCTCAACCTGACCAAGGACCCCACCTACGTGCTGGATTTCGACGCGAGCACGCCAGAGGTGGGGGCCGTCCGCAAGCAGTTCGAGAGGGCCGGTATGACCCACGCACAGGTGGAACAGGAGGTCGCGGCATTCCTCGATCACGGATCCACGTACGTCGACGTCAGCCCACGCGGGGTCGTCGAGATGTGCCAGACCCGCATGAAGGCGGCCAGGATGCAGCTTCGCAGTGCCCAGGAGGCGGCTTCCCGCGGAGGAGGAGAAGGCGCCCTGGCCGAGGCGCGCGCCAAGTTCGACTCGGTCGCCTCACTGTGCTGCCGCCGCCTTGTTGACGCCATGGTGGACGGCGGAGAGCACTTTGGGCCCTCTACGCGCGCCCTGGCTCGTTACCACTGCCAGTTGGTGGGCAAGAATCCGGAGTCGGTGACAGTCAGCGAGGACTATACGGGCGAGGAGACGCACACCGCCACGCTCCGGTCAATTGCCTCGGCGGCGGTGGGGACGCGGTTCCGTTCCCGCTTCGATTTTCCCGTGTTTGCCACTGGCTACAACCACGGCGTGCTCCGGGACTTCATCGATTTACTCGTCATCGTCTTCGAGCACCAAAAGTTCGACTGCAAGCACGTCTTTGGCGTGCAGCTCTTCGAAGCGGCCCTCGACGCGCCGCGGCTCTTTGGCCTGCCGCACGGCCTGACCCTGGCCATCGAGGGCGCCACCGAGCACGGGAAAAACTACCTCGTGCACAAGGTGAGCTCGTTGACCATTCCGGGCACCTTCCAGCCCGTGAACTACGTGTCAAAGCTGGGAAACACCGGCGCCAAGGGATCGTACGGATCCGTCAGTTGGACGGACGAGATGAATCCAGACCTCCTGGGCGTGGACAGGATTCCCACCGATGACATGGCCACGGTCGTTGCCATGATGCATCCCGCGGGGTGCGCGCGCTCCGAAGGCGCGGAGCGTGCCAAGTCGAGGGCCACATCGCGCGAGCAGGTCTCGAAGCACGCGGTCATCAACAAGGACGGGTCGAGGCGCACTGTCATCACCACGACCGTCGACGCCGGAACAGTCATCCTGGCCACGAACTCCCTCGTGGCCATCGGCACATCCGACATGCAGTCCCGCAACCTCGTGGTCCGTCCTTCGATCGATCATACACTCCTCGTCAAGGAGCGCACGCCGCACCAGATCGAGGTACGCGCGGCCATTGCGCAGTCGGACCCCGCGACTCCGTCGGTCCACTTCGACGTGGAGATGCGTGTAAACCAGATCCGGCACCTGTACTACCTCGTGGCCATGTCCACGTGGCTCATCAACATCGGGGTCCTGGACGACCCCTCCGATCAGCCCCTCGCCCTCATGGCGTACAACGCCATTGCCATGCGATTCGACCTGTCCCACATCGTCGTCTTCGGGGCCGCGGACGGGAGTGGGGCCGGGTCGCGCATGCCCAGCGCCATCAAGCAGCTGTGCATCGGGCCCACCATCGTGGAGGCCGTCATCAAGTGTTTCGTCTACGGAGTGGGCGCTCCCGACCCCGCACGCCCGTGGTCAGCCGAACACCTGCGCCTCATCGAGCCCTTCCTCGTGGTTGACCCCATGACCGTCGCGCACGCCATCGAGCTGCACGACTTTGGCGGGATTCGCGTGATGACGACCATCGCCTCCATCCTGCGCACCAAGTTCTTTGGCCTGGCCTATGCGGATGTCAGGGACGCGTGCGACCGCATCTGCCCGCCCCTGGCTGCAGACGCCAGGAAACAGACCGTTTTCACCAGGGTGGCCAAGACGGAGTTTACCGAGGCTGGTGCGCGCTTCAAACCCCTTAAGGAACTCCGAGGGGCAGACGACGTGGAGCAGTTCATGCCCCCTGTCCTCCTCAAACTTATGCGCCGCGATAACGACCTGCCGCTCGCGCACGTGGGCGAGGATGGCGCCGCTCCGGGGTTCCGGCCCTACCACTCGTCGTCGTTGTATCCACGCGCCCCTCCTCCGGCGGATGCGGCCATCGACAACGACATGGCCGCGGCATGGAGACCGCGCGCCTCCACGGCCCCTGCATCCTCCTCCTCCTCCGCAGCCGCTGCCGACGCGCCCGTTTCGGCATCCAGAAGGGATGCCGAGGCCAGGAAGTTCCTGGAACAGGCGCGCCTGCGCATCAAAGAAGCAACACAGAGAGTTGCGCGCGGAATCAACCTGGAGATGAACCGGTTCTACTACACCATCACCGACTATTTTCCCCCGGTATGCGACAACACGGCCGCGAAGATCCTGCACTTGGCCAGGGATCTGGCCAGGAACGCCTGGTCCGAGTCGTACATGGAGATGCAGTACGCTGCATCCATCGTGGCGCTGCGCAAAGAACGCGTGATTATGCAGATCTCTTCCGAGGGCAGGCCCAAAGCCATGCCTGCCATCAACTTTGTGTCGGGGAGCAGGGACCTGCTTATCCACGTGCGTCTCCTTTCACTCCACGAGCTCTCCATGGTTGACTGCATCGTGCATGCCCTGCACAGTTTTTTCCCGCCCAGCAGCGAGAATGTCTACCTTTCGGCGCAGCTGGAGACGCGGTCGGGGCCCGACAAGGATCCGTACACGCACATGCGTCGGGTCCGCATCGAGACAGCACCGTACACCGGCGGGGCGCACGCCCGAGGCGCTGACGAGAAGGAAGCATCAACGTCGTTCGTGGACTCTCTGAAGGCCGAACTCCTGGACATCGGGGCCAAACTCAAAGAGGTGTCACGAGACCAACGGCCCGCTTCTGGCTGGCATAGGCCCGACGCGGCAGCTGCAATGGCCGAGCACACAGATGTGCTGCGCGCACACTTTTCGGTCTTTCGCGATCCAGAAGATGTGCCAGCCCCGGATCTATCCGAGGCAACGTGTGCACTCGCGCTGCAGGACCCGGATCCAGCGGCAGCTCCGCATCCCCCGCCGCCGTCCTCCCCGGCCGATGACGGCACCCAGCAAGGAGGAGGAGGCGGGCGCAGCCCCCAGCCCGCTTCTTCTGTACCACCCGCCGCTGCTGCGGTGGCCGCGTCCCCGCCCAGGCGACGACAGGGGTACAAGGCAAGGAAGTACGAGATATTCGCACCCCCGTTTGTTCGGCTGCGGCGCATGACCGTTCTTGCGCGCAAGATGGACGCCGTCTACCGGATGACGGACCGATACGAAAGGACAGAGGGCATTGTAGGTACCAGCGAGGCGGCGCGTGTGCACATCCGCCTCTTCATGGACGTGTACGAGCGCGTGAAGGACAGGTACTTCGTCATGCTCCACTCCGTCCACATGTTGCTCGTGCCTGTCGACCCACCCCCCCACCTCGCGCAAGACTCTGCCCTGGCGAAGGCACTGGAGTGGAGAAACGGCTTGCAGCGCAGCTTCCGCGAGTACGTGGCGAATGCCTACGTGCCAGGCGCCTTCGACCTCCTGAGGGCGCTGGCGGAAAGTTGCGCTGTCAACAGCAACATGTTTGCAAGGCCGAGCACCGTGCGCGACACCCTTCCTCCCGAGGAATTGCATCCAGGCACGGCGGCATCCTCGACACCGCATGTCCATGCCCCCGGAGGAGGAGGAGCACACACAGATGGCGCAGCAGATGACGCAGAGATGATGGCAGACGAGATGCCACTTGCCGATATCTGCGGCGAACCCCGGCTCTCGACGCGCTACATCAACACCAGCCTATTCAGGAATCCGCGGAATGTCCCCGCTCTGCGCAAGTTGCGCATCGTGGCACTCAACCGCACCGAATCGTCGTCCGATGCCGTCTCCTCTTCGTCCCCGTCTCCGTCGCCCTCCTCCTCGTCGTCGTCTTCTTCGCCCGCGTGCCTATCGTCGGTGCAGTTCGACAAGGCAGAGTTTACGCGGTTCTACGCCGCATTCCTGCGCAACATGGGCATCGCCGACCCGTCGAAGCATCACGGCATGCCTGATCATTTCCGCGTCATCCAGGGCTCGTTCTTTAACACGCGCACCAAGGCCATGGCTATCAAGGGAAAAGATCTATCGACGGCGGCTTTGGAACTGTGGGCGCGGGCCCTGTGGGACGAACAATCCAAGCGCAGAATGTTCCCTTCGTCTTTCGGACCCGACGCCCAGGTCTGCACCTACGGAGACAACCTTCTCACCTTCCCACCCGGAGAGGTGCCCATGCGCCTGTACGACATGGGAATCACGGACGCAACCGTCTCCGAGCAAGTGAACCGCGCTCTGTGCTCCTCTGTCGACTTTGCCCACTTCCGCCAGTGTGCCATGCCCGTGCTCGAAGACGCAGCCCTGGCGCGTCCTGCGCCGAGGCGCTCCCCGTCCTCCTCTTCCATCTTCCGTTGATGGGGATCGTCAACCCTTGCAAGTAAAATATTCACATTTTGCGGTACGCCGTGGGGACAGCCGCCGCCGCAGCGGCGCGGGCCATCTCCACCGGGCGGAGCTCCTCGTACCAGTACAGGTAGCTGTTGAGTTCCATGCCCCTGTTCAGATAGCCAGGTGGATAGCCCAAGATGTCAAGCGCCGGTCTGCTGTTCTCCTGGCGCTTCGACGCCACGGCTGCGGATATCTTCTTCCGCCGCGCTTCGGAGAAGACGTACAGGTGGGAAAGCTCCTCGGTGATGCGAGGCATGCAGATCTGCTGCATGCGCACACTGCGCGATGATAGAAAGGGGGGTTCACCGCCCGTCGTCGCATCCGCAGCAGTCTTCTGCTGCCTCTTCAGCAGCGTCCCGTACCAATCATCTGTGACGCGCAGAGTGTACTGCCTGTTCTTGGCCGCAGCCAGGCCTGTGCAGAACATGAACGCGGTCCAGGCATCGGAAAGGTGCGGGTGCACGATGGGAATGCACCCGTCCTCTTCGAACTCGACGAACGCCGAGCAAAACACATTGATGAATGGCTCGCACTCGTCGGCGCCCTTTTTGAAGAGGTCGTCGAGCAGGTCTCCGTCCTTATCCACGGGCTTCCCGCAGTGAGTGGCGGCGTTGAGGAAGTTGAGGAACTCGTCCACCGTGGGAGCATCCACGGGCGTACCCAACAAAAAGCGGCCGCGCTCGTAGATGTACCCATGGAGAGGGGTGAGCCCGCCATACCCGAGATTACACCGCCTGATTTCTGGCCACATATAGCGGTGTGCTGACGACTCGTCGCCTTTTTCCTCCCTGGTCCCCTTCGTGCCCTCCTCTGCTGCCGCGGAAGAAAGAAGGGCGAGGGTCGCGCTCATTGTTGTTGTTGCGGGTGTGCGCGTTCGTTTGACAAGGAGGAGGAGGAGGAGGCGCGGATACATGGGCGCGGAATCACAGATCGCGCTCAACGTGGCGTGGAGCAGACACAGTCTCCGCAGCCACGCGGGCGAAGAGCAGCTTGGCGCTTTCCTTGCCGTACATCTCAACGGCCACCTTCTCGGTGATGATCCACCGCTCGCCGCAGAACCGCAGATGGCGGACGGAAGACTGGCTGATGTCATGGAGCTTGTTGCAGCACATCTCGTAGGTTGCCGCCTCGGTCGCCACGCGGGTGATCTCTTCAAGGAGGGCGCGCGTGACCAAAAGCCCGTACGCATGGCACTGGGCGTGGTCACCAGACTCTACCATTTTTCGATCGATGGCGGAGAGCAGAGCAGATGTGATATCCTTGGACCTGGCCTTGATGGCCTCGACCTGCTCCTCGTGCGGCACATCGCCATCCAAAGGGAGAGAACCGGAGAGGACGGAGACAAAGAAGGCGCACATCAGGACGACGACGAGGAGGAAGACTCCGCGCATTTCTAGTGGAGAACTCCGAGACCGATTTCAAAGATGCGGACGAGGAGGAGCAGGGGAGGAACTAGAAGGATGGCGAGGCAAAAGGAAATGCAGATTGCAAGGACAAGTGAGGCTGAACAAGGATATGGCTGCACCCCTTCCCTGCGCGGCATGCAACGTTTTTGTATCAGCAGGGTGCGGCCGACGCGGAGTGACGGGAGGGAGGCCGACCTCCTTCCTTTTAATCAGAGTGTAGCCGACCCCACGGGAGTCTGTCTCCCGTCACTCCGCGTCGGCCGCACCATGGGGTGCGAGGACCTGATCCCCATCCTCTTCACCAGGGGCCAAGACGAGTCCATCTTCCCCGAGGCCATTACCACGCTTCCCGAGAACGGAACCATCGCGGGTCCCGATGCCGGACGCAGCACGCTCGTCGTGTGCGATCTGATGTGTGAGCTCTACAAGCGGAGCCAGATCAACGTGCCCTTTGTGTTCTTCAACAGCCTGATCGTCGAAATCCTCCACTTTATCGCCCAACGGTTCGGCACGGAGTCGACGGTCGTCCTGCTCACCGACCACGCCGAGTGCGGCCTCTGGCTCAAGGCTGCAACGCGCGCGCAACGGGACGGAGAAAACAACGCCAAGGTGCAGAAGACGAGGAGTAAGAAGAAGAAGACAGACGGCGGTGCGATTGCGCCAGAGGAGGAGGGCGTCCCGCTTGTCCCCTACGCGGAAAACTCCCTCTTCACAGACGAGGGAGTCCTCATCGACGGCATGCACCAAGACCTGAAGATCGACCGCTTCCTGCAGACTGGAGACCGCGTCACGCGGGCCAAGTTTATCTGCTACCTTGCACAGAAGCTCCAGGCTATGAACCTGGACGTGCGTATGCCCCGCCGGGTTCTCGCGCACTTGGAGGGCTCGTCCGTGATTGAACTCGTCCGTAAACGCGGGGATACACCTCCGCTGGGAGGATGTGTACCCACCGCCCTCTCCACGGCATCTGCGGTCCACGCCGTGTCCGCCTTTTGGCACGAGAACTGCAAGTCTCCCATCTGCGCCCAGGCCGAAGGGGACACGGCCATGACGATGTGGGCCGAGTACTTCCTTGAAGCCCCGCCCCGTATGCCCCAGTTCACGCATTTTGTGGCCATGTCCTACGACTCGGACACGGTGCCCCTGGTGTGCCATATGCTGTGGTCTCGCGTACTCTCCGAAGAAGCATCGAGGGATTCCGACGCAGGCAAGCAGAGGATCCCTCTGGCTGTGACGTGGGATCGCCTGGGCCGCCCTTCTCCGGGACGCCCGAACAAGTTCCCCGACCGCGAGCTCATCAATCTGCGCCGTGTCATCCTCAAATCCGCGTACCACGGCCTGTCCGCGGAAAGTTTCCTGGCCCTGTGCATCCAGAATGGGACCGATTTCTGCAAGGTGCCCACGCCGCGCGCGTCGTCTCTCGTGTCCGACGGCTTCTACGTTCACAGCACCAAGGAGATGAACTGGAAGGAGGCGTTCCGTCGCGACGCAAAGTACAACCGCGATCTGTACAAGCGGATCGCCAGCGCGTACAGCACCAGTCTGGACGGGTCCAGCGTGTCCCAGGCCCTCTATTTTGCGCATCGCACCAGGGAGCAGATCAGCCCCCGCTGCGCGTTCCTTCTCAACATGGCCTACTGGATGCGACGACGCGTACCGTCGATGCCGTGGCACGCCGTCGTGGAAGCCGCGAGGACAGAGCGAGAGGTCCCCCCCGTCCAGTGTGGCCACGATCCCACCCACACCTTTGAACCCGGATGGTGCCTGGTGTGCCAGGAATGGCTGACTCTGCACGGAGCTGCGCCCTGCCCCCCCTCGTCCGTCTGTACCAGGGCCCCTCCTGCTGCTGCATTGAGCGGGGTCAGCGTCGCAATCACTGACGATCTGCAAGTACAGGTCTTTACGATCTGCACCGCCTCCTCCGCCCCGGACGACAGCAAGGAAGAAGCGGCTCGTTCCCTGTTGCAGATACACGCCGCCTCCTCCTCCTCCCATGCAGACGCCGACTTCTTTGACTTGACGCGCTACGAAGAGGAGAGCAACGTCGCAGCCGGGCTGTCTCCGTCCGCCACTCGTGAGAAACGCGCGCGTGCCTCGGTCTTACTGGACGAGGACGAGAGAGTCCGTTCTGCCACCCCGCCCAAGCGCGCCCGTGATTCGCCTTCTCCTTCGTAACTCCTCCTCTCCTCTTCTCTTCAGTTGTCAATCGACAACTCCCCCCGCATGACCCACGGGTCGTCCAGGCCCCCTGCAAGGTCGCGCGGGAACGGTTCCCACCGCACCAGCGGCCATTTCGAAGAAGACGGCGCTCGTACCCCCCCGTCTTCGTCCACGCGGTAGTACTGGGGCATAAACTCGTCCATCCTGGCGGCCAGTGTCGGAGGGGGGGTGGACGCGTCCATGAGGGGGTGGTCGGCACCGTGGCGGCGAGTTACTTGGTGGCGAAGGATGTGGACGATGACGGCCTGGTGGGTGGTACCCTTGAGTTTGGCCTGGTTGGTGACAGCGAGAAGGTTGAGGGCCACGAGATTGGCCAGGAGCGGCCGCACCGTATCGCTGTAGATAAAGTCCACGAGTCGCGCATCTCCGTAGGTAGAGGGGTTGATGCTTCTGAGGAGCACTCCGGCTTTGATCGTGTTGGCGTAGAGAAGGTCTCCGAAGAGGCTGTTCCACTGGGCGTCCTGGATCTCCCAGAAGCGGTACGAGAAGCGGTAGTCGAGAAGCTGGGCGTACTCGTACAGCTGGGAAATGTTCATGTCCGAGTCGTTCATGCCTGACTTTAGCGACGATGGAAGAGCGCGGTTGTTGGCTCCTCCGCCATTCGCGATGCGATCCAGTATGGCCTCGAGAGAGAATGCATCCTGTTGCAGAGCACCATCTCCTCCTCCTCCGGCAGCGGCGGGGGCGCGGCGGCTGTACACCATGGACGGTATGCGCGTGAGGGACGATGAGACAGCTCCTCTCCTTTCGTCTGCCTCCTCCCCCGAGAAGTTGTCGTCGTTCTGTTGTCCCAGGCCGAGCACGAGCGCGCGCAGATTGTGACCCAACTTCCGCGCCCCGTGTCCGGCTCGTCTGGCTTCCTCGACCCTCTGGGCCGATTCCTGGCGCATTTCCTCGAAGAGAGCGCGCAAACGATCAGCGGGCTGGAGCGTGGTGCGGCTCATGCCGCGAAGCGTGTTGGGATCGCTGATGAACCACACGACCGCGTTCAGCAGGACAGACAGGTCGATGCCGCTGAATCCCGACGCTTCGCAGGCGAATGCGAACCAGCCCTTGTCGCCGTTGACAAGCCGGACGAGAGGTGCGCGCACCTCGATGTGTGCCTTGATGTACTCCTTGGCCTCGTTGGAGTTGAGCAGGTCCAGATTCGCGGCGTCTCGCTCCGCCTTGGACATGGCGGCAAGTTCCCCCGCCGAGGGTGCTGCAGCGCCCCCACCGCGACCCGCAGCAGCAGCAACGAGGGGGGCGGACTCGGCATGGCGAACGTAAATGGCAATCACACTGGCCAGACGGGTGGTGGACAGCGACCCAAGATCCCTTGAGCTCGGATCTTCCACGAAGAGTTGTTGGAGCGGAGGATATAGCTCCTTGACCACTCGGCGGTACGTTTGCTGCTGCAGGGGGTCTGCACCCTGCTGGTCCGCGACGACATCTCCGGCGGGGCCTGCGAACACCGTGCGAATGGCCTGTTTTGCCAACTCCGCGTATTTGGTCCACCAGTCCAGCCGCCGCCGTACCGTGGCGAAGTCGGTTCCCATGGCGCGCCATGTCTTGGAGGCCTCCACGACCATGCCGGCGAATCGGTCGGCGGACGCGCGCGCCCTGCTCCCGGCCGCGGAACCCCCGACCAGTCCAATAAAGTCTGTGGCCAGCGTGTCCCTCATTGTTTCGTAGACATCCTTGGCCTCCTGGATGGCGCGTGCTAGATCCGGCTGGTCGGGGTTCACGATCCGGCCCGATACGCGCAACAGATCGAGGATGGACCGGAAAGCCAGCGCGGCCTCCGCCTCGAACACGCCCGTGGACACCAAGAACTCGTCCAGCGCAGGGCGCAGACGGTCCCTGATGAACTCGGCAAAGGGCTTGAAACGGTCGGAGAGAGAGCGGCTTTCGCGCATTGCATCCGTGGCCCGTGCCAGGGCCGTCCACGACTCGGCCACACTGCGCACATGGTCGCGGACCGCCTCCGCCAGACGGCGCGAGGAAGAGGGCGGTTCCGACGCGGGAATCGCCATATCCGTCACCGCCGGAGCTGGAGGGCCCAAAGGAGAAGGGGTGGCAGCCGGCTCGTCGTCGTCGTCGTCGGTGTGTTTCTCATCCACTGGATCCGCACCTGTGCCCACCATGGCTGATGGTGGTCCCGTCTCCGCGGAAGGCTGCTGCTGCTGCTGTCCAGGGACAAGAGCAGCTGGATGCACCAGAGATGCGTCGATCATGGACGGCTGTGTGCCGATGCCTCCACCCCCACCTGCCGCCGCTGTTCCTTCTTCTTCGGCGAGAACGGCGCGCAGAAGGAGGCGGCCCGCAGAGTCCGTCCTTTCGCGCAGTACCTGCTTGGACGTCCGAAGGATCAGGTCAATGGCCGCGAGTTCTTGCTCGATGTTGCGGACGCCTGTGCTGAACCTGTCGTAGTGGGTGTTGAACAGGCGGAACGTCGCGTCAAGGTCGTCTTCGGCGGGTGCACCCTCCTCTTCCCACGGCAGGAGGACGGCGATGTCCCCCGAGAACGCGTCCGCGGTGACGTGGACCGAGGTGATCCTCGTACCGCCCGCGTCGACGCGCATGAAAAATCGCAGAGGGAGCGCCTGCAACGCGGCCGTGAACCCGGCGAACCACTCCACTCGCTCCTGGTTGGCGCGCTGGGAGAGGATGTTCCCAGCCTCCTTGAAGAAGGACGTCCACACGGCGGAAAGAAGACGCGCAGCGCTCAGCTGCTGGTTGAACAGGCGACCAAGGATGGCGCGCAGCTTCCCCGCGTCGTCGTCTTTCTTCTGTCTCGCTCGGGTGTTGTCCGGGTCGGGCCGTTCCAGCTCGGCCAGCATGGCCTGCCACGGCGAGAAAAACCTGTCTGCATCGCCGATGAACTGCACCTCCATGGGTTCCGCGTCCCCTCCGCGCCGCGGTGGAACGGACCTGGGCGCAAAGAGGGAGATGCGCGCCGCCGCCGTAAACTTGTCAACTCCGCTCGTCGCCGAGCTGGTCAGGACTGCCGCCGACTCCTCGAACACGCGCTGCAGTTCCCGCACCAGTCGGGGTCTCGTCTCCGCCAACACCTCCATGGCATGCTCTCCGAACTTGCGCGTGGTATCCACGGCCTGGCTCACGGCGTCCATGTCTTCCAGGACTTCGATCCCGCGCGGAGCTCCCTGTACCAGATCCGCCGCGTCGAGTCGTCCCCGGGCCGTCAGGCGAGAGACGACCCACTTGACCGTGGCGGGGTCAAACACCGGGCTGGGGACAATCATCTGTTGCTGCCGCGGCTCTGCGGCGAGCACCTCCTGCGTGGCCCGGATGATAAGGTCGCCGGTGTCCTCGAACACACGCCCGTTGAAGTGCGATGCGATGCTGGCCAGAACTTTGCCAATGACCGCCATGTCTCCGCCGGCCGCGGCAGCGATGTCCGGGCGGGCCTGTTGCATCCAGGAGAAGAGAGACTGACGGACGACTCGGAAATAAGCACCAAAATAAACGCGCGCAGTCTCGCACAGGTCCTGCACGTGGCCGGTGAACTCGTCGAGGCGCTTCAGGGCGGTCTGCCCCGCGTCTGTGGGTACCACGCGGAACAGGTCAGGGGACACCGCTCCGGAGCGGACCCGTGCGCGTTCGTCCTCGAGAGCAGCGAACAAGTAGTCTGCCAGGTGTTTGCCCCCCCGTTCCTCCTCTTCGTACACCCCTCCTCCTCCTCCTCCGCCGCCTCGTTTCCTTTCTTCTTCTTCGTCGCGGCGACGACGAGGAGGGCTGTCGATGCGAACATCCTCGGGCTCATCTCTGGCCACGTAAGCGGATCCAGCAGAGGAGGCCGACTCCGGCCTGGCCTTTCGCCTCCTTCTCTGCTCGTTCGCCTTATCTGCGAGCTCCTCGGCCACTGTGCGGATGTCGACGTTTGTCCTCAGCAGCTCCTCCTCTGCCGCCACGAACGCAGACGCCAGGCGCACGACGCATCGCGCCTCTCCGAGCTTGGCCAAGACCAGGCCGTCATTGCGCCTGGCCATGTCCTCCGGGCGCATGGATCCGAGCTCCTCCTTCAGCTCTTGCAAGTAGTTCCTGAACCAGGCAAAGGTTTGGCGTCCCGCCTCGATGTGGTAGCGCGCAATGGGCTGCAGAAGTCTGCGCACGTCGTCGGCTCGGAGGAACTGGCCGCGGCCCTCCTCGGCCTGCATGCGCCCGCGCGCCGCTCGCTGCTGTGGTTCGAGAGCGGCCACCGCCGCGTCCCTCTTCCTGGCTTCTGCCACGGCCTCGTGCAGGATTCCCAGGTTGATGTGCTGCGCGGCGCGCTCGACGACCACGGACGCGATTCCTGCCCCGCCGGCCCCCAGGGACGATTCGATGTCCAGAATGAACTGGACGATGCTCTCGCGGAGCTGGTTGAACGCGTCTGTGGAAAGCCCGAATGCCTGTCCTTCCAGCAGGTCTCGCCTTGACCTGACGACGCTGTGTGCACGCGTAAACTCCTGGGCCAGGTCGGCCATGTGCTGCGCGTACGCGCCCGCGTAGTTCTGCAGCACCGCCTCCCGTTGCGCCTTTTCCTCGTTCAGGGACGCCGGCAGGTGTCGTCGCAGGGCCGCATCCAGCGCGTGGACGACCTGGACCGTGGCTTCGGCACGGTTGGAGAGGTCCGACAGCTCCTCGATACTTGCCGGTGCGTTGGCCAACGCGCGCGCCCTGCCGATGAGGCCTTGCGCCTCCTCGTGGATTGTCCTCACGATGAAGAACTCCATGTTCATGTGCGTTCTGTCCATGGCTTTGACAAGTGCCACGCACCCTGCCACAACACGGTTCGCTTCCTCCCTGCCGCCGCCTTGCTGACGCGGCTGCTGAAGAGGAGGAGGAGGAGGAGAAGGAGGGGGGAGAAGAGACGCGCGCGCGTCCGCAGGCATCCGGCTCATCGGATCCAGCAGAATCGACGCAAAGGCCAGGCCGCCGGCCCACGAGAACAGGGAAACGTCACCTCCCGCCATCTTTTGGACCGCGGCTTGGTTGTAGTGGTGCAGAGGTTCTGCAAGGGCCATGCGGACCAGGGCCATGCGCGCCTGCAATTCCGCCACGTGGGCCTGTAACTTGAGCGTGTCCGGCGCGTGCACATCCACGGCCTGTGCTGCCGGCCCAGATATGCGCTGCTGGATGTACGACGCCACCCGCTGGCGCACCGAGGCCGCCACGTACTCCACCACCCGCACGGCCTCTGCATTGTGGCTCATCGTCAGGCCCAGATCGCGTACTGTTTCATCCAGCGACTCCTGCACCAGCTGGTTGCACAGGAGCAGGTCAAAGGGGGTCGCCCGGGCTTTGGGACTCAACGACGCCGCAGCAGCTCCTGGCGAAGAAGGCGGTGCGGGAGGCAGACGCCGCGTCCGCCGCGGACCAGCCCGGGCACGTTCGTCCACATCCTGGAACTCCGCAAGCCGTTCTGCGGTCCAGTCTGGAAACGCCTGCGCGCCCACGAGGTTTTCCATGGCAGCGGACGACGGATCTGATTGGAACGTCATAGCGTCCGTTTAGTCGTGACTACATAAACACGCGTCCTCTCTATTTTGCGGTGTATCTATAGGCGTAAAAAAGGGCGGCCGGCTACCACATCCCGACGACAAGGACACTGCTGCCAATGATGGGTGGGAGTTTGTCCAGATGCCCGATCCCGTGGCTCCGAGTGCGTGGTGGAGGAGGAGCGCGAGGCGGAGGAGAGAAAGGGGAGTACAACGCCGTGGACGCGGACGACGACGCCGAGAACGGGTCTCCTCGCGGTTCTGCTGGGCGTGGCAAAGGGCTCGCAGCAGACACCTCGCTCGCCGCCACCAAAAAGAAACGCGCATCGTCTTCCGACCACGAACTCGACGCCAGCCTCGACAAACAGGCAAAAAAGAGCGTGACCAGGCTGATGGAGGAGATCGACAAAAACGTCCGCCTGCGGAACACACACGACCAGATGCTGAGCGACCTCCAATCTGCCATACGATGCACCAAGGCAGGTCTCGAGGAACTGAGAGTGCGTGGCGAACGGGACGACTCTCTCCTGGCCCGCTTTCAGCAGCTGGTGGCCAAACGCAGGGTGGAATTGGCCACGAAACGGCAGATCGAAAACGCCATAACGATGGCGCAGAGCCACATCGGCAAGTACTACACCAAGGCCGCCATGCACACCGTCCACCACACCCTCCGCACCATTCAGGAACTCTCCCACAACGTCGACGCCAAAACCCAAGATGCAGCCGCGGACGTCAAAGAGATACTCGAGAACGCTATGGACGCCAACGCGGTCGCCCAGGAGGAACTGCTTGACTCCCTCGACCCCCCCGGCCAGGACGACCAGCTGGCCGACGATTACTGGAACGGATCCGTGGCGCTCGACGACGTGGAAAGGGGGCTCACAAACGGCGCCAACGCGGTGTTTCACGCCTCCTCCTCATCTGATCGTGTCGCGGCAGATCCAAGACTTCCTCCTCCTCCTCCTCTGCGCAAGCCCGTCGCGTCATCCTCCTCGATTGCCGCCACGGCGAGGAGGAGCAGCGAAGAAGAAGAAGAAGACGACGGACGAAAGAACGGCCCGGAGCCTGGTGACACGCCCCTCGTACGCGTCAGCAAGCATCGTGGTGGTGTCCCTACCTTGCTGGTCGGGACCTGATCATGTATGTAACGTATTTTACATTCGGCGCATAGAAGCGCACCCCCTCCTCTTCCCACACCCGTGACGACACCAGCCTCCGAAAAAAGATGTCGTCGAACACGTACCCCCCGGCCCGCTATGCGGAAATGTCGATGCAGGCCTTTGGCACGAGCAGCGCGCCGCTCGTGCCTGCGATGCACGAGCAGATCCAGCAGGTGCAGAATGCGCACGCCCAGACGCCCGAGGCCGAGGCCGTGTACAGGCAGCATCTCTACGAACAGAGGAGGCACATGGACGAGCTGGACCTTATTCCTGCGGAGCTTCGGTCCGCGCACGTGTCTGCCGACTCCCAGGCCGTCCATTCCGGCCAGATTGCGCTCTACTGCAGCAAGATGGAGGACGAGATCAAACTCATGAACCCGGTGAAGTACGGCGATACCAATGCACGCCCGCTCGTCTTTTTCAGCCTGACGAACATGACGCACGAGCAGCTGAGGGATACGCGGTTTATCGGAGTGGGCAAGAACGAGCTGCTGCCGCGTCCTGTGCTCAACCAGCGACACGTCCCATCCGCTGTCACCGTCGTGACCTTCGGCATCTGCACTCTTGACTACAACACGTCCCCGGTCGAGGTGCGCTTTGGGGACAACCTGTTCTGGACGATGCACGACGCACAGGGCGTACAGCAAAACATCATGGAACCCGGGAGCCATTACGGCTTCCCGGACGTCATCCCCATCAACGCTGTCAACAACACCGCCATGGCCAACTACATCGCCAACTACCCCGCCAACAACATGCCACAGCGGGAACAGGCCATTGTCAGATCCATCCTTAAGACGTGGATGCAGATGGGCTACACGGCTTACGGCGACCCAGACACTCCCCTGGTCGTGCAGGATCAACGAGGGGGTGGTATCCGCATCAACCCCGCCATCGGCGACGTTGCCGTTCAGCTGACGTCTGTCCTGCTGGCGCTCCAGCAATTTCAGGCCACGCACTACGTCGGAAAGTCTGTGGTCCAGAACAAGGCCAGATCGACCCTCAACATCCACGTGTGCCCCTTCACCACGGTGATGTGAGCACCCGCCCTTCCTTCCCTCTTTGCGCATTGATTGGCGTTGTTGGTCAATTAAACAACAGACGGTCCTCCGACCTGAAAGCAAACGAGGAGGAGGGGGAGGGGGAAGGGGCACACAAACAAACGCCTCCTCAGAAGGGAGGAGGAGGAGGAGGCATATAATCGCGATGGAGGCCGCTGAGCAGCGCCTCGGTGCGGCGGGAGGCGGGCAGGTATCCACCCGTGGCGTCGCACCCTTCCACGGGAAGGCCTTTGGGGTTGACGAAGCCGTTGACACACGTGCCGTTGTAGTATCCCGCCGGAGCGCACAGTGTGTTGATGGGAGTAGCCGCTCCGTTGTTGTGGTCTGCATGTCCAATGGGCCTGGAGTTGAACGTGAGGGCGTAGAGGCGTCCCCACGTATGCTGCGGAAGGATGCCGTCGTCGTCGCGGGCGAACACCCCGTTGATGTCAACGTTCGTCGACCCGTCGAGAAGCGGGCGAGATGACACGTCGAGGTACAGGACAGGAAAGACCGAGAAGTCCTCCGCCAAGCCTTGTGCCAGCGTGTAATCGGGAGGGCAAATGTGGTCGTTTCCCCTGCCACGGTATTCGAGGATCTGGGCGTTGGTCATCATCACCATCGCTCTGGAGTTGACAACGGCGACGCCGGAGTGCAGAGACGCCTGTCCTTGGATGCGCATCTGGGCGGCATCTTCGTTGACCATGGTCAGGAGTTTCGTCCTGTACCCGCGCATGGCTCCCGCGGCGGAGAGCAGGTGATCGGCCGTCTGCCACTGGACGCCGGGCCTGAAGTTGGCCACGCCGATGGGAATGGGGATGTTGTTGCCCATGAGCCAGGTGAACACGGCGTACTCTCTGGCCACACTGTGCTCGTCTAGACCGTCGTCGGGACCGACGAGAAGACTGGCGCGAGCTTGACCGTCGTCACCGGCGGCAGCCAGGCGTTCTCGGATCACGCCAAGGAGGTCGGCGCCGCGGGAAAAGGTCTCGAACAGGTTGCGATCGTTGTTGACAATGGCGGATAGCCACGCGGTGATGGCCGCGGCGCAGTTGTCCACACTGTGTGCAAGGAAATCCCGGCCGAAGATGTGCGGGAACACGAACAGGAGTGCGGCCTCCATCCTGGCACGTTCGTGATTGTCGGCGCCCCCTTCAAATAATGCGGTCACGCGCCTCAGTGCGGTTGTGACATATCCGGGCGCGTTGTCTCCGGCTGCGAATGGAGCTGGGGCCATGTTCAGAATCTCGGTCAGCTGCAGATGACGGCGGTCCCTTCCCTGGACCACGGCCCCGTGGCGGAGACGCCGCCATGCCGCGAAAAAGGCATCGCGGAACTTCAGGGACGCCTCAGATCCCTTTCCGGACCAGTTTTGGATGATGGCATCGCGGACATCCGTGACGTACGTCCGCACGTTGGTCTGTGCCACACTGTCGGTTTTCATCAGCGAGAAGTCGCCAGCGGTCGCGTCGTGCACGAACGCTTCGACGTTGCGGTCTTCCATCTTCACGCTGGGGGCGATGAGCACCTTGCATCCAGACTCGCTGGAAAGCGCGTCCTTCTGCACGTCTGTGCCTTCGATGGGTTTGTTGTACTTGAACCGGCGCCCGTCCACAGGGGAGAGGAGGCGGTTGGCCTTCTCCGGAGTGACGAGGTACAGAATGACATTGGACGACGCCCCGGCGCTGTTGTTCTCTTTCATGTTGCGCACGGCGACGTCCACGGCGCGTGCGTAGTAGCCGTCGGTCCCCTTGTTGAGGGCGCCAAAGAACTTGTTCCGCTGAGCGATGTGGCTCTGCGGGGTCAGGTCGTCGCGAGTCAGCGGGTAGCGAACATAGCCTGGCTGGAATCGTTCGGCCGCGGCGATGAACTGGACGTAGAGTCGGTAGGCGGCGGCAGTCACGATGACGTCTGTGAACCCGTCCATCAGCATCACACCCTCGGGCGTGCGGAGCAGGTGCTCCTCCATGGTGAAGCTGATGCGCCCCATGGTAATGTCGTACGTGAACTCGGACGTACGATACGACATCAGGTTCGATGTGCCGAACGGGGCCACCTCCACAAACTGATGGTCGTCGAACTGCAGCTCCTTGACCTTCACGCTCCCGGATGCACCGTCAGGGATCTCCACGATGGGAGCCAGAATGCGCATGATTTCGGGAACGCGGGCATCAATCTTCATCTTCACGATCTGGCTGAAGCTGTCGACGACGAGGCTCCTCCATTGCTTCAGGCTCTCGATCGAGGGGGTTCTGTTCCGGACCTGGCTCGAAGGATGGGTCGTGTCGGAGGCCAGCGGATAGCCCTGCGACGCGACAAGGGCGCGCTCAACGACCTGCTGCTCCTTCTGCGCCTGAGTCAGAGGCTCGATCCCTGCCGTCGATTGGCGTCCGTAGGGCCCGTGCGTGGGCAGGTCAGACGCCACCCCGTGACCACGGCGCAGGCTGCTCCGGTACTCTTGCCACGCATTCCTTCCGTGCTGCTGGGCCTCGATCGGCGGGACGGGGCGGGCGGCGGCTAGCATCGCTTGGCGGCGGCGGGCGGGCGGGGTGGACGACCGGCGAAGAGAGGAGGAAGGAAGGAAGGAGACAGGTCCGCGAGGAAAGATAGAGGAGGACACATCATAAACGTGTACATACATATCTTTGAACAGGCAGGAGGAGGAGGAGGAGAGAGGACGGGCAGAGCACGCTCGCCGGTGTCTCCTGGTATCAGAAGCCCAGGACCTTACGGGCCGCATCGAGGGTCAGGATGTCCAGCGGGATGCGCGTATTCTTCATCCAGAACGCCAGCGGCTCCTCGCGCTCGAAGATAAACAGCATGCCGTGATCGGCCGGCATTTCATCGCGGAACATCAACCCGCGCGTGCGGCT
>Ga0207952_1000800_pt1 | contig 18633 bp, 20 predicted proteins | sample SubbioR12Aug_8Ca_FD_184831 | JGI IMG/M metagenome (GOLD analysis project Ga0207952, IMG submission 184831) | Serpentinite rock and fluid subsurface biosphere microbial communities from McLaughlin Reserve, California, USA - CR12Aug_8Ca (SPAdes) | ecosystem: Environmental > Terrestrial > Deep...
AGATCGCGACCACGACGCCGTCGCGATCGACGATCGCGGGCAGGATGAAATCGCAGAGCGCCGGCCGGTCGGCGACGTTCACCGGCACGCCGGCGGCCTTCGCGATGCGCTGGGCGGCGGTGTCGCTCTCAAGGGCGCCGGTGGCGACAAAGGCGGCAGCGGCGCCCCGGAAGTCGGCAACTTTGAGGGTGGCAGCGGCGACCCGCGCCACGTCGGCGCCGGCCGAGCGCGCCGTTTCGGCGCGGCGGTCGGGGGCGGTGCCGTCACCCACGACGACCACCTTGCGGCCGGTGAGGTCGAAGAACAGCGGCAAGTGCTTCACGAGACGGCGGCCCGCAGCAGGACGTTGAAGGCCAGCATGGCCGCTGCCTGCGAGATCGACAGGATCCACAGAACGGCCTCGGGCTTGCGAAGGAAATCGGTCATGCGGACACCCGCGTTTACTGGACTCTTGATCTGGCGTTGTTTCGCACGTCCGCCATGAGTTGAATTACCGAAGGTTTCCCGCTCTGGAGCATTTCTTGCCGTCCAGCCGCTCGGTAAGGAAATTTTTGCTCCCCTTGAAGCTGGGGCAGCCCTTCCTAAATCCCTGCTGTCGCCCGTGCCCATTCCGGGGCGGGCGGCGTCACAACATCGCTCACTGGAGGATGATCCATGCGTACGTTCGACTATTCACCGTTTTATCGCGCCACCGTCGGCTTCGACCGGGTTTTCAACCTGCTCGACTCGGTGGCCGGGCAAGCCAGCACCAACGGCTACCCGCCGTACAACATCGAAAAATCAGGCGATAACGACTACCGCATCGTGATGGCGGTGGCGGGCTTCGCCGAGGCCGAGCTCAACGTGACCCAGAAGGAGAACGAGCTCCTGGTCAGCGGCCAGACTGCTGCCAATGGGCAGGACGACAAGCAGTATCTCTATCGCGGCATCGCCGGGCGCAATTTCGAGCGCCGCTTCCAGCTCGCCGATCATGTGAAGGTCGTGGGCGCCAAGCTTGCCAACGGCCTGCTGACGATCGAGCTGCAGCGCGAGATCCCGGAAGAGAAGAAGGCCCGGGCGATTCCCGTCGTGGCCAACGTTCAGCCGGCGCTGACGCACTAACTGTCATCGAGGGGGCGCCGCGGGAGACCGCGGCGCCCGTTCTCTATTCGGACGGTGGCAGGAAGACCACCGACGGCTCGACCTCGACGAGGAATTCCTCGCGCGCCAGGCTCGACACGCCGATCCAAGTCGAACACGGCAGGTTTTCGCCGAACGCCGCCTTGAGCGCCGATGCGATGGCCTTGCCTTCCTTCATGTGGCTCTGCTTGATGTACAGCGTGAAGGCGCCGACCTGATCGAGGCTCGCGCCGACGGTGCTGAGCGCCGTTGCGACATTCTCCAGGCTTTTCGCGAGCTGTCGGCCGATGTCTCCGGGACCGACGAGCTTGCCGTCGGCGTCCCAGGCAACCTGGCCGGCCACATGCACAGACCGGCCAAACGGCGTGCGGACCACCGTGACCTGCGCGAAGCCGTACCCGCGCCCGTCGAAGAGTCCGGCCGGCACATGCAGCGATCGAGTCATGGGCCTATTTCTTGGCGTACTTGCCGGTGAGCTGCGGCGTGTGCGGCCCCTCGCCGCCCTTGTCCTTGTGCTGGGAGCGCGTGGTGCGCGCCCAGGTACGCTTCAGATCGTCCTTGATGCTGAACTTGAGCGTGCCGACTTTCTCGACGGTGAGCTCGATCTTGTCGCCGTCCATGAAGGAGTTGAGGCCGCGGTGATTGGTGCCGGTGGCGACGACGTCGCCGGGCTCGAGCGTATGGATCGAGGAAAGCCACTCGATGACGCGCGGGATCTGGTGCGCCATGTCGTCGGTGTTGAACTTCTGCATCACCACGCCGTTGTTCTTGAGCTCGATGCCCAGCTTCTGCGGATCGGCGATCTCGTCGGCCGTCACCAGCCATGGGCCCATCGGCGCGAAGGTGGCGCGCGACTTCATCTGGAAGAACACGTTGCCCGGCGGCGGCAGGCCGCGGGCCGAGCCGTCGATGAAGCAGGTGTAGCCGAAGATGTACTGCTTGTAGTCGGCGGCCTTCACATTGGAGGCGCGCTTGCCGATCACCAGCGCCAGTTCGGCCTCGCCCTCGAAGATGGAGGCCGGCACGTCGGGCAACACCATGGTGTCGCCGTCTCCGATCACCGCCGTCGCCGCCTTGTGGAAGCAATTGATGGCGGGCTTCTCCGGCAGGGTGCCGTCTTCCATGTAGTTGACGGCCATGCAGTCGATGTTGCCGGGACGCGGCACCGGCGGACGGAGCCGCACGCTCGAGAGCGCGACGCCCTTGCCGTCAGCGGCGGCCTTCTCCAGCTTGCCTTTGTAGCTGTCCCATTCGGCGATGACGCCGACGATCAGGTCGCGCGTGTCGCGATGAGGCACGCCCTTGGCTGCGTCGGTGACGTCGACGACCTGGTCACCCTTGATGACGCCCAGGCGAAAGTCGTTGAAATAACAAAGCTTCACTTCTTCTCTCCCTCTTCGAGTACTGCCTTGGCAACGCCCGCCGCCGACATGGCGGTCGGCCAGCCGGAATAGAACGCCATGTGCGTGATGACCTCGACGATCTCGTCTTTGGTCACGCCGTTGTCGATGGCGCGGGCGACATGGCCGCGCAGCTGCTCGGTGCGGTTCATGGCGACCAGCGCGGCACAGGTGATCAGGCTGCGGTCGCGCTTGGAAAGGCCGGGCCGCTCCCAGACGTCGCCATAGACGACCTTTTCGGTGAGATCGATCAGCTTGGGCACGAACGATCGCACGGCATCACGGGCAGGGTTCGCGGCAGGTGGCTTGGACATGGTTTCTCCTTTCAAAATCAGGGGCTGGCGTGGCCGAGGAAACGTTCCGGCGGCCGTTCACCCCATTGCGACTGGAAGCCCTCCTCGGCGCTCAGCAGATGGCCGCCGTTCGAGGCGTTCAGCCGGTCGGTGTCGGCCCAGCGCTCGTGCACGCGGCCCCACGGGTCGCACCAATAGTCATAGACTTGGCTGCCCAGCAGGTGGCGGCCGATACCCCACATGTGGTCGTACTTGCCGAGCCGCTTGATGTACTCGTGGTCCTGGAAGACGCAGTCGATGTCCTGCACCTCGTAGGAGACGTGGTTCAACCCGGCGCGGGCATTGTGGTTGCAGAAGAAGACGTGATGATCGACATACTCGGCGCCACGGTCGAGCCGGTTGAACGAGCCGATGATGTTTTCCTTGTCGCCGGCATAGACGTCGTCGGACCGGATCATGCCCAGCGTCTCACGGAACCACGCCACGGTCTCCTTGACCTTGGGCGTGGACAGCACGCCGTGGCCGATCCGCTGCACAGATGTCGGCGACTTGGACAGTCGCATCAGCTTGCCGGCCCGGCGCACCGGTTCGCGGGCGGTGTTCAGCTCGTCGCGCGCGACCTTGACCGGCGTCACCCGCTTCTGCCCGGCAATGACCTCGACCTGGTAGCCGTTGGGCTCTGTGAGCCGAACCCGTTTGCCGCCGCCCGGCTCGTCGACGGTCTCGATGCCCGAGGCGCCGGGCAGCCTGGTCAAGCGCTTCAGGTCGTCCTCGTCAGCCGCGTGATAGGCGAAGCCGATGAACCTGGTGCCGCCCTTCTGCACCGCATGCAGGTGATGATGCCCATCGGTGCCGCGCATATAGAGCGCGTCGGGCGTGCGCTCGGCCCGCACCAGGCCGAAATGGGTGAGGAACTCCTCCATTTCGTCGAGGTCCGGCGCTTCCATGCGGGGAAAGGCAAACTCGGCAACCTTGATCGCTACCATGATGTCCCTCCTATGATGCCTTGAACTTGTCGGGCAAGCGCTCCTCGTTGCCGAGCGCCACGCGACGCACACCGTCGCTGTCGGGGCTGGACGGGAAACCGTCCTTGGCGCGTGGCGCCGGCGTTTCCACAACCTTGTTCGACAACCGGCCGACGCCCGTCACCTCGACGTCGATCGTATCGCCGACCTCGAGCGGCCGCGAGTTGGCGGGCGTGCCGGTCAGCAGGATGTCGCCGGGCAGGAAGGTCATGTGGCGCGCGAGATCGGCGATCAGATAGCCGCAATCGAAGATCTGCTCGCTGACGGCACCCTCCTGGACCATCTTGCCGTTCTTGTAGGAACGCAGCGTGGACTTTCGCACATCGACGCCCGACACCAGGCCCGGCCCGATCGGGCAGAAACCATCCATGCCTTTTACACGCAGCATCGAGCCCGAGTCGGTATCGCGAAAATCGTGGCAGCCGAAATCGTTCGACGGCGCGAAGCCCGCGATGCAGTCCCAGGCTTCCTCGCGCGTGACATTGCGCGTCACCTTGCCGAACACGACGGCCATCTCGCCCTCATAGTTCACGTACTTGTAGCCGGCCGGCCGGATCAGCTCGCCGCCATGGGCGTTGAGTGCCGTCAGCGGCTTCTGGAAGTAGGTCGGCGTCTTGGGCGGCACCCGCGTGTTGTTGAATTCGTAGTAGCGCGAGATGTAGTTCACGTGCACGCAGATGATCTTGGTCGGCTGGCACGGCGGCAGATGGACCACGTCCTTCTCGTCGCAGGTCCGGCCGTCGGCGAAGACGATCTTGCCGTCCTTGAATTCCGCCCAATGCTCACTGCCATCCTTGATGACGTGCCGCACTTCCTTGCGCGGCCCCTCCAGAACGCTCATCCGACTGCTCCCTACTTCTTCGCCTGCTGAATGGCCCGCCACACGTTCTGTGCGGTGGCCGGCATCGCCACGTCCCTGACGCCGAGCGGCGCCACGGCATCCAGCACCGCGTTCATCACCGCCGGCATGGCGCCCACGGTGCCCGCCTCGCCCGCTCCCTTGGCGCCCAGCGGATTGTATTTGGTCGGCACCGGGTTGGACTTGATCTCCATGCTGCACATCGTGTCGGCTCGCGGCATGGCATAGTCGAGGAAGCTTGCGGTCAGGAGCTGGCCGCTCTCGCGGTCCCACACCACCTGCTCGCTCAGGATCTGGCCCACGCCCTGGGCGACACCGCCATGGATCTGGCCTTTCAGGCCGGTCGGATTCATCACCGTGCCGACGTCGTCGACCACGGCATAGCGGTCGAGCTTGACCTCGCCCGTGTCGGGATCGACCTCGACTTCGCAGATGTGACACCCGTTGGGATAGGTGTCCTTCTCGCCAAGGTAGGTGGCGTTCTCGTAGAGGCCGCCCTCGAACCCCTTGGGCAGCCTGGTCGGGTTGAAGGCCGCCATCGCGACCTGCTTCAGCGACACGCTCTTGTCGGTGCCGGCGATCCTGAAAGCGCCCTCGGCGAACTGGATGTCCTGTTCGCCTGCTTCGAGAAGGTGCCCTGCGATGCGCTTGCCCTTGGCGATCACCTTCTCGGCGGCGCCATAGAGCGCCGAGCCGCCCAGCACCGTCGAGCGCGAGCCGTTGGTGCCCATGCCGAAGGCCACGCGATCGGTGTCGCCGTCGATGAACTGCACATCGGCCGGATCGATGCCGAGACGCTCGTTCAGGATCTGCTTGAACATGGTCTCATGGCCCTGGCCCTGGTTCTTGGTGCCCATGAGGAGCGCCGCCGTGCCGCTCGGGTTGAAACGGATCTCGGCATATTCCGGCTGAGCGGTGCCGGCGGCCTGTTCGATGGCATTGACGATGCCGAGGCCGCGCAGCTTGCCGCGCTTCTTCGACTCGTCCGCACGTGCCGCGTAGCCCGCCACGTCGGCGAGCTTGATCGCCATGTCCATGTTCTCTTCGAACCGGCCGCAATCGTAGAACGGCCCGACCGGGCTCTGGTACGGCAGTGCGGCTTCCGAAAGCATGTTCTTGCGGCGCAGTTCCACGCGGTCGACGCCCAGTTCGCGCGCCGCCTCATCGACCAGCCGCTCGATCAGGTAGATCGCCTCGGGTCGCCCGGCGCCGCGATAAGGTGCCGTCGGGTTGGTGTTGGAGAGCACGCCCACGATATTGATGTAGGCCTTGGGGATCAGATAGACGCCCAGGACCGTGCCGATCATGCCGAAGGGCGACAGCAGGTTGCGGTCGGAGCCCACGTAGGCGCCGATGTTGGCCAGCATGTTGAGGCGGAGCGCCACGAACTTGTTGTCCTTGTCGAGCGCCAGCTCGATCTCGCCGATATTGTCGCGGCCGTGCTCGTCGGCCATCACGGCTTCTGAGCGCTCGCAGGTCCATTTCACCGGGCGCAGCAGCTTGCGGGCCGCCCACAGGGTCAGGCGATGTTCGATGTATTGCCAGCCCTTGGTGCCGAAGCCGCCGCCGACATCGCCCGAGATCACCCGCATCTTGCTCTCGGGCACCTTGAACACGTTCTGCGCCAGCATGTTGCGCACGCGGTGGGGATACTGCACGTCGGCATAGAGCGTCATGCGATCTTCGCCCGGATCGTAGACGCCCAGGGTGCCGCGCGGCTCCATGTACTGAGCGTGCACGCGCGTGATCTCGTAACGCCGCTTGATGACTTTTGCCGCACCCTTGATTGCCTCGTCGGTCGCGGCCTTGTTGCCGCGCTCGGTGAAACAGGAAATGTTGTCGGGGCAATCGTCCCACACCGCGGCGGCGCCCGGCTTCACCGTGTCGGCAGTCGAAGTCACGGACTTCAAGGCCTCGTAGTCGATCTCGACCAGGTCGACAGCGTCCTTGGCCTCGGCCAGCGACTCGGCGATCACCATCACCACCGGATCGCCGACATAGCGGACGCGGTCGGTGATGAGCGGCGGCCGCTGCGGGGCATACATCGGTTTGCCGTCGGGACGCTTCCTCGGCATGTTGGCCTTGGGCATGCCGAGACCGTCAGCGGCGACGTCGTGGCCGGTGTAGACCGCGAGCACCCCTGGCGCCTTGCGCGCTTCCTCGACGTCGATCGACTTGATGAGCGCATGGGCATGCGGCGAGCGCACGAACACCGCATGGACCTGACCGGGAAGATTGACGTCGTTGATGTAGCGGCCCTGCCCGCGCAGCAGCCGCGGATCCTCGAACCGCAGCACCGGCTGGCCAATTCCATACTTGCTCATGACGTCTCCCCTAACCCAACGGACCCATGAAGGCCGGATCGGCGTAGGTGTCCGACATCGGCTCCAGGCTTTCGGGCCACTCCTTGCCGACCTTGCGACGCTGCGTCGCCGGCCGCGGTTGGCCGTCCCAGCCGACGCGCTCCATGTAGTAATAGAGCATCAGGCAGTGCCCGGCCGGATCAAGGAAGTGCGCGGCATAGTCGACGCCGGGATACAGCTCCGGCGGAATCGCATCGCTCATCCGCACGCCGTTCTTCTTCAGGAATGAAACTGCGTCACGGAGCTGGCGGTAGCTGCCGACCTGTATGCCCATCGAGGCCACCGACGTGTCGGGGTTGAGGCGCAGTTCACCGCGCAAGGCCTTGGGAAACAGCGACAGGCTGTGATGCTCGCCGCCGTTCCTCAGGAAGACGCAGCGATGGCCCTTCCAGGTGACCGCCTCGGTGCGCACGAAGCCCATGGTCTCGGTGTAAAAAGCCTCGGAGGCGCCGACGTCGGCCACGAACAGGCTCATCGGCCCGATGTTGGTGACCTTGAACGGCCGCGGCAGGCGGACGCCTGCGACGACGTATTCCTCGCTGCTGCGGTCCTGGATGGTATTGCCGGCGTTGATGTCGATGCCCTTGGCGACGGCATCGCGGACCTCCTGCTCCTCGGAAATCTGCGGCAGCTCGGGCTGCTCGCGGAAGGCGCGGTAGTACATCGACTCGGGCTTGCTGCGGCCGTCCCAGCCGATCTGCTCCATGCCGTAATAGAGCTCGACCGTGTGGCCGTCGGGATCGCGGATGTAGGTATGCCAGTTGCTGCCCGGCATGTCGCGGCCGACCCGGCGGATCTCGACCTGCTTGCCGCGGAAATAGTCGGCGGCGGCGAACACCTCGTCCATGGTGCCGACCTGCCAGGTGATCTGGTTGACGGTGATGTCCTTGGCCACCGCGTCGTCGCCGAAGATGGCGCCCAGCGACTTGTGCGCCAGCAGGAAGGCGTGATGGTCGGAATTATGGCTCATGAAGACGATACGCGGATCGACCAGCCGCTTCGCCATCTCCTCGCGGCCCGGCACCTTGGAGAAATCCCGCGTGTCGGTGACGCGGAAACCCAGCAGCTTCGAATAGAAATCGATGCCGCCCTGCAGGTCGGCGACATTGAAGCCGAAATGGCCGAGCCGGCGGATCTTGAACGGCTGCGGGTAACGCAGGCCGCCGATGTCGTAGGTCGTCCTCTGAAGAGCATCCATGACTTTCCTCCTACGCCTTCTTCCGTTTTGCCATCTCGAGCGTGAGCCCGGGGACTTCCGATGCCGCCTGCTGCACCGTCGTGCGAATGTGCTTCTCGATCAGGCCGCAGGCGAGGTCGACGTCGCGCGCCAGCACGGCGTCGCGCAGTTCGAGGTGCTCGTTTCGCCGCCGCGAGCGGGCGTGGATCATCGTCAGCCAATGGTAGCGCCGCGCCTGGTCGAAAAGCTCGCTGCGGAAGTGCAGCGACCATGGCGACCGGCAGGTCGCCACCAGCGAATCGTGGAACCGCTTGTGCCGCTTGCCCCACTCGCGCTTGACGCTGACCGGATCGTCCTGTCGCGGTGGCGCCAGTTTGCTGAGAAGAAAATACGAGCTCACGATCTCGGCCTCCCAGGCGTCCGTGCCGTGGCGGATCGCGTCGGCAAGCGTCTTGGTCTCGAGATAGACGCGCAGCTCCGAGAGGTCGAGAAAGTCGGCCAACGAGATCGGCGCCACCTGGAAGCCGCGGCCGGCCTCGGTCCGCGCCAGCCCTTCCGATACCAGATGCGACAGCGCCTCGCGCAGGGTGCCGACGCTGGTGCCGTAGCGCTGTCGGAGCTCGCCGAAACGCAGCCTCTGGTCGGGCTTCAGGACGCAACACAGGATGTCCTCGCGCATCTTGCGCAGGACGTCGAAGGTCGCCGCATCCTCGCGGCTGACGTCCTGGGGCGCGGTCGTGGCCGTCGCGCTCTCCGTGGAACCGTCGAATGGCATCGTCAGGATCTTGCCCATGGTTCGCTCCTCAAACACCCCTGTTCTTCAAACACCCAGGTAGGCTTCGCGAATGTGCGGCTGCTTCAAGAGATCGTCGGGCAGCCCGGTCGCCACGATCCGCCCCTGCTCCAGTACATAGGCGCGATCGGCGACGCCAAGGGCCTTCAGCACGTTCTGCTCGACCAGCAAAACGGCGACGCCGTCGTCACGGACCTTGGCGATGATATCGAACATGTCGTCGACGATGGTCGGCGCCAGCCCCAGCGACGGCTCGTCGAACAGCACGATCCGCGGCCGGGCCATCAGCGCCCGGCCGATCGCCAGCATCTGCTGCTGGCCGCCCGACAGTTCGCCCGCCAGCTGCAGCCGCTTGTCGCGCAGGATCGGGAACAGGCCATAGACCCGCTCCAGAGACTGGTCGCGCACCGCCCGCGCCGCCGGCAGGTAGCAGCCGATCTCGAGGTTCTCCTCAACCGACATCTTCACGAACAGGCGCCGCCCCTCCGGCACCAGCGCGATGCCATGGGCGCAATAGTCGTGCGGCCTGACACGGGCCATGTCGACGCCGTCGAACCACAGATTGCCCTGGCGGTAGCGTAGAAGTCCGGCGATGGCGTTGATCAGCGTCGTCTTGCCGGCGCCGTTGGGGCCGATCACCGACACGATCTCGCCGGCGTCGACCGCCAGCGAGACGTCCCACACCGCGGGCGCATCGCCATAGCCGACATGGAGGTTGCGGGCTTCAAGCAGCATAGGCTTTGCCAAGATAGATGCTGATGACGCGCGGGTCGCGCATCACCTCGCGCGGCGCGCCGAGGGCAAACAGCTTGCCTTCGTTCAGCACCGCGATCCTGTCGGAGAGCTCGACCACCGCCCGCATCAGATGCTCGACGAAGACGATGGTGGCGCCCTGGGCACGGATCGCCCGGACCAGCCGGATGGCATTGTCGACCTCGGCCGGATTGAGCCCCGACAGCACCTCGTCGAGCAGCAGCAGCTTCGGCCGGGCGGCAAGCGCACGCGCGAGCTCGAGGAACTTGCGCTCGTGCAGGTTCAATTCGGCCGGCAAGGAACTCTCCTTGCCGGCGAGGCCGGTGAAGGCGATCCAGTGCAGGGCGTCGTCGCGGATTTCCGCCGCGGAACGGACCGGCCCGCCGAAGGTGGCCGCCAGCGCCACGTTGTCGAGCACGGTCATGTTCACGAACGGCCGCGGGATCTGGTAGGTCCGCGCCACGCCGCGACCGGCGACCTCGTGCGCCGGCAGGCGGCCGATCTCGACGCCGTCGACCGCGATGGTGCCGCCGGTCAGGGGAAAGTGGCCGGAGATGACGTTGATCAGGGTCGTCTTGCCCGACCCGTTGGGTCCGACGAGGCCGAGGATCTCGCCCTCGCGCACGTCGAGATCGACGCCGTCCAGCGCCTGCAGGCCGCCGAAGCGCTTGGTGACGCCGCGCACTTCCAGGATGTTGCGCTCGCCGAGCGGCCTGAGGGGCGGCGGCACGACGGGCACCACGACGGCGGGCGGCTTCGCTACCGCGATCTTCCGCCGCCTCAGCCATTTCTGCACGGCAGGCACGACGCCGTCGGGCAGCCACAGGATGGCCAGGATCAGGATCAGGCCGACGATGGCGCGGCCGATCATCGCCTCGCCGCCGCTGATGAAGGCATAGAGCAGCGTCGTGATCACCACGGCGCCGATCGTGGGACCAAACCAGTGTCGCGAGCCGCCCAGCACGCTCATCAGCACGACATAGAGCGGCACGGTGAGCTCGAAGGTGCCGCCCACCGTCAGGAACCCGACATACATGGCGTGGATGCCGCCGACGGCGCCGGCGATGCCGGCGGACAGCGCGAAGGCCGCTATCTTGTAGCGGAAGGTGGGCACTCCCTTGGCTTCGGCCACGTCCTCGTCGTCGTGAATGGCGAACAGGCCCATGCCGAGGCGCGAATGCGCCACCTTCCAGGCGATGGCGAGCGTCAGCGCGCACATGGCGAAGCCCAGCACGTAGATCGTGCCGGTCTGCGTCGGCATGATGTCGGGCATGGGCACGGCGCTCATGAACACCCCGGCCCCGCCGTCGATCGGCGTGTTGAGGATGATCGTCGCAATCACGAAGGTGACGGCAAGCGTCAGCAGGGCAAAGAGTTCGCCGCGCAGGCGTTTCAGGCGGAAGACGACGGCGCCGATGCCGACGCCGAGCAGGGCCGCGATCGCAGCGGCAGCCGGCACGGTCGCGAGGAACGGCACCTGGAACTGGGTGGTGAGCGTTGCCGTCGTGTACATGCCGACGCCGAAGAAGGCGGCGTGGCCCAGGCTGAAGTAGCCGGCGAAGCCCGACAGCAGCGCCCAGCTCGTCGACAGCGAGACCCAGAAGAACACGAGATAGAAGAAGGATTCATAGAAGGCCGGCAGGCCGGCAGTCGGCAGGATCGCGAAAACCGCGATGCCGAGGACGGCCGCAAGCCTGGGGAGCGCGTTGGCGTTCATCACAGCCAGTCCGGATCCCAGAGAAGAATGGCGATCAGCACCGAGAACGACACCACCGGCGCCCAGGCCGGGCTCAGCACCGCCATGGCGAGCGATTCGCTGGCACCGATCAGCATGCCGGCGAACAGCGCGCCCAGCGGGTTGCCGAGCCGGCCGATGATCACCACGGCGAACACCACGCCGAGCCAGGCCCAGATCTGGGCCGGCGCCAGGGTGGCGATCAGCGCGATGAAGGTGCCGGCGACGCCGGCGTAGCCCGCGCCGATGCCGGACAGAAGATAGGCGAGCTTCTTGTGATCGATGCCGTAGGCGGCGGCGATGTCGGCGTCCTCGGCGCTGGCCCGCAGCGCCTTGCCGACATAGGTCTTGCGCAGCCACAGCCAGGTGCCCCAGGCGAGCACGCCGGCGACGAGGCAGAGGACCAGTTCCAGAACCGGGATGTAGAACGGCCCCGCCTTGATCGACAGCGTGGAGTAGTGCGTCTCGAAGCGGCGGTAATCGGCCGTCCAGTAGAGCTGGATGACGACCTCGAGGACAACGGCGAAGCTGAAGGTAATCAGCAGGGATGCGAGCTCGTTCACCTTGAATTTGTCGAACAGCCAGTGCTGGGCGACGCCGATCGCGAACATCGCCGGCACGATCAGCATCGCCGACCACCACGGCTCGACATGGTAGGTCGTGCCGAGTTCGTAGGTCAGGTAGGCGGCGAGGAAGGCGAGCGCGAAATGGCTGAGATTGACCAGCCGCAGCAGTCCCCAGCTCAGGCTGAGGCCCAGTGCCAGCAATCCATACATCCCGCCGGCCAGGACGCCGGAGATCAGCGCCTGGCCGAGAAGCGTTGCGCTGGGCATTACGCGGTCAGGACCCGATCAACTTCACCCCGGGGGCGGCGTATTTCGTCGGCCAGACGACCTTCCATTCGCCGCCCTGGACCTGCTTGATGAGCTGCTCGGCGTTGCCGTGATTGTAGGGCCCGTCGAAGCGCAAGGTGCCGTAGATGGTGTCGACGGTGTTCTTCTTGAGGAAGGCCGCGATCGCCTTGTCGTCGAGGCTCCTGGCGCCGTTCACACCGGCTTCCAGGATCTGCCACTCCGAGATCATGCCGGCCGCCTGCGCATCGATGATGGCATACGGCAGGTTGGCCTTGGTCGCGCGCTCCTTGTAGGCCTCCGCCTGTCGCTTCACGCCCGGCCGGCTCATGAAGGGCTCGGCGGGTTCCAGGAAGGTCGAGCAGAGCGCGTTCTTGCCGTCGGGCGACAGCGCCAGCGGACCCGGCGCGGGATAGAGATGGAAACTGTTCTTCGGCGTGTAGTCGAGCTTGCGCAGCGCTTCCAGGACCTGGTTGCTCTCGAGGCCGAGCGAGCCCACCCACAGGAAGTCGGCGTTGGCCTCCTTCACGCGCGCCGCGATCGCACCGAAGTCGCGGTTGCCCGATTCGTATTCGAGATAGAGCACGACCTTGACGCCGCGCTTCTCCGACTGCGTGCGCATGCCCTGCGCCATGAACTGCGCCGAGGGGAACTTGCTGGTGAGGATGACGATGGTCTTGGGCGGCGTCGGCAGGCTCGCCATCGCATCCAGGATCACGTTGGGATAGGTCTGGTCCGGGTTTGGTCCGAACGGCGTCGCCGGAAAGGCCATGTCGTAGGTCTGCAGCTTGGGGATGCCCATGCTGCTCTGGATGATGACCTTGCCGTAGCGCTGGGCGACGCCCATCGCCGCCAGGATCGGCGCAGTAGCGTAAGGCCCCTGGATCAGGTCGACCTTGTCGACGGTGATCAGCTTCTCATAGAGGCTGCGTGCGACATCCGGCTTCGACTGGTCGTCGAACAGCACGTATTCCACCGGCCGGCCGAGGAAGCCGTTCCGGCCGTTGATCTCCTCGACCATGATTTCGGCCGCGATCTTGTGAATCTGCGCGGTCTGGGCGAGGAAGCCCGTCAACGACAGCGTCCCGCCCACCCGCACCGGCTTGCCTGACGGCGCCGCGCGCAGGATCGCGGGCGCTCCCAGCGCCGCCGTTGCTCCAACCATGCCCGCCAAGACGCGGCGACGAGGCCACGCACCCATCCGATCGATCATCGTTTCCTCCACTCGGCGCGTTCATTGGCGATGCGCCGTTGGGCCGGATCGTGGGGCAAGCCTCGCGGTCTGTAAACGGATTTTCGAAACTTTCGGGAATTTTGAATATTTTGTCGCTGGGCGATATCGGTTACGCCTCCGTAACACTGGGACGCTGCGTCGGTTTCGCCTATGGTCCGGCGCCAAAGACACGGGAGTTCGTTCAATGAAAAGCTACAAGGTCGTCGAGTTCGGCCAGCCGCTGCAGAAGGTCGAGGAAGCCAACCCGGCCCCACAGGGCACCGAGGTTCTGGTGCGCGTCACCGCCGCCGGCGTCTGCCACAGCGATGTCCATCTGTGGGAAGGCTTCTTCGACATGGGCGGCGGCAACAAGGTTTCCACCCAGAAGACCATGAATCCGCCGCGCACCATGGGCCACGAGATCGTGGGCGACGTGGTGGCTGTTGGTCCCGACGCAAAAGGCGCCAAGGTCGGCGACAAGGCCGTGGTCTATCCCTGGATCGGCTGCGGCAAGTGCTGGTATTGCACCACCGGCATCGAACATCTCTGCCCGACGCCGCGCGCCTTGGGCGTCAACAACGACGGCGGCTACGCCGACCATGTGCTCGTGCCGCACGCAAAATATCTCTACCCCTACGGCAACCTGCCGGTCGAACTTGCCTGCCTCTATGCCTGCTCAGGCATCACCGCCTTCGGCGCGGTCAAGAAGGCGGTGGGGCAGGACGCCGGCAAGCCGATCCTGGTGATCGGCGCCGGCGGCGTCGGCCTGATGGGCGTGCGCTTCGCCAAATCGGTGCTGGGGCGCGAGCCGATCGTGGCCGACATCGACGAGAACAAGCGCAAGCTCGCGCTCGAGAACGGCGCCGTCGCCGCGCTCGATCCGCGCGACAAGGATGCGCGCAAGACGATCCAGGAACTGACCGGCGGCACCGGCGTGGGCGCGGCCATCGACTTCGTCGGCGCCGAAAGCACGGCCCAGTTCGGCCTGCGGGCACTCGGTCGCGGCGGACGGCTGATCATCGTCGGGCTCTTTGGCGGCAACTTCTCGATCCCGCTGCCGATGTTCGCCTTCACCGGCTGCCAGATCCTGGGCTCGGTCACCGGCAGCCCGGCCGAGATGAAGGAGATGATGGACCTCGTCACCTCCGGCAAGGTGACGCCGGTGCCGACCATCAAGCGCAAGCTCGACGAGGCCGATGCCACCCTGCAGGAACTGCGCAAGGGCCTGATCATGGGACGGGCTGTTCTGGTTCCGTGACGCAGATTTCGTGACACAGGCCGCGCGCGCCCTCGCCTACGCATTCGACTCCGGAACGCTCACCAGCAGGCGAGCGTTCTTTTTGCGGGCCGAGGCTCTTCCGCTCAAGAACATCGATGCCGAGCAATCGTTCCGGCCCGACTATCTGCGCCTGAAGCAGATGGGATGGCCGGTCGTGCCGCGCCTCGAGGGCGGCGCCTACGAGCAGGGCCTCGTGCTGCTGACCAAGCACAAGGAGGAGAACTTCGCCAACATCGCCCGTGGTTGGGCCTTGCTGCCCCCCCGCGGTCAACTGGTTTGTGCCGGCGCCAACGACGATGGCGCCGCGAGCCTGGAGAAGCACGTCGGCAAGGCGTTCGGCCTCGCCGACAAGATTTCCAAGTTCCATTGCCGCGTCTTCTGGTTCGACAAGGGCGAGCGCGCGCCGCCCGACTACTGGCGTGGTCTTGCCGGACTGCAGCCCGTGGGCGCCGGGCCGTGGCTCAGCCAGCCGGGCATTTTCAGCTGGGATCGCGTCGACGACGGCTCGGCGCTCCTCGCCAGATATCTGCCGGACGACATCGCGGGCAGCGTCGCCGATTTCGGCTGCGGCTGGGGCTATCTCTCGCGCCATCTCCTCGACCACTGCGCCGGTGTCACGCGATTGGACATGATCGACGCCGAGCATCGCGCGGTCGAGGCGGTGCGCGCGAACGTCGCCGATCCCCGGGCGACAGCTCATTGGCTGGACCTGATCGCCGAGCCCGCACCCGCGACCTACGACGCCGTTGTCTGCAATCCGCCCTTCCATGCCGGACGCGCCGCCCAGCCGGCGCTCGGCCAGGGTTTCATCGAGGCGGCCGCGCGCGCGCTCAAGCCCGGCGGACACTTATATATGGTCGCCAATCGCGGCCTGCCCTACGAGCCGCTGCTGAAGGAACACTTCGCCTCGTTCGAGACGCTGGCCGACAACAACAAGTTCCGGGTGTCGCGCGCGCTCCGCTGACATCGCTTCTGTCATCACGGGCGGAGTAGTCTCCGCCCTGGAGCGAAGCGAAGGATCCTTCGCTTCGCTCAGGATGACAGAGTCGCCGCGATCAGGAACTCCTTGTTGCCTTCGGCGCCGGTGATCGGACTCTCCGTCACGCCCAGCACGCGCCACCCAGGTTGCGCCACAAGCCAGTCGGAGATGGTGGCGCAGACCTCGTCGTGCAGTTCGGGCTCGCGCACGATGCCGCCCTTGCCGACCCGGCCCTTGCCCACTTCGAACTGCGGTTTTATCAGCGCCACGAGATGCGCCTCAGGAGCGGCGAGCGCCAGCGCCGCCGGCAGCACGGTGCGCAGGCCGATGAACGAGGCGTCGCAGACGATCAGTTCCACCGGCTCAGGAATCAGCGCCCGAGTCACCTCGCGCATGTTGGTCTTCTCCATCGACACCACGCGCGGATCGTTGCGCAGCTTCCAGGCGAGCTGGTTGGTGCCGACATCGACGGCATAGACCTTGGCTACACCGCGCTGCAGCAGGCAGTCGGTGAAACCGCCGGTCGATGATCCGACGTCGAGTGCGATGCGGCCGGTGACCGGGATGACGAAGTGATCCAGCGCCTTTTCGAGTTTCAGCCCGCCACGCGAGACGTAGGGATGCGGCTGGCCGCGCACTTCGAGCGTCGTGTCGGGTCCAATGCCCTGCCCGGCTTTCTCCAGGCGGCGTTCACCGGAAAAGACAAGCCCGGCCATGACAAGGCGCTGCGCCGCGGCGCGCGTCTCGGCCAGCCCGCGTTCGACCAGCGCCACATCCAGTCGCGTCTTGGCCATCAGACTTCCGGCGGCGGTGAGCGGCGCTCCGCCGAGATTGGGCTCATGAGGCCGACGGCAACGCCGTCGGGATCCTCGACGATGGCGTAGCGCGCGCCCCAGAAGGCATCGAACGGCGGCTGCAGGCCGCGATTGCCTGATGCAGTCATCTCGCCATAAAGGCGATCAACCTCTTCGCGCGAACTCACGCCGAAACCCACGACCACGCGACCCGCAAGGTCTTTGCGGCCGGCCCACCCCTTGTTCCACATCTGGGCAAAGGCGGCGCTGTCGAGGTCGAGTGACACAGCCTCCCCCGCCCTCGACTCGATGGCGGTGACGTGGTGCGCGCCGGTGGCGGTGCGCCATATCTGCGGATCGGGAATGTCGACGCCCAGCCGGCGATAGAAGGCGATGGATGCATCGACATTGCCGCTTACAATGTTCAACTGATTGAGCGTCGGCCGCGTCCGGTCCATGGCTCACTCCACAACTCGAGGGAAGAAACACTTAGCATGAGCACGAGGCTTCTGGAGGGCGAGCGCGCCCTGATCACCGGTTGCGCCGGCGGCATCGGCCGCGGCATCGCCACGGCCCTGCTGGCCGAGGGCGCCACCGTCCTGGGCAGCGACATCACCGCGCCGCCCGCCGCGGACGGCATCGATTTCCTGGCCGCCGACCTTTCCAGGCGAGACGGCTGGAAGAGCCTGCTCGACGGCGCCACCCAAAAGCTCGGCACCATCTCGCTCTTCGTCCATGCCGCCAGCCCGCGCCGCCTCGAAGTCGACACGCCGCTCCAGGTGAGCGAGGAGACGTGGGACGCCATGACTGACATCAACCTGCGCTCGGGCTTCTTCCTGGCGCGCGAGATCGGCCGGCACATGCGCGACAACAGGATCAAGGGCCGCATGCTGCTAATCACCTCGCAGCATCGCGACACGACGCGCAACCTGCCGCACTACAGCGCCTCGAAGGCCGGCATGACGATGGTCATGAAGGAGCTGGCGCGCGTGCTGGCGCCCGACGGCATCCGCGTCAACGCCATCGCGCCCGGCGCCATCCCGGGCGGCGGCTTCGTCGCCGACAACCTCGGCGCGCTGGTCGACCAGATCCCGCTCGGCCGCGCCGGCACGCCCGACGACATCGCCCAGGTCGCCGTCGCGATCCTGTCGGAAAGATTTGGCCGATATGTAGTGGGTACGACGGTAGAAGTTGATGGGGGAATAGGCCTGATCAGCTGGATTCCTGCCAAGGCTTGACCGGCCCGGCCGGAAGGACAATCTATGCCGCCTGAAAGCAGTTTTTCACAGAGGGGGTTTCACCATGACGCTTCGCATCAATTCGACCGCGCCTGACTTCAAGGCCGAGACGACCCAGGGTCCGATCGAGTTCCACAAGTGGATCGGCGACGGCTGGGCGATCCTGTTCTCCCATCCCAAGGACTTCACGCCGGTCTGCACCACCGAACTGGGCTACATGGCCGGCCTGAAACCCAAGTTCGACAAGCTCAACACCAAGATCGTCGGCCTCTCGGTCGACCCGGTGACCAACCACGCCAAGTGGGCCAAGGACATCGAGGAGACTCAAGGCCACGCCGTCACCTATCCGATGATCGGCGATCCCGAGCTCAAGGTCGCCACCGCCTACGACATGCTGCCCGAGGGTGCCGGCACGACGTCTGAAGGCCGCACCGCGGCCGACAACGCCACGGTCCGTTCGGTGTTCATCATCGGCCCGGACAAGAAGATCAAGGCGATGCTCACCTACCCGATGAGCACCGGCCGCAACTTCGACGAGGTGCTGCGCCTGCTCGAGAGCTGCCAGCTCACGGCCAAGCACCAGGTGGCGACGCCGGTGAACTGGAAGAACGGCGAGGACGTGATCATCGTCCCGGCGGTTTCCGACGAGGCGGCCAAGGCGAAGTACCCCAACGGCTGGAAGGCCCCGAAGCCTTACCTGCGCATCGTGCCGATGCCGAAGTAAGACTCAAGCTCTCCCGGACCGCGCGCGTCCCGCGCGCT